>Ga0256846_1000113_pt1 | contig 35041 bp, 34 predicted proteins | sample TevniametaG_FD_189098 | JGI IMG/M metagenome (GOLD analysis project Ga0256846, IMG submission 189098) | Tube worm associated microbial communities from hydrothermal vent at the East Pacific Rise, Pacific Ocean - Tevnia | ecosystem: Host-associated > Annelida > Integument > Unclassified ...
CCGGGGGCTCGCAGCAGTGCCTATTGCGCTATAATGCTCTGTTTTCCCGACCCGATTCAGCACCATGTCAGACGAACTGCTCGAACAACTCAGCCGGCGGCGCACCTTCGCTATCATCTCCCATCCAGATCTTTCCCTCAAAGTCAGCCTCTGACAAGCAGAGTCAAAAACCACCAAAACCCCTTGTATTTATTGATTTTCCGCCATTTCTGCGGGACAATAAAGGACATCCAAAGACAAGCTGAGCCTTCGTAATTGTGTACATATCTGTGTACATAAATCGCCGTTTTGAGGCTCTCCATAAAATATGTACACAGCCTGATCTATGGGGGTGATCCTATGGCTCTTTCAGATAGCTGGCTTAAGGCTAATAACGGAAAGAAACGTCCCGCTATTCAAGAAGTAAAAGACCGTGATGGTTTGGGCGTTCGTATCTCACCTCTTGGGAAGGTGACTTTCCAGATGCGCTACCGCTATGACCGGAAGTTGCAGCGCCTTGATATTGGCTCTTACCCGAAGATGACATTGAAGGAAGCGCGCGCAGAAAATGAGCGCCTACGGAAAGAACTGGAGCAAGGCCACAATCCAAAGATTGTCCGAAAGCTTGAAAAGCAGGCGCTCATCAATGCAGATACGCTAGAGTCCATATTCCGCCAGTGGTATGAAAGCTACTGCAAGAAGAACAAGAAAATGCACCATGAAATCTGCCGCAGCTTTGAATTATATGTTTTGCCGGTTGTTGGCGATTTGCCAGCAGAAAAGATCACCCTTCACCAGTGGCTGGCGATCCTGGAAGAACATGCCGAAAAACGCCCGGCCATCGCAGAGCGCATTCTGATAAACAGCAAACAGATGCTTAAATGGGCCGTGAAGCGCCAGCTCATTCCTTTCAATGTTTTAACCGAAATTAACGCCAAAGAAGATTTGCAGATAAAGAAGGTGGCCAGGGACAGGTCATTATCTGATGAAGAGATAAGGCTCATCTGGCTTGCCATTAATGAGTCCCGCATGGCGGCCAAGAACAAGCTCTATCTTAAGCTTTGTCTTGTATTGGCCTGCCGGAATGGAGAATTGCGCTTAAGTAAAAAAGAGCATTTTGACCTGAATTCGATGGTATGGACTGTGCCGCCAGAAAACCACAAGCTCGGGAAATCCTCAAACAAGCCATTGTTGCGTCCAATCATTCCCGCTGTGAAAGAACTTGTTGAAGAAGCTATGGAGTTGAGTGGTGAGGGAGAATACCTGTTCAATAATAGCGGCACCAATGAGCCGATGGGGCAAAGCGCTCCTTTACAACTACCGTACAATATTATGCAGTGGCTACGCCGTCATAAAGACTATGAGATGAAACACTGGTCGGTGCATGATTTAAGAAAGACGGCCAGAACCAATCTTTCTTCTCTGACCGAGCCGCATATTGCAGAAATCATGCTGGGGCATCGGTTGCCCGGTTCCTGGCAGGTTTATGATCATTATGACTACCTGCCGGAACAAGAAAATGCTTATCAAGCATGGTGGGAGCGTTTAATGGGTATTGTTGAGGCTTAGGTGTTACTTGTATGACACAATTAAATTAGTTCCGATCTGATCGTACAGAGCGAGGAACGAGCGGCGCCTTTATGCATTTTCATTTGCCTCTTTTAACCCACTTCCCAGCTTTTCAAGACAGCTTAAAAGAACCTCAACATCTTTATTTGAAATAACTATTCGCTGTCCTACTTTGTATGTATTGTCATTTGAATTATTAATATATTTGTCGTCAACAATACCTTCGTTATGAGCAAGGATATGACGTTTTTGATATAGAACATTTAGCTGAGATAGTTCTTCTGAGGTTAGCCAATTATTGTAGCTTTTTTGAATTGCTTGTTCCCAAAGGACACTACCTTGCTCAAGACGTTGAAAAGCGTTAAAAGGTGGCTCACCGTAAACAGAGTAAAGTCCTTCGCAATATTTTTGGAATGCTACTACACCGTCAGAAATACAGGTTTCTATAATAGACCTACATGTAAGTTCGGCCTCATCCTTGCCTAAAGATTCAATTAGTGCTTGACGAATAATGCTAACACTGTCTTTTTTTACTCTAATTTTCTTGAGTGAATCAGCATAGGTTTGAGTAACGGAATTATGCCCGCATGCAGGACAGAAATATGCGCTACCTATAACAGCAAAATGTGCATCACATGCACCGCATGTGATTTCAAGTTGCATAGCCTCAGCTGCTTTAGCTGGTATTGCATGGGTTCGCCTTGTACCACCCTGGACTTTCATAGACATTGAAATAAATGAATTCTTAGGTTGGCGGCGATTAAATTTGTGAGCTCCAGAGTGTAATGCATTATTAATTTGACCTTGCATCATTGCTGTTGCTTCTTTTTTTGCATGTTCTATTTGCTCGATAGTGAACCATTGGTCTGCGGGGGCTTCATGTCTACATTGAGGACACCAAACAGCCTCGTCTTTAAATATCTCTGACCAATCCTCATTATTTACTTTAAATAAAAACTCACACTCTTCTGAAGGGCATTGTTTATCTATGTAGCCATGCTCATCAGTACTTATTGGTACTGATACTTTCTGACCATCCATTTTCTCTAGTGTTTTGATTAAATCTTCAAACATACTGACTATCTTTTTTACACATAGCGCTGCAAATCACCGGCAGCAAAAAGCAGAGTGAGAAACGAGCGGCGCTTTTTGCTGCCCGAGTGCATTTGCCTTGTTAGGGGTTGTTTTAATTTGCATTACGGATTCTTATCGCTTCCTCAATTGCATTTTCTAAATGCTTTGCAATCCATGCATATCGTTCCTTGCTATTAGAACCTGCGGGATTGTAGCACTCAACTATACTTGAAAGTTTTTTACCGGTGTTTCCATAGCCAATATAGTCAAATGGGTTACTTCCCATTTTAGAAATATAACCATCGGGGTTTTTGAGGCCATGTATTCTGATACCCACAACGCCCATACCGTCATCCCATGATTTTATTATTTCGTGATTGATCCATTTTCTATTCGCAGTATTTTCTCCGACAAGCACAACAGTGCATGACCTCCCTTTCATTTGCTCAGTTATCCACCTTTTTATAGCGGGTTCTTTCCCGCTCTTAACTGTTTCCCAGTCATTATCTGTTGCTGGCCTATTTGCTTCAATTGAACCAATGTTACGAACCTGGGAAACTCGGAACACGTCTGGTTTGTAATGAAAACTATAAAAAACTCTTCTGGACATTTTAACAACCTCCTTGTTTGAGGTAGATACTGATAAACGTAACAAGAACTATAGAAACCAATAAAACACCATGAAACGCGGACAATGTTTTAGACATGGTTATTTCAAGCCATGAATCAACCTTATCCTCTACGACCTTTGTATTCATAGAAAAATCTATTTGGTCTTTATCTAAAACACGCACTCGATCATAGAGCTTTCTAAACAGCTGTTCTTGGCGTAAAAAATAACCATCCAGGCACCAAAAGGCTATTGCCGGGAAATAGGCAAGATAAACGAACATCAATTGACTGTCTTTTGCAGCTAAAGCAAACATGGCAGACACTAACACCACACTCCAGCCTTTAAGCAGAAATGAATTATGGGAGAGTCTATTGATTACTCCCTGAATGATTTCAAGATGTGTATGTTTGCTATCCATCCTATGTTCTTCTACCCCTAACAGTTAAATATGCAGATTCTTCCATATCTGAGATACCCAAAGTCTGTATATATCAGGAAATTACGTTGATATACAGTGAAATGTCAAATGACCGCATTTCAGTATTGTTGGGTCAGCCAATCCAATTTTGAATATGTCCGTTTTGTCATATCGAGTTAAATGCTGGTTTGAAAATTGCCTGGCTATGTTAGTCTCAGTTCGCATTACGCTGCATCCCTTGTCCTTTGTTTTTCCCTCTCCTCCCAGTCCAGAATAGATTTGCTATCCCAGAGATTGCATGATCCTGAATGTTTGATACATGGAGCAGGAAAGGGATTGTTTTTGCGCTTCATGCGCCTGAATATTGTTCTCGATGAGCAGCGATAACGATCACATAAGTCATGAGTGGAAAAATAGGCTCTATTCATGGCTTTTCACCTCTGTTTTGCAATTCCGACCTTGAAATAGAGTTTTGCATGGGGCGAAGCGGACTTTCCTCGCTCAATCCTCGCGCAGTAATCCATAAAAAAACCGGCCCCGTAGGCTACGAGACCGGCTTGATCGGGTAGTAGCAGTGCTAGAACCTAGGAGGTTTAGGATATTGCGTGCGGAGAGTGTTCAAAGCTCGATTGATGTTTTCCAGACTGGCGATGGCGTTACGTCGTTCAGGTGATCCAGGTTCACTTTGCGCAGCTTCCTGCGAGACCTTTCTAAACAGAGCGCAAAGCTCCTTCTCAGTGCGGTTTTGCAGTTCCCAGGCTGTAATAAGACTAGACATTTTGTCTTCTCCTCTTTGTTCAAGAGGCCCCGCCTATCGGGACCTTTCTTGGGGTCCCGGTTGCACATCATCATTGGCAGGAAAGGCCCGGACGGCGGGCTATGCAGGATGAAAAGGAGAAGGAAATGTTTAAGCTTTCAGAATGGGTTAACCAGACAGAGCATGGAGAGGGTTTTTGAGAAATGTTCGGAAGGTCAATGCGGAAATCAGCAAGGTGAAAACGGTGCTACCGCTTCGGGCGTATCGCCGGAAAGCCGCAGAAATCCACGGCATTTTATGAATAATTAAGAAATTATTAACGCAGGAATGTCTACGATGGAGGTATATGACGAAATCCTAATAAGAAAGGAAAACACATGAAAATCAGAGTAAAAGGCGAACTGCCAATCGCGGAAATCAGGCAGGCCTTATTCGAAAAGCTGCATGAGCTAGAAGATGATTTGGCAGTACGCTATTCAATGGGAGCCACGCTCTATGTCAATCCAACGAATGGTTTTGGTGAACGGGTCGAGCCGCACAACAAGCACGGCAGAAAAGTCGAGAACTTATATAGCGACGGCCCGTATCGTAGTGCTGCGGATGAATTCAAACTCTAACAGGGAATGCTGCCATTCAGAAAGGGGGTGAGTCTCGCTATGCGGCAACCTTGCTATATCAATCTGGAACAAGCCAGGCAGGTGCTTTCGGAAATGGGCGTTGAATTTAACGAAAGACAAATGAAACGCGCCGCTGAAATGGATGCAAAAGGGCAGCGAAAACTACCGTTCTTCATTGATCCGATAGACAAGAAGCTGAAGATTGAAAAAGGAACGCTGGTAAAAATTTATCGCAACCTTCAAATTGAAGCAGAGCGCGGGATAAAAGACTGATTCCGGAAAATAATACTTGAGTTTAAGGAGGTAAAACTGCTACAGAAATAGACATGGCAGATATTAGGAAACGGGTAGGAAAAAAAGGAACCACATACCAGGTCCGATACCCAAGCAAATCAACAAAATCAGGATATGCGTTCAAAACCTTCAGAACATTGAAGGAAGCAAGAGAATTCAGTCAAAATTTGGGTAATTTAAACCAGATAGTCTCATCTCATATAAAAACTATCCCTCAAGCTGTCGAGTTATGGTTGGAAATCTGTGAAAAAGAAGGCAGAGGAGATCGTGATCCTGTAACCCCTAGTACGCTCAAAGGATACATGCTTAGAGCAGACATTATTAATTCCTATGGCTGGAATATTTCACTTCATGAATTAAAACAGCCACACGTTATAGACTTTCGCTCATGGCTGAAACGGAATTATAGTCTTTATATGGCGCGGCGCGTTCTATCCTCATTTCATTCCATTATTATGGAGATGAACCAAAGAGGATTGATGTCAACTGATCCGGCCATTGGTGTAACCATTCAAAAACAGTCACGCTACGATAACCCTGTTGCTATTCCAAACCAGAGTGAAGTCAAGGCACTTCTTCAAGCTGCGGACAATCTTGCAAATTCCAAGAATAAGCAGATAGCGTTTGCATGGAAACGCTACCGGCCCATGATTTATTTGGCGGCCAGTTCAGGGATGAGGCCACAAGAGTATTGTGCGCTCCCCAAATACGATGTCCTTAGTGATGGAGTTCGCGTAACTCAAGCGGTAGATAAACTCGGTGTAATTGGTCCTCCCAAAACAAAATCGGCCAGGAGACTTATTCCAGTGTCAGAAATTGCTTTGGATATGATAAAGCATTACATGGAAACAGATGAATGCGCCAGTCAACACGATCTTGTTTTTCCTACACAAGCTGGGACAGCACAACTGGTAGATAATTTTCGATCAAGAGCCTGGTATCCACTAATGAAGGAGGCGCAGTTAATGATCGAGGAAAAAATTAATGGGAATGTAATTGTCCGGCCCAAATACACTCTCTACTCATTGCGCCACTTTTTTGCATCCATGCTCATACAGAAACGAACGAACCTCAAAAGGCTTCAAAAGTTAATGGGGCATGCGGACATTCAGATAACTTTTGATACATATGGCCATTTAATCGATGATTTGGAGGCCAAAGAAGCTCAGGAGTCCAGGGCACTGCTTTCAGAAATCCTTGCATAGCATGTGGCAAATTTGTGGCATTGCGCTCCTAATCCATTGATGCACTAGCTATTTTTCGTGCCTCCGGAGCACGAGGTCAGGGGTTCGAATCCCTTCGGGCGCACCATAATAAAATCAATAGTTTAGCGCCACACCGTAGCAAAAAGCGGCCCTTCGGGGCCGTTTTTGCCACAAAATATTACCCTCTAGTGACCCGCAGAATTCTGCCATTCTCTGAATCGTTCCGTTTCGCCTTGTGGCAAATTTGTGGCAAAACCTGTTTTAAATTACGCAGTTGCATAATGCGCTGTTTTTGGCCATTATGGCTGAAATAGCCATAACTGGTGATTGATATGAAGCATATTTCCTCAAAAGACGCTAAAAACGGGTTCGGGCGGCTGATGGATACGGCCCGTTCGGAGCCTGTCATTGTCCAAAAGCATGGGCGGCCCTTTGTCGTCGTATTGTCGGTAGAAGAGTATGAGCGCCTGGTCCTTGCAGACCAGAGGGACGCCGATGTCAGGGATGGAAACCGCACAGCACAAGTTGCAAACCAAAAAGGTTGAAGAAAAACATGTTCGAGCAAACATTCAAAAATATCGATGACGTTCTGTGGAAGGAAGCAGGCTGTACAACGGAGCTGGACTATACCGAGCAAACTTCGTGGATGCTCTTCCTTAAATATCTGGACGACCTGGAGCAAGAACGCGCCATGGAGGCGGAGTTAGTCGGCAAAGCCTATAACTTCATCATTGATGAGCCTCACCGTTGGTCAAGCTGGGCAGCCCCTAAAAAGGACGATGGTTCATTTGATCACGATACTGCTCTGACCGGCGATGATCTTATCGACTATGTAGATGATGAACTTTTTCCATACTTAAAGGGATTCAAACAGCGTGCGACCGGCCCTGACACGATTGAATACAAGATCGGAGAAATCTTCGGTGAGATAAAAAACAAGTTTCAGAGCGGTTACAGCTTACGCGATGCACTGGAACTAATGGATGGATTGCGCTTCCGTTCACAAAAGGAAAAGCATGAGCTATCCCATCTATACGAAGCCAAGATCAAAAATATGGGCAATGCGGGTCGCAATGGCGGGGAGTATTACACACCACGCCCATTGATCCGCGCCATGATTCAGGTCGTTAAACCGAAGATCGGCGAGCGTATCTATGACGGCGCTGTCGGTTCCGCAGGGTTTTTGTGCGAAGCACACGACTATATGCGTAAAGGCAAATTGACAACCAGCCAGTTGAAGACGCTCCAGACGAAAACATTCTATGGCAAGGAAAAGAAGAGCCTGGCCTATGTTATTGCCATCATGAACATGATCCTCCACGGGATAGATGCACCGAACATTATTCATACTAACACCCTGTCAGAGAACCTTGCCGATATTCAGGATAAAGACCGATTCGACGTAATCCTTGCCAATCCGCCCTTCGGCGGCAAAGAACGTAAGGAAGTACAGCAGAACTTCCCCATCAAGACAGGTGAGACCGCATTCCTGTTTTTGCAACACTTTATCAAACACCTTAAAGCCGGTGGCCGTGGGGCGGTGGTCATCAAAAATACTTTCCTATCAAATGCTGATAATGCGGCAAAAGCACTGCGCAAGGAACTGCTTGAAAATTGCAACCTGCACACCGTTCTCGATTGCCCGCAAGGAACCTTCCTTGGGGCCGGGGTAAAAACGGTTGTGCTTTTCTTTGAGAAAGGCGCACCGACCCGGAAGATATGGTATTACCAGCTCGATCCGGGTAGGAGTCTAGGCAAAACCAATCCGCTTAATGATGATGACTTTAAGGAATTTGTTGAGCTACAGACAAGCTTTGCTGATTCTGAGAAATCCTGGACGATAGATATAAAAGATATAGACCAGAATACATTCGACCTGTCGGTAAAGAACCCCAATACCCCTGAGGAAGCGCCACTGCGCGAACCGGAAGAGATTATTACTGAGATGGTAGCGCTTGATGCAGAAAGTGCCAAGATTCTCGAAAATATTCGGGGGATGCTATGAGAGGGGACTGGCCAGTAAAAACATTAGACGAGTTATGTAATATCGCGCGGGGTGGCTCGCCCAGACCAATCAAGGAATTCTTGACTGATGCCCCTGATGGTGTGAATTGGATAAAAATAAGTGATGCTACTGCAAGCTCAAAATATATATATGAGACAAAACAAAAAATTAAGCCAGAAGGCATTAGACGTTCACGAATGGTTCATTCTGGGGACTTTTTGCTATCGAACTCAATGAGTTTTGGAAGGCCCTATATTATGAGAACATCGGGGTGTATTCACGACGGCTGGTTGGTGCTTGGAAATATATCTGAAGAATTGGATCAAGACTACCTTTATCATTTTCTTGGTTCGCCTGAGGCATATCAGCAATTTAATGACAGGGCCGCTGGTTCAACAGTACGAAATTTGAATATTGATCTTGTTAGAAGCGTTCAAGTACCAGTTCCACCGATAGATGCACAAAAACGGATTGTCGCCATTCTTGATGAGGCGTTTGAGGGGATTGACAAGGCTGTTGCCAATGCCGAAAAGAACCTCGCCAACGCTCGCGAATTGTTTGAAAGCTACCTGAACAACATTTTTACCCAAAAGAGTAAAGGTTGGGGAGATCGTAAGTTCAAAGATGTCTGTAATTTTATTAGGGGGCCATTTGGTGGCAGTCTAAAGAAATCGTGCTTCGTGTCTGAAGGCTACGCAGTTTATGAACAGCAACACGCTATAAACGATCAATTCGATCGAATTAGATATTATATTGATGAACACAAATTTCAGGAAATGAAAAGGTTTGAATTACGTTCAGGTGACCTGATTATGAGTTGTTCAGGAACAATGGGGCGCGTTGCAATTGTTCCTGATGGGGCGAAACGAGGGATTATAAACCAGGCGCTTCTGAAATTGTCACCAGAAAAAGGTTTGGTTGCGGAATTCTTAAAATATTGGATGGAGAGCGAAACATTCCAGGATCAAATAAATATGCATTCTAAAGGTGCTGCAATAAAAAATGTTGCATCAGTAAAGGTACTTAAAGAAATTGATGTGCCTTGTCCAAGCGTAGATGTGCAGTACGAGATGGTTTCTAAACTCAACGAATTTAATTCCAATTCTCGGCACCTCGAAAATATTTTTCGACAAAAATTGGATGCTCTTGCGCAATTAAAACAATCCATTCTTCAAAAAGCATTCTCCGGCGAGTTGACAGCGGACGATACCGAAACCATCAAGGATGAGGCCGTTGCATGAATGAAGCCGAAACCAGAGCAGAGCTGATTGATCCTGCCCTGAAAGAGGCGGGCTGGGGCGTAGTGGAAGGAAGCCGGGTTCGGCGTGAGGTCATTACACTTGGCCGCTTGCAGGGTGCAGGTAAGCGTGCAAAGCAGGATATTGCCGATTACGTTCTATTCTATAAAGGTCAAAAGCTTGCGGTTATTGAGGCGAAACGGCGAGACCTTCCCGATACAGAAGGTGTTGGGCAAGCCAAGAAATATGCCGAAAAACTCCAGACCCGTTTCACCTATTCCACTAATGGTGTAGGTATCTATCAGATCGACATGCAGACCGGGGTGGAATGCTATGTAGATCGTTATCCGACACCCGATGAATTGTGGAACCAGACATTTGCAGAAGAAAATGTCTGGCGGAATCGTTTTGGCGAGGTACCGTTCGAGGACAAAGGTGGTCAGTGGCAGGCACGCTATTACCAGCATAATGCGATCAATAAAGCTTTGGAGACGATTGCCGGTGGTAGTGATCGCATCCTGCTTACCCTGGCGACCGGTACGGGTAAGACAGCAATAGCATTTCAGATTGCCTGGAAGCTGTTCCATAGTCGCTGGAATTTAAGCCGCGAGCCTAGCCGTCGCCCGCGTATCCTGTTTCTCGCTGATCGTAACATCTTGGCTGATCAGGCTTATAACTCTTTTTCGGCATTTCCTGAAGATGCTCTTGTGAGGATCGACCCTGAAACCATCCGAAAGAAAGGCCGCGTACCAAAGAATGGCAGCGTCTTTTTTACTATCTTCCAGACATTCATGTCTGGTCGTGATGCCGACGGGAATTCAGCTCCCAGCTTCGGCGAATACCCACCAGACTTCTTTGACTTCATAGTGATAGACGAATGCCATCGCGGCGGAGCAAATGACGAGAGCAACTGGCGAGGCATACTTGAGTATTTCTCACCTGCTGTGCAGCTTGGTCTTACTGCCACGCCGAAACGAAAGGGCAATGTGGATACTTATGCCTATTTTGGTGAGCCGGTTTACATCTATTCCCTGAAGGAAGGGATCAACGATGGTTTCCTCACGCCTTTCAAAGTGAAGCAGATCGCCACTACCCTTGATGAGTATGTCTATACCTCTGACGACCAGTTGATCGAAGGTGAGATTGAGGAAGGCAAAAGGTATGATGAAGATGATTTTAACCGTGTTATTGAGATAAGGGAGCGCGAGAAATACCGTGTAAACCTATTCATGGACATGATTGATCAGAGCCAGAAGTCACTTGTATTCTGCGCCACGCAGGAACACGCGCTTGCGGTACGTGACCTGATTAATCAGATGAAAATAAGCAAGGACCCGAATTACTGCGTTCGGGTAACAGCCAATGACGGCGAACTTGGTGAACAGTTTCTACGGACTTTCCAGGATAACGAAAAGACGATCCCCACTATCCTCACGACATCTCAGAAGCTTTCCACCGGCGTTGATGCACGCAACGTGCGAAACATCATTTTGATGCGTCCAGTGAATTCAATGATTGAATTCAAACAGATTATTGGGCGCGGAACCCGCCTGTTTGATGGCAAGGACTACTTCACCGTCTACGACTTTGTTAAGGCATATGAGCATTTCAACGACCCGGAATGGGATGGTGAACCATTAGAACCAGAGCTATGTAAGCGTTGCGGCAATAGCCCCTGCACTTGTACCAAGGAACCTCCAGAGCCATGTAGTGTGTGCGGGAACAGTCCGTGCTCCTGTGAAAAAGAACCACCTGAACCGTGCCCTGTCTGCGGTGAACAGCCCTGCATTTGCAATAGGAAACGCAAGATCAAGATCAAACTGGCGGATGGAAAGGAACGCACCATTCAGCACATGATGGCAACGACCTTCTGGAGCCCTGACGGTAAGCCGATGTCGGCGGCAGAGTTCATTGAACAGTTATTTGGTGATCTACCGGAGCTGTTTAAGGACGAAGATGAGCTACGGGCGTTATGGAGCAAACCGGATACACGCAAGGCACTTCTGGAGAGTTTTGCAGAAAAGGGATATGGCGATGAGCAGCTTACTGAAATCAGGCACATGATAGATGCTGATAAGAGCGACCTATTTGATGTGCTTGCCTATATTGCGTTTGCGCTTGCTCCTATTACGCGAGAGGAGCGAGTAGAAACTCATAAGGCGCAGATATTCTCTCAATATGATGAGAAGTTACAGGCATTCCTTGATTTTGTCTTGTCGCAATATGTCCAGGAAGGTGTTGGGGAACTGGATCAGGAGAAGCTCCCGCATTTGCTGGAGCTTAAATACAGGGCTGTGACTGATGCAGCAGAGCAACTAGGCGGCGTCGCAAGAATACGCGAAGCCTTTATTGGTTTTCAGAAGCATTTGTATGAATAAGATTGATGATAGAAGCTTTCACTCATATCACGCTCGGTCAAGCTAAAAAAATGAAGGGAAGTTGGTATACATGATTAGTGGAATATCAATTGAAAGAAATGAAATTGCTACTGTTTGCAGGATTGTCAATTTCTCTGATGAATTAAAAAGAGAAATCAGAGACAGGCTGTCAGCCATTTGTCATGGCCCCGATGCTGTTACAAATGACAGTGTATATGCATCTTATAAGAATACGCTTAAAGAGTTCAATAAGCGCTATAGTTCTAAACCAGAGAAAACCAAAAAAGGGATGGTTGGCGAGCTTTTAACCCACATTTTGCTTTTTAGTACCAACTCAGATTTCGAGCCTGCGAACCCCTTTTTTAATATGGAGGAAGGCAGTATTAAGAAAGGATTTGATATTGTCGTTTTTGATAGAAAACTCAATGAAATGTGGATATCAGAAGTGAAATCTGGTAATGCGGGGACAAAGAAAGCAAATAGCTTCAATAATAGCCTACTCAATACAGCGAAAAATGATCTTAAAACAAGGTTCGGCGAGAATGAAACTAATCTCTGGCTCAATGCGACCAACGGCGCAAAAATAGCTCTTTCTGGAGGAAAGGTCAAAGATCGTATTAACCAAATACTGGAAGAGTGCTATCAGGAGGCTGTAGATGAAGAACAGGACAGTACTTCAAAGAACGTTATCCTGATATCAGTCACATACAAAAGCACTAGCGATCCGGTCACTATTGAAGAGGTGACCAAAAGGGGTGAGAAGATCAATGGAGATAAGGTATTCAGGAACGTTATTGTTTTTTCTATCCAGAAGGAAACGTACCAGCGTGTTGCTGAGTTCCTTGAGACAGAGGCAAAAGAATGAGTGCCATTACCTTAAGGATTCTCAGAAACACAGAGTTTGCCAGCCCTTACAGGAAACTGCTTCTTGGGAAGGACCTCAATGATCGAGAAAAAGAGACCCTGCTCAAAATCGCTATTATCCTAATAAATACTGGAGATCGAAACGTTCAGGAACTCGGCTACAGGGTCCTTGTTTTATACAGTAATCATTTTTCCGATTACGAGCCGCTTTATGATATTGCAATAAGCAAAGGTTATTATCCTGTTGCTAAAACTATAGAAAATGGTGTGGGACAGGACAATTTCGTCGATGAATCATTTTACAGTGCTATCCTTTTTAGTCTTGGCGAGACTTATAAATCTGGCGAGATGTACCTGACGTCTCAACAAACTCAACTTGCTGCCTACTTTGACGAAAACGTAGATAAGGGTGTCGCGGTGGTGGCCCCTACGTCATACGGAAAGTCAGAACTGTTTGTTAATTTCTGCAACCGACACGAAAATGCAACTATTGCAATTATCGTTCCTACAAAAGCACTGCTGGCGCAGCTAAAAAGAAGGGTGCTGCACGCGAGAAAGAATTCCGATAACAAACGAAAAATAGTTACTCACCCGGAGATGTACAATCAAGGAGACACCGGTTTTATAGGTGTTCTAACCCAAGAACGATTACTCAGAATGATACAGGATGATCGTGATCTTAAGTTCGATTATGTTTTTATAGATGAAGCACATAATCTTCTATCTGGTGATCAAAGAAATATCTTACTTGCAAAAGTAATCGCAATTCTAAGTGCTCGTAGCGAAACAACGTCATTCAGCTACCTAACGCCTTTTCTGGTGAAGCCTGAAAATATAAAGACAAAATACACGGATAGAGACTTTGCGGAATTCATAATAAGTGAACACCTCAAAACAGAGCGATACTACGTCGTCGATTTACGGGAAGGAGGTGAACGCGTTCTCAAGCTCTACGACCAGTATGTCGATGAATTTGTACCGATTACCAATAGGCCTCCAAGTCGTGAAATACAATTTCTCAAAAAGTATGGTGGCAGTAAAAATATAGTCTATCTTAACTCACCGCCTAGGCTCGAAAAATTTTCGATGTCTCTAGCTAGCAGTTTGGAGCCTTCTGAAAACACTAAGCTTCAGGCTGCATGCAAAGATATTTCAGAGTTTCTGCACAAGGACTATAGCCTTCTAGACTGTATTCAGAGGGGGATTGTCTATCACCATGGGTCGGTGCCTGATGTTGTGAGGCTTTATATAGAACATCTATATTCCAGTCTTCCAGAAATAAAATATGTTGTATCAAGTTCCACATTGCTAGAAGGAGTAAATATTCCATCTGAAAAACTGTTTCTTCTTGAATGCAATAAAGGACGGGGCCATCTCTCTGCTTCTCAATTCAAAAATCTTGTAGGCCGAATTTGTCGGTTTAGGGAATTGTTTGATCCGGAAACGGGTTCTCTCGCCATGCTTGAGCCGGAGGTATATATCGTTGCATCACAGTATATGTCAGCAAACTCCAATATCGAAAAGTTCATTAAAGAAAGAGTAAAAGTCGATAAAAAAATAGAGGACAAACTGGAAAACGTACTTCTTGAGGCTACTGAGATTACAGAAGAAAATCAGGGAGCAGTGGATAAGGCCAATGAAATCCTAGAAAATTTGGAGCCTGGTATAACTGGCAATGATGCAAGGTATGCGATGACAAATTTAGGAAGATTCTGTTACGTAAATAATATAACTGAATTTGATATTCTAAGATACGAAGAAGAAATTAGTAACCTTCTAGAGGGAATAACAGATACTGATCAAAAAATTAGTAATGCGCAGGCACTCATGGATTTAATTCATGTTGCATTTATTAAATACATACCTGAAAACTCCTATAAAAAGTTACAACGGCTTTCGCAGGATAGCGCTAAACGATTTTACTGCATGCTTCTTGATTGGCGAATGCGCAATGCTTCTTACAGTGAAATGATTAAGAGGTTTCTTGATTATTGGGGGCAGATAGATGATCCACTGGTGTATGTTGACAAATGGGGTGATACAGCGCGTTCGGGTTCTTATAATGAGAGCTGGGTAGATATAAGTCAAAAAACAAATAAGCAAAAAGTTAACCTGGCTATTGTGCGTATCAAGGAAGAGCAGGACTTTCTTGATAACCAGGTCATGAAGTTTGTTGAAACACTAAATGATATGGATCTCCTTGATAAAGAATTTTATACCAGAATCAAATATGGCACGATGGATGAACGGAAAATCACAATGATGAAAAATGGGTTCAGTGCCGGTCTTGCGTCTCTGCTTCTAGAAAAATACGCGAAATATCTGACAATAAATGTTCAAGCTAACACCGTGAACTTAAACGAAGCAGTAGAGACGGCCATGGTGGATAGTGGGGAGAACAGAATCCATATTTTCGAGGCAGGCTTCTATACCAGCTAAATCCACACGCCGTTTCAGTATACAAGTCTACATTCTTTCCACGGATGTTGGGTGATCTTCAAAGCATAGCCTAGTGAGAACCAGGCTTTTCTATGCCATGCCTTTTTTACTATGTGGATCAGTGTCAATTGTTCGGTTCAACCTCAATAACGTAATCGGTCAGGTAATCGTCTTCTTCGGTTGCTAATACTTCATCACGGCTGCGTGGCGGGGCTAGAGGCTGGCTATTTTCCTTCATAGCTTCCAGGTGAAGCTTCAGGGCCTCGGCGAATTGAACTTTGGCTTCTTCTTTGGTTTCGCCGGATGCAATACATCCAGGAATGTCCGGTATATTGACCCAATAGTCCGTACCAGCGTCTTTTCTGATGAGGGCAATATATTCAAGCGCCATATCTCTTGTTTCCCTTAATCCTCTTCGCATTATTCTACTATTTTGCACACCGTTTTTTAAATTCTATTCTGCTGTATTTAGCCGTCGTAATGAGGCCGGATGTGCGGCGGTCATGATGTCTCCTGTCAGTGAAATTTGACCGTGGTGACTATAGCGCGGTCGTCGTAACTGCAAGCCTGCCCTGACGGCTCCAGCCACCAACCGTGTTCTCGCTACGCTGCGATCCGCACCATTGATGGCTTTCGGGCTTTGCGTTTCTCCTATTTCCGCGCCTGCCGTGAAACCACGATTTCACAAGACAGGAGACAGACCAATGACCGAATTCTACGCACAACCATACTCAATCGAACACACCGGCTTTTACTTCGACAGCTTCGAAAAATTCGAGGCCGGTATGGAAAAACTCAACCAAAAAGGCTGCGAAGAGGTCGAAATCCAGTTCATCGATGGCGAAGCCCATCTTGTCCGCCTCTCAGAAGCCGCGCATATCGGACAGGGCAATGTCGATACCTGGTTCAAATATCTGGATGATCTTGACGAAACAGAAGCCACCCAAATCTTCTTTCTTCTCGATCTCGGCTACAGCCTCGAAGATGCTCTGGAACGCTACGAAGAAGTTAGCCTCTTTAACGGCCCAGCCAAGGATTACGCCTACGATATAATCGAAGAAACAACCGAAATTCCTGAAAACCTTCGCTACTATATCGACTACGATGCAATCGCCCGCGATATGAAGATCAACGGTGAGATCATCGAAATCGATCACGACCTGATCGTCACTAACGCATATGACTTTTAATCTTCAACAGGCCGCCGAATAGGCGGCCTTTATTTATGAACCATACGACGATAATCCTAGATTAGGAGGTTTGCACAATGGCATATGATTACACTGCAATAATCCGCAAGGAACCTAAAACCGAATACTGGGTGAACTGCCCTGATCTTCCAGGCTGTATCGCGTCCGGCAGAACAGAAGAAGAAGCGAAGAAGAACTTTGCTGACGCTATCCATTTTCATCTGGTGGGCGTTAAAGATTTACATAAGGACTATGCGCTTCCGATCCCGCGGAGCCGTAAGGAAGTCCTTGCTGAGGAAGACGATGATTATCTTCTTGCCTGTACGGTTGTTGTCTATGAGCCCATCATGACGCAATAACTCGCGAACTATTTTCTCAATTGTTACCCACGCGCAGTGTGCTATTGACTATATGCTTGGTTAAACGGTGATTGGCTTGCTGCGTTTGGGGCTGCTCAAAGTCGATGCCGTAAATCCTCATGTGCAGCTAACAGGGCCTGAGAGATTCAAAATGACCAGTATAATGGTCATATAGTGTTTTCATGGCCATTTTGACAGTCAATTATTCTTGACTTTTGCCTCTAGAATGTCTATTAATATAGTCATGAAATAGTTTTACGACTATTATTCTGGTCAATTTGGATGAGTTAGATGGCAAAAGAGAGAACATATTCCCGGTACACCCGTGAGGCTGCAACTTTGCTGGCCAAGCAGATCCAGCTTGGGCGCAAGCAGCGTAGATGGACAGAGCATGAGCTTGCCGATCGTGCCGGTATCTCGCGGGCGACGCTCCAGAAAATCGAAAAGGGTGACTTGAGCGTTGCCATCGGACTGGTGTTCGAGGTGGCGGTGTTGGTCGGTGTTCCCTTGTTCGATCAGGAACGCAGTTCGCTAACCGGCTACATCGCCCGTACTGATGACAAGCTGGCCTTGTTACCGAGTTCCGTGCGCAAGCGTAGAAAGTCGGTGGATGATGAATTCTAAAGTGGCTTACAGCGAAGCATTTGTATGGGTCTGGTTGCCCGGTGCCATTGAGCCAGTCGTGGCGGGTAAGTTAACGGCTGAAGGTGAGTATCTGATTTTCAACTATGGCAAGAGCTATCTTGCACGTGAGAATGCCATTCCCCTCTATTCTCCTGAGCTGCCTTTGCAATCCGGAGCAATCCCCTTACTGCCGGGATTGAATATGCCTGCCTGCATACGTGATGGTTCACCGGATGCCTGGGGTCGGCGTGTCATTATCAACAGAAAACTCGGTGCCAAAGGCGCAGAGGCCGAAGTGGCCCAGCTTGACGAGTTGACCTACTTGCTCGAATCCGGCTCGGACCGTATCGGTGCCTTGGATTTTCAGCGTTCGGCCGCCGAGTATGTGCCACGCGGGACAACGAACGCCACCCTAGAGCAGCTTGTGAGTGCAGCCGAGTATATTGAGAAGGGCCAGCCATTGAGCCCTGAACTTGATCAGGCTTTACAACACGGTACTTCTCTTGGTGGTGCGCGGCCAAAGGCGCAGATCGATGATGGCGACAGGAAATATATCGCCAAGTTTTCTTCTACGACGGATGTCTACAGTGTTGTCAAGGCCGAGTTTATTGCCATGAGGCTTGCCTCCCTGTGCGGGCTGAATGTGGCGAATGTCTCGCTCACCAGCTCCCTGCACAAAGACGTGCTCCTGATTGAGCGTTTCGACCGTGTGCATTCAGAGGCAGGGTGGCAACGAAAAATCATGGTTTCTGCACTCACCATGTTGGCGCTTGATGAGATGATGGCGCGTTATGCCAGTTACGAAGATCTGGCGGAACTTGTTCGCCATCGTTTTGCCGATGCGTCGGCCACCTTACGTGAGCTTTTCTCACGGCTCGTCTTTAATATCCTGTGTGGCAATACCGATGACCATGCGCGTAACCATGCCGCTTTCTGGGACGGGCAAATGCTTCGCCTGACTCCGGCCTACGACATCTGTCCACAAAACCGGACCGGTAACGAAGCCACACAGGCTATGCTGATCAGCGGCGATGATCGCATGAGTCGAATTTCGTCCTGCCTGAAGGCATCGGCGCATTTTCTGCTGTCCCGTGCGGAGGCTATTGCCATTGTTGAACGCCAACTCACCAGCATTATCAACCATTGGGATGCTGTGTGTGACGAAGCGAGTCTCACCGCTACAGATCGTGCCTTCCTGTGGGGCCGCCAGTTTCTCAATCCTTATGCCTTTGAAGACCTTGATGGCGATGCTGACCACCTGAAGTCTATGGCTGTCACGGCATGCTCATTGTAGTTCCCCAAGCCAAGCATTGCTGGCTGCTTATCGTTGCAGTAGACGGATAGATGTCGGCTGATCCATCCGGCTGTGCTTTCGTCATAAGCGGCCCATCTCCTCTCGCGGTTTCCTCATAGCTTCACGTTTCTAGCCGGTGTCGCCGGACCGGCAACGGGCTGCCCGCATAACCGTGTTGCCCGTTTCCCTTCGGTGCCTGTCCGGCTTTTCCCCGTCTTCGATGTTTCGCGTCTTTCGGAACAACCGCTTAACAGAGGAGACGAACAATGACGAAAAAACACACAGCCAGAAAGGACGTTTACAGCCGCGTCACTGACAAAATCATCGCAGACCTCGAACAAGGTGTCCGCACCTGGATGAAACCGTGGAACGCCGAGCACGCCGCAGGTCGGATCACCAAGCCTCTTCGCCACAACGGCCAGCCCTATAACGGCATCAACATCCTGATGCTCTGGTCCGCCGCCGTCGCTGAAGGCTACAGCGCCCCGATCTGGATGACCTTCCGCCAGGCCAAGGAGCTTGGAGCCAATGTCCGCAAGGGCGAGAAAGGCGAACTGGTAGTCTACGCCAACACCATCACCCGCACCGAGCACGATGACGAAACCGGAGAAGATACCGAACGCGCCATCCCCTTCATGAAGGGCTATAGCGTCTTCAACGTCGAGCAGATCGAAGGCCTGCCTTCCCACTACTATCAACTCGCCGAACCGGTTCTCGATCCGGTGGAACGCAACGATCACGCGGAAAGCTTCTTTGCTGCCACCAAGGCCGATATTCGCCACGGTGGCAATCAGGCCTACTACGCCATTGGCTTCGACCGCATCCAGCTTCCTCCCTTCGAAAGCTTCCGCGATGCCGAGAGCTACTACGCCACTCTCGCGCACGAGACCACACACTGGACTCGTCACCCATCCCGTCTTGACCGCGATTTCGGTCGCAAGCGCTGGGGCGATGAAGGCTACGCCCAGGAAGAACTGGTCGCCGAACTTGGAGCTGCTTTCCTTTCCGCTGATCTCGGGATCACCCCCGAGGTTCGCGATGACCACGCAGCCTACATCGATAGCTGGCTCGAAGTTCTCAAAAAGGACAAGCGGGCAATCTTCACCGCCGCCGCCCACGCGCAACGTGCCGTGGATTACCTGAACAGCTTGCAAGCATCCGATAAAGAGGCCGCCGCATGAGGCGGCCTTTTCTCTTTAATGAAATTGGACATGAAAGGCTCTTGCCTATACAAATTGGTTTATTTCATACCAGTCGTCGCCTTTATCTTCGGTAATGTATTCCTCGTCTGCTCTAAGAATGTTGATAGGAAGTTTGTTAATTGCAAGATGGTTATGGACAACAGCTATTGGGTGCTTGGCTCCACAGGCAGTGTCTACGTCTGCCGGTGTCCCAAGGATAGCACTTACGTGTTTGTATTCAGAATTTAAAAAGTTATCCGTTGGAACTTTTGCTCCATTTGATTTATTGATTTCGAAGCGGTATCTATGGCTGGCGTACATGCCTTTTTTTGTTAGCTCTTTTTTGTTGCACCCAATTTTTTTAAAATGTACTTGCGGGCTTCCTATGGGATATACAGCTTCTAGCACAAATGGTTTTCCTGAGATTCCTATATGTCGACTTTGAAGGCCTTGTTCATCTAATCTATTGTTTTCATCATAAATCCACAACCTACATGAATTTAAGGCTATAACATAGGGGTCACATTCTTTCACAATCCCTTTCTCCATATATTTTTCAAGCTTTTCTTTCTTTTCTTTTATTGCAGACGTCCATCTGAGGAGCATATGTGTTTTGTATTCTGTTGTAACAATTCCATTTTTATGATCGGATAAAGATATATAATCAAAGTTTTTCGGTGGAGACGGACAAATAGCTTCAACCCATACGGTTCTACCTTCGTAGCAAATCTTGAAGTCTGGCCCTTCGTTGGCGGAGCTAATGTCCAGCCCAATGTCTTTGAGGTGACGGGCAAGGAACATTTCCCACAAATATCCATAGAAGTGCTCGTCTGTACCGTCGATAAAATCTTTTTCAAATTTGCCGTCTTTCAATCCCCATGAGTTATACTGGCGATAAAGATCGGTCAGGAATGTTCTGACTTTTAGGTTGTTCGAGTATTTTTCTGCGATGAATTTTTCTACGACATCCATATTATAGTGTCCTTTCTGATCAAGGATCAGTTTAATCTTCATAATATCAATGATTTTATGGTGATCATTTTACTATGAAAATGTGGCTTCGAAGCTCAATTTCATCTGTGTGTGAGATGTTTGCTGTGGGTAAAAGCTCTCTACCTTTCTCAACTATCATCACTGATATACATCAGCCCGCATTTCATCGGGATGCCGAAGCGTCTGGCCAGCCACTTGTAGATCCTATTCTGAAAATAGAACGTCAATGTAAGCATAAGAATGAATACCGGCCACAGATACCATGCCTCCAGTAACGAAGGCGGGTTATTGTAGTCATGGCCGACCAGCCACTGAACAAGATATTGCGTAGGCATCGTAATCGCATATGCCGCAATAAAACCGGTGATAAGGGATATAGTGAAAGCAATCATCCGCTTTGCCAGGATTTTCAGTCTTGTGAATATTGCATACATGATTACCTCCTACTTATCTGTCGTCCTTTACCAGTCCAGATCATCGAGGTCTGGAATGTCTCTGGCATACAATGTTTCTAAATCACGCTTTGACGGCTTTTTCTTTCCCGCCAGTCGGCTTGCATGGTTCATCACCGCGCGGTCGAACGCATTGCGCACCGAGCGGCCATTGCCGAAATTGGCATCCTTGTTCCGGTGCATGGCGTTGAACAATGTATCCAAGCTCTGCTGCGCGTCCTTTGTCATCAGATAGGCATGTCCCCGGCAAAGATGAGCAAAGATTTGCGCCAGCTCCTCTGCTGAATAATCCGGAAAATCGATCTTCGTTTTGAAGCGTGATTTCAGGCCCGGATTGGATTCAAGCAACTGCTCCATCTCATTGGTGTAACCCGCAACGATTACCACAAGACGATCCCGGTAGTCCTCCATCATCTTGATCAGGGTCGCTACAGCCTCTTGCCCGAAATCTCTGCCGCTGTCCTTTGGCACCAGTGCATAGGCTTCGTCAATGAAGAGCACGCCATCGAGAGCTTCGGTAATAATGGCTTTCGTCTTCTCTGCGGTTTGGCCGATATATTCGGCAATCAGTCCGCGCCCGTCTATCTCAACGAAATGTCCTTTCTTTAAAACTCCGAGGTTGCGGTAAATCTCGCCGATGATCCGGGCAACAGTTGTCTTGCCCGTTCCGGGATTGCCGGTAAACACCAGATGCTGACCCATATCAACAGTGGGTAAGCCAACCCGTTGCCGGTCTTTGCGGTTTTTCATCAAATTGACGAGATCGGCCATTTGTGATTTAACGCCATCCAACCCGATCAGAGAATTGAGTTCCTGTAAAGGATCAGCAAGTTTGCTATTTTTTGCGGCCTGAGCAGTTTTGTGTGAGTTCGCCCTCGCATTACTCAGGCGGGCTTGCTCCTCTATAAATGCTTTCCAGGCAGCTTGCTTCCGGGTTTTGATGTCTTCCGTCAGTTCCCTCCGTTTCCCATCAAGTTCCATTCCGAGAACGGGGATGCCCATATGTCTGCTTGCCTGATATAGAAGGGAAATGTCATCGGGGTATTGCCCAATGATGATCAGGCCACGTTTTCTGGTTCCCTCATCGGCGTAAGCCTTGCACGCAATATCAAGTGCAATCCGGGGAGTCATTTTGGTAGTGTCAACGGTAAAGCTTCTCATTTTTAAATACCTCCCGGTTGGTTGTCCCACTGCTCTTCAGGGTCAAGAGCGATGCCGTCACCCATGCTGGCCAACTGGTCCAGTCTCTCGTCGCAGGCTTTGAGCCGGGCGAGAATGGTGAGCGCATCCTTGTAGCCGAATACGGTCAGCACATCATTGCGCTGGCCCAGATAGTCATAAGAGAGGTGATAGGAATCACCGTAGTAGCGTTTTCTGATCGTTGGCTGGCCTTGACGTATCGTCAGGTCATGCTCGTCCTTTTCTTCCTGTGCCTTGTCGTGCGGTATCAGGCTCAATTTATGGGGGAGCTTCCGGTCATAACTCTTCCAGCCGCTCCAGCTCCGGAACTTGAACTCGTCAACCGTCATCTCGATCCGGGTCTCGGTTTGCAAAATGCAACGCCACAACCAGTTGAGGATCGGATATGAAAGCCACGGTCCCAGCAGGAGGGCTGGCCAGAGCCAGTCCTCCGGGTGAGGGATGCCCGAAAGTATCTGGAACCCACCCCATGACAGGCCGAGAGCGCTCATCGCGGCCAGAAATTCCGCAAATTTCACCCGCTGAGGGGTAATGGCCAGAGGCGTGATACGGAAGGCCGTATTCCCGTTCTTGTCGGTAAACAGCTCTGTGGTCGGCTTACCATGGAATGGTGATATAATTTTTCTATTCATCATGGGAGACAGGATAAGGTACTGAATACGCAGGAAACCTCGCGGTTTCCTCGCGGCGGAATATAGGGGGATGTGTGGAGTTATCAGACTGGCAACTCAATCGGCTGCGGGATGCCCTGCGGGCCTATCACCGATATGAGCGGAGCCATGACGGCGCATATTTCACATGGAATGATGTAAGTGAGGCCATTGACGAATATACCGGCGTAAAGGTGCCGCCGGAACGCCTTCGCCAGTTTGTCGAAGGTGTTAACAGCAAAACAGGCGGGCGAAAATTTCCGGTTCCACAGAAAAAATCCATAGCAGGGATCGTTGAATTTGTCCGGCATGAAGACATCAATCTTCTGTCAGACGACGAACTCGAAGAATTCGCGCCTCATCGCCAAGCACCCTTAAGGCTTCTGGATTATCTGGATCAGGAGTTTGATACGGCCCGTATCGTCCCGTCAGAAAAGCTCGAAGGTGCATATCAGGTGCGCAAAACTATAGATGACGAGTTTATGGTTCGGGAGCTAACGTTACAGTTCGCATCGGATGAAGGGCTTATCCAGGTTGTCGAGACCGAAGAAATTTACGAAGAAACAACCGTAGCGGAATTTGATGAATGGTCGCCGCAACAGCGCAAGGAGCAGCGCAACAGTATTATCAAACATGGTGGCTGGGCTGTATTGACGCCCGAAGACAATCTTATGTTCTTTATGAAGAAAGAACATAACGGTATGAACCGCTATTATTTTACTATGGCAACTGATTTAAACCATTGGTCGGAAGAACCGATGACGCGCATTATCCTCCTGCACCATGATTTTCCACTGGAAATAGAAGAGAGCGACAGAGATAGCGCGAGCGCAATACCTAAATTGGAACAGAATGTGATGATGTTTAATCGATTGACACAGGATTTATCTGGCTAGGGCCAATTAAATACTATGCGTAAACATACTCCAATTGACTTATCTCGACCATCGCGTGAAAGCCAAGCTCGCGATAGTGAAGCCGACAAGCGTCGCAAAGAGCTTCAAAAGAAATTGATGGTGTCTCTCAAGGCGCGTGAGCGTGCTCAAAGAAGAGAGATTTACGGAAGGAGACCCAAAACATCCAAACAAAGCCCCGGTCAAAAATTTCGTGAAGAAATCAGGAAAGAGATTGGAACGCTACTTTCCGCTGATGAAGCTAAACAAGGTGAAACGATAACGCGGGTTGGAACTGAATTACTCCACGTGGCAGAGCATGGAAATCCGGAAAAGCTGAAGATATTTATAGAGGTAGGGTTTCCAGTTAATTGGCAGCATCCAATGACTGGTCAAACGGCTTTGCATGTGGTCGCAGCCTGTCAGGCACGCAAAGCTTTGCGCGCGCTTCTGAATAGTGGTCAATGTGATTTCCTGATAAGGGACAAGCAAGGCCGCTTGGCTTCTGAAATAGCCTATCTCCACGGAAATGATCCGGCTGTAGCACGATTGCTGGGTAACAAGGAAAGAAAACAGGCGGAAGCGCAAGGAATTAGGCTCACTCGGAGGTCATCATCGGAATAGGATTGTCAGTGGCACTTGATATGAAAACGAGGCTTATTTTTTTCTTTTTTTATGTTCCTGTTTAGTGCCATTTTTGGACATTGCCTATTATAAATATTGGCTGTATAAAACCATATTCTAAAAATATATGCAGTTCTTCCTATTTGCCGAAATTAGAGAGTTCTGCGCTACTGTAGCTTTAAATATTAGAGTTAAATAGGAATATATGGATCGAGTCTTTTATTCGTGGCAAGCAGATTGCCCAGGAAATACAAACCGGAATTTTATTTCTAAGGCTCTTGAAGATGCTGTACATGAAATAAAGAGTGACAATTCAATTGCAATCGATCCGGTTGTAGATAGAGATACACTTGGCGTAGCTGGATCACCTGATATTAGCGAGTCTATTTTTTCAAAAATTGAATCTTCGTCTGTCTTTGTTTGTGATGTGTCCATCATTAACGTAAACCAAGCAAAGCCAATGCCGAACCCGAATGTTCTGGTAGAATTGGGTTATGCAATTAAAGTATTAGGGTGGAGTAGAATAATTATGGTTATGAATACCGAGTACGGCGAACCACCTGTGTTGCCTTTCGATCTTCGTTCGAAGCGCGTTTTAACTTATTCGGTTTCTGAGAATATTGAAGAAAAAGCACCTATAAGGAAGGGTCTTAAAAAAACTCTTGTTGCTGCGCTAAAGCTAATTGTTGAGAATGAAGGTTCAAGATCAATTTCTTTTGAAGAAAAGAAAATTCCCGATAATCGGGAGGTCGATTTGCGTTTATTTAACGAATTTAAGAAAGTATTGCCATCAAATGGAAGCATTCACTTCATTGATGAACAGAATATGGCAGGGTTCTCTTGGCCTAGAGAGAAGTTGCAAGATTTAGATGTTTTTTACCATGAGTGGAATGACGCTGAGCATGAGTTTTTAGATAATGATTTGGAATCTATTCGAGCAAAACTACATGAGTTGATAGGGGATTATCTTGGTCAAATTGAAACTAATACATTTCCAGCTAACAATCCAGACTGGCAAACTGTCCCTCCAGAATGGGAATTAGAAAATCAAAAAAGGTTTTTTGAGGTTGTTAATAAGCTTCATGAAACTGCTGGATTAATAGTCGAAACGCATCAGGAATTAATTAGAAAAGCTAGAAAGAAACTTGGTACTTAAAGCTCCAACAATGCGCTTCATTGCCGCTTGTGAGCTTTATCGACAGCAAATAAGAAACGGAGAGATTGAAGAAGAATCATGAATGACATCAATTTACCAGCAATAATCGCAAATACAACACCAGTATTGCAAGCATTAACAGATGCATTAGGCGTTACTAGGGATGTTGTCGCTAGCGACGATGAGATACATGCAGCTTGGGGAAATTTACCCAGAGCAATGCAAAAGATTCCGCCTGCCCTACGGGACAAAGGAATGGCTAGAATGTGCATTGCTGTTGCCTCTGGTTTATTCGATAGTGCTATAAATTATATTTGGAATGCTTCAGAGGTTGAATTAAGAAACAAGGTTAAAAGATTCGGGCTTAATGTTGTTGAGCAAGTTACTGGAAAGACAGACTTTGATGAAGCAAAGCTAAATGATATGAAAGCAGCAGAGCTGCTTTCTTTATGCTTAAAACTCAATTTAATTACTGAGGATGGTTTCTTTTTTCTGGATCAGTGTCGAGATATTCGTAACAATTTTTCAGCCGCACACCCTACAATCGGTGATATTGACGATCATGAATTTATTTCATTCGTCAATCGCTGTGCAAAATACGCATTAGGTAATGAGCAAAACCCTGTTGGAGTAGATATTCAAGGTTTTGTTACAGCGCTGAAGTCTGGAAAATTCACGCAAGATCAAAATGCTGAGTGGGTGCAGAGGTTAAATAACACACACCAGGCTCAAAGAGAGTTATTGTTTGGCACCTTGCACGGTATTTATTGTGACCCATCTAGCTCAGAAGAAACTAGGATTAACGCTCTTATTTTAATGGGTAACTACAGGGAGACTCTTTCCCCTGCTACTCGTTCAGAGCTTATTGATAGGCATCAAGACTATATTGCAGGCGGCGATGAAAATCGCCACAAGGCATCACAACAATTTTTTGAGAAGCTTGGTTTGCTTGAGTTGCTTGGAGATGCTGAAAGACACTCATTAATTTCAAACGCATGCAAAAGACTATTAAGCGTTCATCAGGCATATGATAATTTCTATAATGAACCGCCATTTGCTGAGCGTGTTTACCAACTATCATCACAGGGCGCTATTCCTGATACAGCGAAAGATGAACTAGTTAACTGTGTCGTTACGTGCGCCGTTGGAAATCAGTATGGCATTTCTAATGCCGCATATACGTATTACGAAAATATAATCAAAAACTTCTCTCCGGCAGAAGTTGCTTCGATGCTGTTGCTTTCCACTGATAAGAAAACCATTGTAGGTCGTAGAATTCAAACACACCGCCGATGCTGGGAGTCTTTTAAGTCGCTGGTTACGTTAATTGATCCATCTAGTGTTTCCACATCGGTTCGATCAATTTACGATGGGTGGCTGAAATAGCTGTCAAAAAATACATTCGATCGGGTAATAAGAAGCGTCGTTCCTTATCGCTCTATTTTTTTGTTGCGGATAATACGAAGAGTCTCATATCCATTACGAGACCATGAATTTTCCCTTAAATACCCGATACAACGGCCTCACTTTATCAAAATACTCAACCCGTTGCAGGATCATGGGGTGATAGCCTGCCCAGAGAATTAATTGCCGTTTAAGCCGGTCGCTGCGGGCGAACTGGCGGCTGATCTCTTCCGGGGTCAATAGTTCGTGCAGTTCTATTGAACTGGTCTTGCCGCTTAATCCCGATTCCTGCTGTTTTCTTTCAACCTCACCGAGCCGCGATGTTTCAACCTGGGTCTTGCCAAGGAGCTTGGAAATATACTCGGTTGTGGCAAGATCATTATTGCCGAAAAATTGCAGGATTCCGGCATTGCCGGTAAAGGTCTCCCACCTGTCGCCATAGAGCGCCTTACCCTGGCTCCAATCCTGAAGAACAACCCAGAGCTTCACATCATAAGAAGCAATCTGTCCCGCCGCACTTTCGAGCGTCCGCATATAGCCGAGAACCGGGAACTCATCGAGGCAAACCAGCACCGGGGCCGTAGGCTTTGCCTTTTCCCGTTCCATTGCGTTGAGGAGCTGGTTGATGAATAGACGGAGCCAGCGATTGCATATCTCGGTCCGTGTCGCAGGGAAGCAAAGATAGATACTGATACCGTCGGGATCACGCTTTAGATCCGCGAGATTGAAATCATGCCCGGTCAGGATTTTGCGCATGGCGGTATAGTCCAGGAACTTGGTGTGCCGCCGGACGGTCGAGAGTACGCTGTCGCGCTCACGGTCGCTCTTTTCATAGAAATCCCGTACTGCGCCCTCAATGGCGTTGGCGAGATCGGCGGTCGTTTGGTCTTGTTCCAGCCGTTCGGCATTTTCGAGCATCTCAATCTCAAGAGCACACATTTGTTCTTCTATGGGCTCTTCGTCCTGATCATCGCCCTCCGCCGGAGACTCTGGCATCATCGCCGTCTTGATGAGATCGCGGACCGTCACCAGATTACGGCGGCCTTCATAGTGGGGGTCTGTGGCAACTTGCAGGATCACGCCTTCGATAAAGTTCTTGGCGCTTTCATCCCAATGTGGGTCTTTTGCGTTCGCGGCCTGAATTACGAACGCATCCGCTATCAGGCTCGCATCTTCTATAATGGTCGGGTTGTCGAGAGTAAGGATAGACATCGGGTTATAAGAAGCCCGATATTCTGCAATACGGTCCGAAGTGTAGTTGAAGGGATCAAGCACGAATATCTTCTGTCCCAGCCCCGCGCGCCGTTCAGCCGTGATATTGGCCAGCTCCCCCTTGGGGTCGGTTGCAAGAATACTACCCTGATAAAAGAGCATATTACTTATCAGAGTAACGGACTTACCGGCGCGCGATCCTGCCACGGTCATGATGTGACGGTTATCCTCTATCCCGATCAGTTTGTCACCGAGCGCACCGATCAGGAGTTTCTTTCCTGGATTGCGCGGGTCATAGGCAAGTTCATCGCTCTTGAGGAGTGAAGCCGTATCCTGAAAGCGTGCCTGCGGCACCGCCTGTTGTTTGAGGTAGCGGGAGACTACGCCGCGTGGAACGTCACGCATGAAGTCGGTTGCAAAGTCCTGTCTGGAGTCTTTCATTAATCCGGTTCTCTCTTGCCTGTGTTTAAGCCGACAATACCGGACGGTTTCTGGCTGCTACCTCGTGTAATCCTCGCGGAGGGAATGGGGCTAGGGCTTTGAGGTTCTATTCTGTGGATTTGTGAATACAGTGGCCGTTCTTCTGCTTCCTTTATATACGGCCTGCTTTCCTTCCAGTCCTACCCTTTACTGCCTTATAGCAAACGGACGTGAATACCCTGGCGGCGTGTCAATGGTCTGCCCGCTCCATTCGTCCCGCTAATCGCGCTCCTCCCGTGTTGACCATGACACGTTCCCGCACCGCCCGCTAATCGGCGGGCAAGGCTGGAATGAGCCAGCCCGTTAAACATAAAGGAGAAGACCATGACTACTGAAAATACACAAACCAATGGAACCGAACAGAACGGCAAATCCAATCCTCCAACCCATGTCGCCAAGGTGCGTCACGGATACGGCAAGAAAGCCAGCTACGAGCGGATCGGCGTCGCCTGGCAAAACGAGGACGGATCGTTCTACATCAAGCTCCATGGCACACAGATCGTAAGCGCTTTTACGCTCTACGAGCTGAACTCAAACGACAAGGCGGGGGACTAACCCCGCCTTTTCAGGCTTCACAGCTTCACAAAAACCGCGCGGGCCATTCGGCCCGCGTTTTTTTGTTTCTTATTCTTAAGCTAAGAGGCATAAATAGATCTGGCTATTTATCTATGATGTCTTCGCTTTCAGGTGCTTGTATATGTTGGCTTTTGCAAAAAGAAAAGACCCTTAACGGCAAAATGGTGGATGTTGAATTAGCTAATAGTAGTATCAGTCCGTTAATAAGACAAAGCCCTTTCGCTGGTAATGGTCTCTAACAATATTTTTGGCGAAGAAGGGGTATACGAACCAGCTGACTCCTCCAGTAAGGTGAACCAATAATAACCAAATAAATGCGTGCTTCCATATTTTCCTAGATGCAAAATAAAGGCACCCGAAGATCAGGCACCATAAGAAACAGTTGCTGACAATTTCTTGATGATCATTAAGGTCGACAAATATCATAAAATCATATGGTCTATTTAGGCTATTCTATATTGAATACATTTTTGTCTTAGCACGGTCACGCGGGATTGTCACGATAGAAATTCGCTTTTCAATTGAGAAGAGATCATCGGTACATCGGCATCATTTGGGATGTGCATTCCAAAACATCTGAAGCCATCCTGATTGAAGTGTCTGTAGTTTCTGGCTCCTAATTAGAGCTTTTCCTTGTGCAAACCTCGTGCTAAACAGATAGCGAAAGCTGGTGTGTACACCGCAGAATTACACGGCATTTGAGCGATTATTAATAAAATGTTAACGGCTCTGGCGTTATCCTCAGAGTAGGAGCGAATTCCGTATAGGAATGAGCACAAGGTGTGCGCGGTAGTACCATTCTGGTCTCCACCGCGCGCACCTTGCGGGGGGATTTCCCATCCCCCGCGTACCCCCCCAGGGACTCACTAAGTTCTGAGTCGCTTTATGGCGATCTTCACTAAGTGAGTGGGCTCAGTCTTTTCAGACTGAGGAAACGGTTTCGCCGTTTCACCACGACCGGAGGAGAATTTGCTCTCCCCCTGGACTCCCATCAAGTCAAGGGCGTTCCTGCCCCTGACAACCCAGACCAAGGGAGACTTCCGCTCTCCCTCTGGACACCCATCGACCAAAGGGCGCATCGCTGCCCCTTGGAACCCAAGACCGGTGTTTCGGCACCGGCTTCGACCAAAAGGAAACTTCGGCTCTCCCTTTGGAAACCCATCGACCAGGATGGCGACCCTGGACCCCAGCCCGAAGCGCATAGCGCGTGGGCGAACACTGAAAAGCGCGAATACGGCACGCGAGGAATGCGCGAGGAGGAGCTTTCACCCATTGAAATAGAGTGGAGGCCATGACGGACAGAAAGGACAAAAAACGCGAAGCACCAATCTCATATCGCCCGCCAAAACATCTGCGGGACGAGTTCTATTCTCGCGTTCAGAAGTCCGGCCTTTCCACCTCTGCATTCCTCACAAAAGCGGTGTTCAACCAGACCCAGCCACGGCAGTCTCGCCGCCCGTCTATCGAGACAAAACTGCTCGCCAAAATTCTCGGTGAGGCCGCCAAAATTCACGGCGATCTGCAACAGCTTGCCACTGGCGAGAATGAGGACATTCAGGCAGAGATCGGGGTGGCTTTGGACGAGCTGACCGTCATTCGCGCAGCCCTACTCAAAGGGCTGGGGAGGAACCCATGATCCCTTTCGCCTCCCAGCGCGGTCTTGGTCAGGATTTGGCCACCCATCTCCTCAATGAGCGCGACAATGAAATGGTTGAGCTGGTGGAGGTAAACGGAGCCATTGCGCAGGATTTGCATGGAGCCTTTGCCGAATGGGAGGCGCAGGCCCATGCCCTGACAAGGTGCGAAAATTATCTCTACAGCCTGTCCGTCAATCCTGATCCGGCGCAAGACCTGCTGACACGAGACCAGTATTTTGACTATATCAGCCGGGTGGAGGAGAAGCTCGGCCTGACCGATCAGCCGCGCGCCGTCGTTTTTCACAGCAAATATGGCCGTGAACATTGCCACGTTATCTGGTCGCGGATCGACGTGGATAACGAAAAAGCCGTTCAACTCGCCTTCGATCGGGAGAAGCTGATGATGGTCACGCGGGAATTTGCCCGCGACCACAACCTTGAGCTACCGGACGGGTATCACAAGGACAAGGAGGCCAAAAGCAAGCAGCTTTCCCTCTATGAAATGCACCAGCAGCGGATTACCGGTCTCTCCAAGGAAGAGCATATGGAGCATGTTACCGATGCCTGGCGGGCGAGTGATAGTCCCAAAGCCTTCATTCAGGCATTGGCCGAACGTGGCTACATTCTCGCTAGGGGGAAGCGGCCATACGTGCTGGTTGATTTCTATGGCGGGATGAATGCCTTGCCAAAAATGATTAATGACAAGACCGTCCGCACCAAGGACATTCGCTCCTTTCTGGAGAAGGACTATCCACCGGAGAGCCTCCCGAGTGTCGATGAGGCGCGGGAACTGGTGGCAAAGCACCGGAAAGAAATCGAATTCCATGCAAAGGCCGAGCAGTACGCCGATGAGTTGGCGGAGCTGAAACGCAGTCAGGCCTCCCGCCGTACCGGGCTTGAAAAGGCAAAAAACTCTCTCAAGCAGCAGCAACATAAGGCACGGATTGATCTTGCCGCGAGGCATAAATCGGAACGGGAAACCCTCCGCTCCGGACATCTTGCGGAGATGCGGAGTATCAGGGAAGCCCGCGCACGGAATCGCCCCGGTGAACTGGGGCGTACCTTTGGCCGAATCAGTGGATTTACGATGCTGCGAAAAGCCCTCCATAAATATCAGGACCGGAAACGCACCAAAGCATTTCTGAAACAAAGGAAGCAGCTCAAAAACTTCCAGTTCAAGGAGCGTCTGGCCCTTGCTCGCCGTCAGGAGATGCAAACTCTCGACATGAAGCGGAAGCTTCGGGCGCTTGAGCAGGTTGAAAAGCGGGAATTACGCTCGCTTGAAGAAGCCATGCGTCGTGAGGCACGTTGTCAGGGGCGCGGAGGCCGCACCCAAATGCCGAGGCTAACGCTAGGTATTGATCGTGATGCCCATACAGCCAAAAGGCGAATTGATCTGACCGATACGTTCGACCGTGCCGCCGAAGGCAAGGACACAGATGGCGGAAAAGACGGCTCGACCGACGGGCCGAAACCACAATCAAAGACCAAAATCCAACGCTATCGCCGAACTAGAAAACGTGATCAGGGTTTGGATCGTGGCCGGTAAGCATTCTCGTTTTCAAGGGCTCCACCCTCTGCCCGTCAAGCCGTGTTCGCAGACTTCTAGTATTGTGCAGGCTGGGTGATGCCCCTCGGCATTGACTGATACCTACCTATTCTTTGCCAGAAAGACAGGGATGCATTTGCCTACTTATTGATTACGGTGGGGTTAGTAAATCATATTTATACGTGAGAGATAGGAATTGACTTTACAAAAGTGGAATTATTCTTTAGTCATATTTTTTAAGTGATTTAGATTGGAGCTTCTTATGCGTTTTCATAGTTTTATTATTGCGGTTTTTTCCTGTGTTCTTTTGACAGGATGCGCACAAAAAGCATCTTGGCATGCTGAGGAAGTAGCAAGAACAGAGAAGCAGAGCTTTACTGTAGGAGAAGTGCAGAGACATATTAAAAAGGGTATGTCTGGCTCACAGGTAGCAGAAGCACTTGGTTCGCCAAATGTCGTTTCAACAGATGAAAATGGAAACGAAGTTTGGATATACGATAAATTTTACACGGAAGGTGTCGTATCAGCGAGTAATGGACTGACGTTCACATTAAGTAACGTTGGTGGTGCCGCTGCTCGAACTTCGCAATCGACCATAACAGTCATAATCAAGTTTGATGCTAATAAGAAAGTCCGAGACTTTGCATATCATAAATCCAGCTTTTAACGAAAAGGCTTAACATTAATGAGACAATTTTTTTCAACGTGCTTAATTATACTTACAGCAACATCATTAGTTGCTTGTGTTCAAACGATTCCGAAAGAAGCGCTGCAATTAACCAATGAGAGTTTTGAATTGCGGCAATTGCAAACGCGTTCTTTTGATACATCAAGTGAAAAAAAACTATTAACTGCGGGTGCCGGTGTTTTACAAGATTTGGGTTATAACATTGATGAATCAGAAATGGATCTTGGGGTTATCGTAGGGTCCAAGGACCGAGATGCAACCGAAGCAGGGCAAGTTGTTGGGGCTATATTGATAGCGGCTCTAGGCGGCGGAACTGTACCAATTGATAAAGATCAGAAAATACGTGCCTCATTGATAACACATCCTTCAGGTAAGAAGACAACAAAGCTTCGTGTAACGTTCCAACGGATAGTCTGGAATACGCAAGGGCAAGTTTCAAAAACAGAAAGCATTGAAGACCCAAAAATCTATCAGGAATTCTTTGACAAGCTGTCAAAGGCCGTATTTCTCGAAGCAAATGAAATATAAAAGGAGCTCCATTAATGAAAAAAAATGTGTTATTGCCACTCGTTTTTGTCTGTCTTGTTTTGGCAGGGTGTCAAACTACATCTATGAACCAAGTAATGGAAGCTTCTGAATCCCAAGTAGCTATCAGACAAATACAAACCAGAGCATTTGATACAACAAATCGCACTAAAACGTTACGCACAATCATTGCTACATTGCAAGACCTAGGCTTTGTTATTGACAAAGCCGATGATGAGCTGGGAACCGTAAGCGGTACAAAATTAAATGGATACTCTCTTCGTATGACAGTAACTGTTCGCCCGAGAGGTAAGAAGCAAACTCTTGTTCGTGCTAACGCTACGTATAATGTAACGCCAGTTGAAGATCCTCAACCATATCAACAGTTCTTTACAGCTTTGCAAAAAGCTATGTTTTTGACTGCTCATGAAGTCGATTAGATGGGGAGTCCCTTGAAAAGGGCTCTGCCCTCATGTCTGTCAAGCCGTATCCCCAACCTTCCAAGAAGTGTGCAGGCCGGGTGATGCCCCTCGGCATTGACTGACACCCACCCGTTCTTCGCCAGAAAGGCAGGGATGCATATGCATCCTCTTATAATCCATATCTCGATTTCACCTGACACCGGACCCTGTTCAAGGTTAAAATAGTAGGCTTTTTTATTGCCTAATATCTGGGCATGAGTAGATTTATAAGTGTGTACATATCTGTGTACATATTTGGAGAATATAGTTTGTCAGACAGTAATTTTATTAATGAAATCAATAAGAGACGCACGTTTGCTATCATCTCCCATCCGGATGCCGGTAAGACCACTCTCACCGAGAAGCTGCTGCTCTACGGCGGCGCGATCCAGATGGCGGGTACGGTGAAGGGGCGCAAGGCGGCGCGCCACGCCACCTCCGAC
>Ga0256846_1000114_pt1 | contig 34999 bp, 28 predicted proteins | sample TevniametaG_FD_189098 | JGI IMG/M metagenome (GOLD analysis project Ga0256846, IMG submission 189098) | Tube worm associated microbial communities from hydrothermal vent at the East Pacific Rise, Pacific Ocean - Tevnia | ecosystem: Host-associated > Annelida > Integument > Unclassified ...
GTGGGCTTTACCGGTTCCGATAGTTATCGGAACGAACCGCGACCCTTTAAGGTTATACAGGGCACGAAAAAAAGGAAGCAAAACGCTTCCTTCTATGAATAGAGTGGGCTTTACTGGTTCCGATAGTTATCGGAACGAACCGCGACCCTTTAAGGTTATACAGGGCACGAAAAAAAGGAAGCAAAACGCTTCCTTCTATGAATAGAGTGGGCTTTACTGGATTCGAACCGGCGACCCCCGCCCTGTCAAGGCGATGCTCTAAACCAACTGAGCTAAAAGCCCTAAAATTAGGAATGCAAATTTAATAAAAAATCTTATATAGATAAAACCAAATGAAACAAAAAAATCTGAGACAAAATTGCCTCAGATTTTTTCTGTTAGGTATAATCCGAAAATTATTTCAATATTTTTTTGATAATACTACTATTTTTCTTGTCATAGATTTTAAGCATGTAAATACCATTGTTCAGTTTTCTGAATGAGATTTGGGTTTTGTTATAATAGGTATTGACTAACTTTCCTGTTATATCATATAACTCAACTTTCGCCGGTATTGCTCCGTGCATACCGCTAACGTAAAGTATGTCTCTTACAGGATTAGGATATACCTTAAACTGCTTTGTTGAGAATTCTGCTGTGCTTGAAGTCGAGAATTCATCAACCACAATGTCATCAATGGCCAAATCATCTTTAAATCCGGTTTGAGTTTCATCGACCACAAATTTGATTTGAGTGATATCATTTTGGAAAGTAATTCCCGAAAGATTTATTTCTTTCTTTTCCCATCCGGTGGTATTTGTGTTACTGGAAAAAACTTGTTGCCAAGCTGCGCCATCCCACACATGAACGGAGAAATCAACATTAGTACTTCCTTCATTGTTACTAATCATATAAAAAGAAAGTCCGGGTGTTGTCAAAGAACTTAAATTGACAAACGGGGTTAATATTGTGGTTCCCAAGCTATTGGGATTAGAATCATCGACATAGGCAAAATATCCTCCACTTGCAGAAGTGGTTCCTTCAAAACTGCCTGCATTTCCGATATGTCCACCGGGGCTATCCGTAAATCGCCAAAATTCAGAATTTGTAATTAACTGATCCATCCCATCCGGAATATGTCCGGCATTTTCAAAATCTACGGTATACGGAGCACTAACCGTAGGTTGTGCTACAGTACTAAAACTCCAAACGGAAGAACCTTGAGCACTTCCGGCAGTATTTCCTCCAACGGCTTTCCAATAATATGTTGTGTTGAAGTGAAATGTATGCGGGTGGGCATCTGTTGTCTGCCGAGTGCCCAATTTGCGCAAATTGTTTTGGTCAACACCCAAATAGAAATCATAGAAATCAGGCATTATCCCTGTTGTTGGTGCTTGCCAACTAAAATCAATCACTGAAGTTTGTGAATTTATAATACTCACATCTGTCGCTCCGTCTGTAGGCGTAGGGTTTGTAGTAATTCCCGTAGGAGCTGTTTGTGGTTCAATAAAGACGCTATCGATATACCAATTGTCTCCATCGTCTTGAGCATGTACAAAAGCAATGTAAATTGCTTGCCCGACATAAGCATTTAAATCTACCGTATGAAGCGACCATGTTTCATTGAAATCAGCTTCGGTTTGTGTATCTACAATAGTGAAATCAGCATGTGTATTTTGAGATGCTGTAGAAATACGAACGGTATAAACACTGCCGTAATCACTATTTTCATCAAACTGACGTTGATAGAAAGACAAAACATGATTAGCAGCTGTCAAGGTGACCTGTGGAGTAACTAACCAACCTTCGGATGCACCTGCATCATCAAAACCAGAATAGGCAGATTTTGATCCTGTATGCGATTGAAGGTTAGATATTTCCCATTCGGCATCTGAAGCCCCGCTCGTTCCCGGATAGGCCAACCAACCGGTAGGAGGAAAAGTTGCTCCTTCAAAAGATTCACTGATTTGTGCTTGTATTGAATATGTCAATACCAGTAATAACACGAAAATAGTTTTTTTCATAAATTATGTTTTTGAATTAAAAATTTATGTAAAGTTACAAATTTTCAATTAAAACAAAAGTTACATAGGTCACACTATATCAATATGTAATCAAAAATGCCAAAAATCATGATTTAAACAGCATCTTTTGTTTAAATTTGGCTTCTAGAAGAATCAAACTAAAATTAATTATCATGAATAAAAAAGTAACCATAATAGGAGCCGGTAATGTCGGTGCAACTGTTGCGGATGTTATCGCTAAAAAAAATATTGTAAATTCAGTCGTTCTGATTGATATCAAGCCAAATTTCGCTGAAGGAAAGGCTTTGGATATTTGGGAATCTTCTCATATCAATTACTTTGACACAAAAGTATGCGGCTACACAGATGATTATTCAAAAACAGCCGATTCGGATGTTGTTGTAATCACATCCGGGATTCCTCGAAAACCAGGAATGAGTCGAGATGATTTGATTGGCATTAACGCCAAAATCATGAAGGAAGTTTCTCAAAAAGCATATGAGTATTCTCCAAATGCCAAGTTCATTATTGTAGCCAATCCACTCGATGTGATGACTTATACTTCATTTTTAGCAACAGGATTGCCCAGGACGCAGGTTTTTGGCATGGCAGGCGTATTGGACACCGGAAGATTTGAAGCATTTATCGCAGAAGAATTGGATGTTTCTCCAAAAGACGTGAATGCTATGTTATTAGGCGGACATGGAGATACGATGGTGCCACTGCCCAGATTCACAAGTGTATCGGGTTTGCCTCTAACAGATTTAATGGATGCAAAAAAAATCAACGAACTGGTTGAAAGAACAAAAAAAGGAGGTGGAGAAATAGTAAAATTATTAGGGACATCAGCTTGGTATGCTCCGGGTGCAGCAGCAGCACAAATGGTAGAAGCAATTGTTTTGAACTCTCACAGAGTGATGCCTGTATGCGTTATGTTGGATGGTGAATACGGACAACACAATGTGGCTCTGGGTGTTCCCGTCAAATTAGGATACAACGGCATTGAAGAAATTATCGAAATGAAATTGAACAAAGAGGAAATGGAATTGATGAATACATCTTCGGAACATGTAAAAAATGTTATGAAAGTTTTAGACGATTTAAAAATATTCTAAAGCAGCAACAATAAAATCGTGTAGTAAAAAAAAGTCGAGAAAAAAATCTCGACTTTTTTTTATTTGTTAGTTGAACTTGACATTTTTTTTTATATATTTATTGTCAATTTTAAATCAAAAAATCACAGCTATGAAAATTTATGATGACAAGCACATTAAAAACATCGCTTTCGTTGGAGCCCACGGAAGCGGCAAGACCACTCTTGCCGAAACTATGTTATTTGAAGCAGGTTTGCTTAACAGAAGAGGAACTATAGATGCAAAAAATACAGTTTCTGACTTTGCTGATATCGAAAAAGAAAGACAAACTTCCATTTTTGCCACTCCTTTGCACACCGAATGGAGAAATTATAAAATCAATATTATAGATACTCCCGGATTAGATGATTTTATCGGTGAAATTGTTTCTGCAATGCGTGTTTCAGAAACAGCACTTGTTGTTGTAAATGCCCAGCAAGGCGTTGAAGTAGGAACAGAAATTATTTGGAATTATATCGGTAGATTTAACAGACCTTCTGTTTTTGTAATTAACCAAATTGATCATCCGGATGCTAAGTTTGACGAGGCTTTCAACAGCATTGTTGAATTGGTTGGAAAAAATGCCATAAAAATACAATTCCCATACAAGACTGCTGATGGAAAGCAAGCTATTATCGATATATTGAAGATGAAAATGTATGTGTTCGGACCGGAAGGAGGAAAACCTGAAAAACATGATATTCCGGAAGAACATAAAGAATTGGCGGAAATGTTGCACAATGAACTGATTGAAAAGGCAGCTGAAAATGATGAAGAATTGATGGAGCTGTTTTTTGATAAAGGCACACTAAATGAAGACGAAATGAAGATAGGCATCAAAAAAGGCATGTTAAATTTAGAATTGTTTCCTGTATTTGCAGTTTCTGCACTAAATGATATGGGCAGTGGAAGATTGATGGGATTCATTGATAATGTAACGCCTTCAGCCTTGGATATGCCTGCAGAACAAAGCATAGAAGAAGAAATTATCGAACCAAAAGTAGAAGCAGATCCCGCTCTGTTTGTTTTTAAAACCAAGTATGAACCTAATGTAGGAAAAGTTACCTATTTCAAAGTAAAATCAGGCGAAGTTAAAAGTAGTGATAAATTAATAAACAGTAGAACCGATGAACTTGAAAACTTGGGACAATTATACATTATCAATGGAAAGCAACGAGATGCAGTGGACAAATTGGTAGCCGGAGATATTGGTGCTGTCATCAAATTAAAATCAACCGAAACCAGTGATACATTATCTAGTCCTGAACATAAAATCAGTATAAAACCCATTCAATTCCCTGCAGCAAGAATTAGAAAAATGGTAAATGCTGAAAACAAAAACGACGAAGAAAAACTCCAAGAAGCACTTAAAAAAATTCATAGCCAAGACCCCACGGTTTCCGTTGTCTATGACAAAGAAATGAAACAACAAATTCTTTCTTGTCAAGGAGAATTACACTTGGCTATTGTTAGTTGGATATTGCAAAACGAATATGGAATCAAGGCAAAATTTGAAGAACCCAGAATTTCATATCGTGAAACCATACAACGTGCAGCATCATCAAGCTATAGACATAAAAAACAGTCCGGTGGAGCCGGGCAATTTGGTGAAGTTCATCTTAAAATTGAACCTTGGCAAGAAGGTATGCCTGATCCTGAAGGAGTTCCGGTTAGAGGAAAAGAAGAAGAAGTTTTATCTTGGGGAGGAAAATTGATTTTCATTAATTCTATTGTCGGTGGAGTAATTGATGCGCGCTATTTGCCTTCTATCAAAAAAGGGATTCTTGAAGTCATGGAAGCCGGTCCTTTGACCAAATCTCCCGCTCGAGATATCAGAGTGATTGTATATGATGGAAAAATGCACCCCGTAGATTCAAATGATATCTCTTTTAAAATTGCAGGCGCACATGCTTTCAAACAGGCATTCTTAGACGGTAGTCCGAAACTTCTAGAGCCAATTCAAGAAGTCAGCGTAAAAATGCCGGAAGAAATGATGGGGTCTGTAATGACTGACTTACAAGGCAGAAGAGCTATTATTATGGGAATGGAGATGCAAGGAAAATATCAAAGTATTAAGGCACGTGTGCCACTTGCAGAAATGTATAAATATTCCACTTCTCTACGTTCTCTGACACAAGGAAGAGGAACTTTTTCTTCAGAATTTGTGGGTTATGAACTTGTACCACAAAACATACAAGAAGAACTCATCAAGAAAAATAAAGAAGAAGAATAATTTTTCGTTATTTTTTTAAATTAAGAATTAAGAATTAAGAAGAGACTGCCAAAAGGGCGGTCTCTTCTTAATTCTTCAATTGATTGATTATAAGTTGTTTGTGATTTTTTTTGCGTGCCAGTAAAAATATTCATATTTTTATGAAAAATATAAACTCAAAAACTATGAAAAAATTATTAATTTTATTATTGCTTCTTTCTTTTGGCAGTGCACATGCCGGAGGGCATAGAGTTGCATTGCAAGGACAAAGAATGTTGGGAATGGGACATGCGGGACTTTCCATATTTAAAAATGCCGAAACTGTATTTTTTAATACTGCAGGCATGTCATTTTTGGATAAAAAATTCAATGTCTCATTTGGTGTAAGCGCTATTAAATCACAAGTAAAATTTCAAAATCCGAGATATAATCAACATGCTCAAACCAACAATCCGTTGGGTACTCCTCTTTATCTATATGCAACATATAAGGCTTCCGATAATGTATCCGTAGGCTTTGCCGTTTATACGCCATTTGGAAATTCAGTGGTTTGGGATAAAGATTGGGCAGGATCACATATTGTTAATGATATATCGATGAAAGTATTCTATATCCAACCATCCATGTCATATAAAATCAATGAAATGTTTAGTGTTGGCGCTGCATTCATAATGGCTTTGGGAGAAGTGAATTATGATAAAAATGTTAATCGCTATCTAACAAACGAACAAGGAAAAAGAACGGATGCAAGACTGGAAACAGGTATGGTTTCGGCTGCCGGATATTCATTAAGTTTTGCGGCACAACCAACCGACAATTTCTCAATCGGATTGAATTATAGGTCGTCTGTTGTTTTGAATGCCAGATATGGAAAAGCAGAATTCAACGATGTCCCCGAGGCACTTTCAAACAAATTGAAAAAAACCGCTTTTTCTGCGACGCTTCCCATGCCCGCTGAATTGGGAATCGGAATTTCTTTTAAACCTTTGAAAAAATTGTTGATAGCAGCTGACTACAACTATACATATTGGAATATTTATAAAGAATTGAATATAGATTTTAAAAATGATCTACCGAACAGTGTCAGTGATAAAAGCTATAAAAATTCAAATACATACAGAGTGGGGATGGAATATGAATTTACTGACGCCATTGCCGTTAGAGCAGGATATTATTATGATGAGTCACCCTTGACAGAAGGTCATTTTTCTCCGGAAACACCTAGCCTGAATTCTCACAATTACACTTTCGGATTGGGCTATCAGATGAAAAAAATAGCAATTGATTTTTCAATATTGTATGTTGACGGTCAAGAAAGAACAGACTATACTTATGTTACGGGTGAGGGTAGTTCTTCTTCCAGATTTGGAGGAACTTATGTAAGTAATGCTATTATTCCCGGACTCGGAATAACTTATTCAATTGATAAATAAAAAATTATATACCATGAAAAAAATATTATATCTATTTTTAACTTTAGTTTTCGGTCTGGGCTTTGTAGCCTGTGAACCGGAATTTGAATCTCCGATTGGAGATGATACTTACACCAATGGTAGTGCAAATTTTTCTAAATTTGTTGCCGTTGGAAACTCTCTTACTGCAGGATACACCAGCGGAACAGTTTACAGAAGTGGTCAATCGATGTCTATTCCGAATATTTTGGCACAACAGATGAAACTTGCCGGAGGAGGTGATTTTACACAACCTTATATGGAAGACGATACGGAAGATGTGGGAGGTATGTTGTTAGCAGGTAATCCGGTTATTTCCACAAAATTTATTATAGATGCATCAGAAGGTAAACCGGAACGTATCAATAAAACACCCAAGATAGAAATGACGGATATTCACCCCGGACCTTATAACAACATGGGAGTTCCCGGAGCAAAAATATTTCATTTGGTTTCTTCGGGATATGGAAATCTAGCCAACGTAGCACTGGGAAGAGCTAATCCTTATTTTGTCAGAATGGCTTCTGCTCCCGATAAAAAAGTTATAGAAGATGTTTTGGCACAACAGCCCACTTTCTTTACGCTATGGATTGGAAACAATGATGTGCTGTCCTTTGCTACAAGTGGAGGACTGGGAGTTGACCAAGTGAATAATACAGACCCGTCAACTTATGGACCTAACGACATCACAAGTCCTTTGGTATTCGGTGCAATATATCAGCAACTATTAAACGGATTGACTGCCAATGGGGCAAAAGGTGTAGTGGCAAACATCCCTGATGTGGCGTCAGTACCCTATTTTACTACCGTTCCTTATAATCCCGTTCCGATGACTGATCAAGCGGTTGTAGATGCTTTAAATACGGCTTATGCAGCCTATAACGGAGGTTTGCAAGCAATGGTGAATGCCGGAGCAATTACGGCAGATGAGGCAACCAAACGAACTATTAATTTCGCATTAGGGGCAAACGCGGTTGTAATTGAAGATGAATATTTAACCGATTTAACGGCATATAATCTTCCATCAATTAGACAAGCCGCAGCAGATGATTTATTAGTATTAACTTCCAGTGCAATCATAGGAAAACCTGATCCCAATAATACAAATCTTATTTTAGGAGTTACCAGTCCTTTAAAAGATAAGTGGGTTTTGGTTAAAAATGAGATTGCTTTGGTGAGAACTGCTACGGCAGCATTTAACGGAATAATTGCACAATTAGCCACTACAAAAGATATTCCTGTGGTAGATATGGCTGCAGAAATGAACAAAATGTCAGCAGGTCTGAGAATAGAGGATAATTCAATTTATACGGCAGACTATTTCAATGGAACAAACTTGGACGAAATTGCTTTTGGTTTGGACGGTGTACATCCAAATTCAAGAGGATATGCCATTTTAGCCAATAAATTTATTGACGCAATTAACCATAAGTACGGCTCAAATCTTCCTAAAGTAGTTCCCGGAAATTATCCGGCAATCACAATTTTGCCTACAAACTAAACTATTTTTTACCAATCAAAATACCCTTTTAAAATCTAAATTTCAAAAGGGTATTTTCTTTTGTATATGATAGTGATATTATAAATCCATGCTAAAAAACCCTCCTCGATTTTCTTTTCGTTTTCTGGAAAATTCCACGATAAGATAAGCGGTCGTAATCAGATTTCTCAGTTCCAACAAATCCGTGGTGAGCTCGGAATGGTCATAAAGGCGTTTATTATCTTCATAGAGCACGTATAATCGTTTTAAAGCCCTTACCAAACGTTCGTTGGAACGTACGATGCCAACATAATTACTCATAACGGTTTTGACTTCGTCTCGATCATGTGTAATCAATATTTTTTCCATAGTCCTGTCTGTACCGGTATCAATCCATTTTGGCAATTCGGGAAGCCGATATGCTTCATCATAGTTTTTCACGATATCGTCTACGGCATTATGAGAAAAAATAAGTGCTTCCAAAAGTGAATTTGAAGCCAGTCTATTGGCGCCATGTAGTCCGGTTCTGCTCACTTCGCCACTTGCATAAAGATTTTTAATGGATGTTCTGGCATGCCTATCCACTTGAACACCGCCCATCATATAGTGAGCTGCCGGAGTCACAGGAATCATATCTTTTTTGATATTGATATTCAGGCTTTTACATTTTTTGGTGATGTTTGGAAAATGTTTGATAAAATCATCATAATTCAAATGTCTGACATCTAAATAGACATGACGCGTGCCTTTCAATTTCATTTCCGAATCAATTGCTCGGGCAACAATATCTCTGGGAGCAAGTTCCAATCTTTTGTCATATTTTTTCATGAACCGTTCTCCATTGATATTTTTCAGATGGGCACCAAACCCCCTAACAGCTTCAGAAATCAAGAAGGCAGGACTTTCTCCGGGATTAAATAGAGCAGTGGGGTGAAACTGAATAAATTCCAAATCCGTTATTCGAGCCTTGGCTCGATATGCCATTCCTATTCCGTCTCCGGTTGCTACAAAAGGATTTGTTGTGGTTTCATAGACTTGTCCGGCACCGCCGGTTGCCAACATAACATATTTTGCTTTGAAAGTTTTGACTTTTTTGTTTTTTTGATCTAACACATAAGCGCCAAAAACAGTTTTTTCGGAATCTAAACTTATGGGAACTCCAAAAACTTGGTGCTCCGTAATAAAATCAATAGCGTAGTGATAGTCTAGAAATTCAATATTATCTTTGGATGAAATAATTTTTAAGAGAGAATCTTCAATTTCATATCCGGTGATATCTTTATGATGAAAAATTCTATTTTTTGAATGTCCTCCTTCCATGCCCAGATCAAAATCGCCGTTTATTTTTTTATCAAATGATACTCCCCAATCCAGAAGTTCGTCCAGACGATTATGTGCCTGAGAAATCACCATCTCTACGACATTCTTATCACATAATCCGTCTCCGGCAATTAGTGTGTCGTGAATATGCTCATCAAAAGAATCATTCACCAAATCATATACTGTTGCAATGCCGCCTTGTGCATATTTTGTATTAGATTCTTCCTTTTCTCCTTTTGTGATGATAACAACTTTTTTGCGGGGGAATTTATCGGCTATTTTGATAGCAAATGATAATCCTGCAATGCCTGAACCGATTATTAAAAAATCACTTTCCATGCTTTTGTTTTTGATTAAGATAGATCCAACATTCGTTGAATGGATACCAAAGCCTTTCTGCGTAGTTTTTCTTCGACATTCACCTCCGGCATTTCATATTTGAGTGCCAAATATATTTTTTCCAAAGTATTTCTTTTCATATAAGGGCATTCTGTGCATGCACACGAATTGTCATCTTCCGGGGGTGCAGGAATCAAAATCTTATCGGGAGCAATTTGTGCCATTTTATGCAAAATTCCCGATTCGGTTGCAATGATAAATTCTTTAGACTTACTATTTTTTACAAAATTCAGTAAACCTGATGTAGAGCCTATATAATCCGCTATGTTTAAAATATAGTCTTTTGACTCGGGGTGTGCAATTATCTTGGCATCGGGATATTCTTTTTTCAGGTCTAATATTTTTTCCAGTGAAAATTCTTCGTGAACCTCGCAGGCTCCGTCCCAAAGCAACATATTTCTGCCCGTTTTTTTGATAAGATATGCCCCTAAATTTCTATCGGGAGCAAATATGATTTCTTTATCATCAGGAATTGAATTGATAATTTTTTCTGCATTAGACGAAGTGCAAACGATATCGGTTAATGCTTTAATATCTGCAGATGTATTGACGTATGACACCACAACATGCTTGGGATGCTTGGCTTTGAAAGCTTTAAATTTTTCTTTTGGAGCCGATTCTGCCAAAGAGCAACCGGCTAGTAAATCCGGTAATAATACTTTTTTCTCCGGATTGAGAATTTTTGCGGTTTCTGCCATAAAATGCACGCCTGCAAACAAAATAATATCAGCTTCTGTTTTTGCTGCTTCTTGGGCAAGTGCCAGACTATCTCCAACAAAATCAGCCATATCTTGAATCTCTGCTACTTGATAATAGTGTGCAAGAATGACTACATTTTTTTCTTTTCTCAAAAGATTGATTTCATCTATAAGATTGATGTCGTTCGGAATAGGAACATCTAGATATCCTTTAAGCGGTAGTTGCGATATGGCTTGATCTAAATTCATAAGATAAATTTTCGTAAAAATATGATTTGTTGGATTAATATCAAATCTTATTCCAAAAAAAATCCTGCGTTGCAGGATTTTAAATATGATTTTCGAATAAACTATTTCACTTTAACTCTCCACCCGTATGGATCATTTACTTTGTTATATTGAATATCCATTAACATTTTTTTAAGCCGGTCTGCATAACTGTTTTTAACTTCCGGAAGATCTGTATAATAATCTTTATATTTCACTCCGATAATAGGCAAAATGGTTGCCGCTGTTCCCGCACCAAAAATTTCTTTTAGGTTCCCATTTTTTGCCGCATCAATAATTTCCGCTACTTCGACGGGTCTAACTTCAAAATCAATTCCATTATCTTCTGCCAGTTGCAGAATACTTTTTCTGGTGATTCCCGGCAATATCCTTTCGCTTGTCGGCGCAGTCAAAAGTTTATCTCCTATTCTAAAAAACATATTCATTGTTCCGGCTTCTTCTACATATTTATGTTCTTTTGAGTCTGTCCATATAATTTGAAGAAATCCTTCTGCTTTGGCTTTTTCAGTGGGATAAAACTGTGCTGCATAATTTCCTGCTGCCTTGGCAAATCCTACACCGCCATCGCATGAACGGCTATATTTATCTTCAATTTTAACCTTTACTTCACCTGAGTAGTATTTTTGGGCGGGAGATGCCATAATCATCAAACGATAGGAAGTTGAAGGTGATGCAGCTACCGCATTTTCAGTAGCGATATAAACCGGTCTTAAATATAGAGACTCTCCATCTCCCGTCGGAATCCAATCGCTGTCCATACTGACCAAGGTTGTCAGTCCTTCCATAAAATATTCCTTAGGAATTTCGGGCATGCCCAAACGAGCAGCGGAACGATTGATTCGTTCAAAATTTTCTTCCGGTCTGAATAAAAAAACATTTCCATCTTTATCTTTATAGGCTTTCATGCCTTCAAAAACAGCTTGTCCATAATGAAAAACTTTAGCAGATGGTTCATAAGGCAGCGCCTGATAAGGCATAATCCGGGGAGTTTGCCATGTGCCGTCAACGTAGTCCAGCAAGAACATATGATCGGTAAAAACCTTTCCGAAAACAAGGTTTGACAAGTCCACCTGAGGTAGTTTTGATTGCTTAATTTTTTCGATTTTCAGTTTGGTTTGTGTATTGGAAGTCATAGCAAAGAGTTTTAAGTCCTTACAAAGATAGGGAAAATAAAGCAATTTTCATATTGATTTTGCAATGAAATAGGTATATTATTTAAATATTATATCAAGAATTAATTTTATTAGGAAATCTGATGATTTTATTTATATTGAAATAATATCACCAAACATACAGTTAATTTTATAAATATTATTATCTTGCCCGAATGAGAGTAATTCGCACCAACGATGGTTCAAGCAGTATTTTTCTGCCTGAAATGAACGAGACCTATCATTCAAAATTCGGGGCAGTAACGGAGTCTCTTCATGTATTTATCAAGAGTGGGTTGCGTTATCACGCACAAAATGATTTGAATATTTTGGAAATCGGTTTTGGAACAGGATTAAATGTTTTTTTGAGTTTGATTGAAAATATATCAGGAAAAAGAACAATTTATTTTGAGAGTATTGAAAAATTTCCTTTGCATGAGAATATAATTAATCAATTGAATTTTTTAAAAAAAGAAAATCAAAGTTTGTTCAGACAAGTTCATGATGCTCCATGGAATAAAGAAGTTGTTCTACGAGGAAATTTTATACTTCATAAGAGAGAATTAGATTTATTGAACTTTCAATCCGAAAAGCGTTTTGATTTGGTTTATTTTGATGCTTTTGCACCAAATAAGCAACCGGAAATGTGGACAAACGATGTTTTTGAAAATATTTATAAACATATGAATATCGGAGGCGTTTTAGTGACCTATTCTGCAAAAGGGAGCGTTAGAAGAACTATGGAAAGCGTAGGTTTTATTGTAGAACGTATACAAGGACCTCCGGGAAAACGAGAAATGTTACGTGCCAAAAAACTCTAAAAACGGATTGTCTTATGAATTGTTTGGCATAAAGCCGATTTGATTTCAAAAACTTTGTGGTCTGTCAATTTGTCATTGATAATAATTGGCAATATATTTGCAGACACAAACAGGAATCATTAACAAACTTAATTGAGAAATGAAAAAGAAAAAAGCAGATAAAAAGCGATCTAAAAAACAAGAAACGACTCAGGAAAAAGAGCCAATTCAAATAGCTGAAGAACAATCGCTTGAAGAAAAGTTACAAGAAGAAAAGGATAGATATTTACGTTTATATGCAGAGTTTGAAAATTTCAGGAAACGAACAGCTAAAGACCGATTGGAGTTGTTCGAAACTGCAGGAGAAAGCATTATCAAAAATCTTTTGCCTGTTTTAGATGATTTTGAACGGGCTATAGCAGAGATCAACAAAAGTAAGGATGATGAAGCGCTCAAAGGGGTGCAATTAATTTTTGATAAATTTAAAAACATCTTACTCAAAGAAGGTTTGAGTGATATAGAAATTAAAAAAGGTGATGCTTTTGATGCGGAAATACATGAGGCAATTGCCCAAGTTCCCGTTGATGATAAAAAAATGTCGGGAAAAATATTTGATGTAGTTGAGAAGGGCTACAAACTCGGAAATAAAGTGATTCGTTTCCCCAAAGTGGTAACCGGACAATAAAAAACAAAAGATGAAGAAAGATTATTACGAAATATTGGGAATTGACAAATCTGCCAATGCTGCAGAAATAAAGAAAGCTTATAGAAAAAAAGCCATTCAGTATCACCCTGACAGAAATCCTAACGACAAAGATGCGGAAGAAAAATTCAAAGAGGCTGCTGAGGCATATGAAGTGTTGAGTGACCCCGATAAGAAAACGAGATATGATCAGTTTGGTCATAGTGCCTTTGATGGTGCCGGAGGTTTTGGCGGAGGTCACCATATGAACATGGATGATATTTTTAGTCAATTCGGAGATATTTTTGGAGATTTCTTTGGCGGCGGCGGATTCAGTGGATTTAGCGGTAGCACAGGGCAACGCAGAACGTCTAGAGTTCGAGGAACAGATCTTCGTGTAAGGCTTAAAGTATCTTTAGCGGATGTTATTAAAGGAGGAGAGAAAAAAATCAAAATAAAAAGATTGGTCAAGGCAGATGGCACAACATATAAAACTTGTCATCAATGTGGAGGAAGCGGAAGAATAAGCCGCGTGACCAATACCATTTTCGGAAGAATGCAAACCACAGGAACTTGTAATGTTTGCGGAGGAACAGGACAGAGTATTGAAACGAGAGCTCCGGGTTCAGATGCCAATGGAATGATTAGAAAAGAAGATGTGGTAAGTATCAATTTACCTAAAGGTGTAAGAGATGGCGTTCAACTGAGAGTGGCCGGAAAAGGAAATGAAGCCCCCGGAAATAATAGTGTTGCCGGAGACTTACTCGTTCAGATTATAGAAGTGGAAGACCCTAAATATAAAAGAGAAGGAAATAATTTACACACGGACTTATACATCAGTATTCCGGAGGCTGTTCTGGGTGGAACCAAGGAGGTGGAAACACCTCATGGAAAAGTCAGATTAAAACTGGAAGCCGGTTTACAATCCGGAAAGATTTTAAGATTGAAAAATAAAGGAATTCCTGATATTGACGGCTACGGGCATGGAGATTTATTGATTAATATCAATGTTTGGACTCCTAAAAAACTATCTCCGGAACTCAAAGATTTCTTTGAAAAACATCAAAATCATCCTGATTTTCAGCCAAACCCGTCTAAATCGGACAAATCATTTTTTGAAAAAATACAGGATCTGTTTTCCTAAAAACAAATAAAAAAGCATACAGATGAAAAAAATATTGATTATTGAAGACGAAGCGGCGATTCGCAGGGTGTTGAAAAGAATTATTGAAGAAGAATCAAGTGAATTGAAGGTTGATGAAGCAAATGATGGCGTGGAAGGAATGAAACTAATCAAAGAAAAAGACTATGATTTGGTTTTATGTGACATTAAAATGCCAAAGAAAGACGGCATTGAAGTCTTGGAAGAAACCGGAAAACTGAAACCTGAAATTCCTTTTGTAATGATTTCCGGTCATGGCGACTTGGAAACCGCGGTTGAAAGCATGAGAAAAGGTGCCTTTGATTATATTTCAAAACCACCGGATCTAAATCGGTTGTTGACATCTGTAAGAAATGCTTTAGAACGCAAAGAGCTTATCGTTGAGAATATCACGCTCAAAAAGAAGGTGAGTAAGAAATATGAAATGATAGGCAATTCTGAACAAATCGATAATGTGAAAGATGTTATTGAGAAAGTAGCTCCCACAGATGCACGGGTATTGATAACCGGAAAAAACGGAACAGGAAAAGAATTAGTAGCCCATTGGATTCATCAAAAGAGCAAGAGAAGCAAAGGACCCATGGTTGAAGTGAATTGTGCTGCCATTCCATCAGAATTAATTGAAAGTGAATTGTTTGGGCATATAAAAGGTTCTTTTACGGGAGCATATAAAGACAAAAAAGGAAAATTTGAACAGGCAAACGGCGGAACTTTATTTTTAGATGAAGTGGGGGATATGAGTCTTTCTGCACAAGCAAAAGTATTGCGTGCACTTCAAGAAAACAGAATCTCAAGAGTGGGAAGTGATAAGGATATCAAAGTGGATGTTCGTATTATTGCGGCAACCAATAAAGATCTGAAAAAAGAAATTGCAGAAGGAAAATTCCGAGAAGATTTATATCACAGATTAGCCGTAATTTTGATTCAAGTCCCAAGTCTGGATAATCGAAAAGATGATATTCCTATTTTGGTAAAATATTTTGCAAAAAAAATAGCGGAAGAACAAGGCAATCCAATTAAAAACTTTACTGACGAAAGTATGGAGCAACTCAAAAAATACACATGGACAGGAAATATTCGTGAACTGCGAAACGTCGTGGAAAGATTAATCATTCTAAGCGGAAATGAAATATCAAAAGATGATGTAATCAATTTTTCAGGAAAGAATATCTAAAATAAAAAAATAGAACATAAAAAATACCTGTGATTTTTCACAGGTATTTTTTTTTGCATTTAATAAACTTAATCAGTTATTTATTTTCAAATACAACTTTTCCATCTTTATAATCCACTTGAATTATCATATCGGAGCTTACTTTTCCTGCCAAAATATCTTTAGATAGTTCGTTCAGAATATCTCGTTGTATCACGCGTTTGATAGGACGCGCTCCATACTCCGGATCAAAACCTTTGTCAGCAAGATAGTTTATGATTCTTTCGGAAAAACTGAGTTTAATATTTTGTCCCATCAACATTTTTTCAACGTTTTTCAACTGAATCTTGACAATGTCTTTGATTTCATCTTTTGTCAAAGGTTTAAACATGATAATTTCATCAATTCTGTTTAAAAATTCAGGACGAATTCTTGTTTTTAATTCCGACAGCACATCGGCTTTAGCCTTTTCCGCCGCTTTTTTTCTTTCCGCTTCGGTTTTGGCATTCTCAAAAGCTTCCTGAATTCTATCGGCACCCATATTGGATGTCATAATGATTAGCGTATTTTTGAAATCTGCTGTTCTTCCTTTGTTATCTGTCAGGCGTCCTTCATCCAACATTTGCAAAAGAATATTGAACGTATCAGGGTGTGCTTTTTCAATTTCATCAAATAAAATTACAGAGTAAGGTTTTCTTCTCACAGCTTCGGTTAATTGTCCGCCTTCTTCATAACCGACATATCCCGGAGGTGCTCCCACCAATCTGCTCACAGCATGTTTTTCCTGATATTCACTCATATCAATTCTGGTGATGGCTTTTTCGTCATTGAACAGATATTCTGCCAATGCCTTCGCTAACTCTGTTTTTCCAACGCCGGTTGTACCTAAAAACAAGAATGAGCCTATGGGTTTTCTAGGGTCTTTTAATCCGGCTCTTGAACGTCGAACAGCATCGGCAATTGCTTGGATAGCATCATCTTGACCAATAACTCTTTGATGCAATTCTTCTTCCAATTTCAATAGTTTTTCTTTATCTCCTTGCAACATTTTCTGAACGGGAATCCCTGTCCATTTTGCCACCACTTCTGCGACATCTTCTGCAGTGACTTCTTCTTTAATCAAAGAAGATTTGCTTTGTTTTCTGACAAGTTCATTTTGAGCATTTTCAAGTTGTTTTTCCAATTCTTTCAATTTGCCATATCTAATCTCGGCAACTTTTCCATAATCTCCGTCTCGCTCGGCTTGTTCTGCTTCAAACTTGACTTCATCGATTTGTTTTTTGATATTTTGAATTTGGTCAACCAAATCTTTTTCTTCTTTCCATTTTGAATAAATTTGATTGCGCTCTTCTTTCAAGTCTGCAAGTTCTTTTTCAATTTCACTAATTTTTTTCTTGTCTTTTTCTCTTTTAATGGCAGCCAATTCAATCTCCAACTGCATGATTTTTCTATCCAATTTATCCAATTCCTCGGGTTTTGAATTGATTTCCATTCTCAATTTTGAAGCAGCTTCATCCATTAGATCAATGGCTTTATCGGGCAAATATCTATCTGATATGTATCGGCTGGATAATTCGACCGCACTGATAATTGCATCATCTTTTATGCGCACCTTGTGATGTTGTTCATATTTATCTTTAATTCCTCGTAGAATTGAAATGGCTGATTCTTGATCGGGTTCATCCACCATAACTTTTTGGAAACGTCTTTCCAATGCTTTATCTTTTTCAAAATGTTTTTGGAATTCATCCAGTGTTGTTGCACCAATTGTTCTTAATTCTCCGCGCGCCAAGGCCGGTTTTAAAATATTTGCGGCATCCATGGCACCTTGACCGCCACCGGCACCCACCAACGTATGAATTTCATCTATAAAGAGTATGATTTCTCCCTCTGATTTTTTTACTTCGTTGATGACGGATTTTAGGCGTTCTTCAAATTCTCCTTTATATTTTGCACCGGCCATCAATGCACCCATGTCAAGAGAATAGATTTGTTTGTCTTTGAGATTTTCAGGCACATCTCCTTTGGCAATTCGATGTGCCAGACCTTCTGCAATAGCGGTTTTTCCCGTTCCGGGTTCTCCAACCAAAATAGGATTATTCTTGGTTCTGCGCGACAAAATCTGTAAAATTCTACGAATTTCTCGGTCTCTGCCGATTACCGGATCTAATTTTCCTTTTCTGGCAAGTTTAGTAAGATTAATGGCATACTTTTCCAAAGATTGATAGGTATCTTCTTGACTCTGAGAAGTCACACGATTGCCTTTTCTAATTTCTTGGATGGCTTGTTCCAAAGCATTTTTTGAAACGCCCATGTCTTTTAATATTTTTGATATATCATCTTTTGCTTCAAAAACGGATAAGAGTAGATGTTCTATAGAAACATACTCATCTTTCATTTTCTCGGCCATATTCAAGGCGTTTGTCAGGGTTTTTGATGTGGTTCCAGACAACTGAAGATTTCCTCCTTCTTGTTTGGGCAACATATTTATTTTTTCATCCAAACGTTTCTTGAACAAATCAACATCCACGCCAACTTTTTTGAGTAGGTGGGGCGTTACGTTTTCATCCACTTCGAGAATAGCTTTTATCAAATGAACATTTTCAATTTGCGGATGTTGCATTGCCTGTGCAATCTGCATGGCTTTCTGCACAGCTTCCTGTGATTTTATAGTAAATTTATCTAGATTCATAATTATTATTTTTTTAGTTTGTTTTCGCAAGAAAGCACACAAAGTTCATTCCTCGAGCAGAATCCGGACATTAAGTCATAATTTGTTGAAAATGACTGAATTATTGTCATTTGAACCTGACAAAAAATCAGTTTAGGTGTTTTTTGAAAAAAAATCTATTCTTTTGATAATCTCATTCAAATCGTGATGCACATCAAACCAATTGATTTGCTCATTTTTTCTATACCATGTTAATTGACGTTTGGCATATCTGCGTGTGTTTTTTTTGATCTCGGAAATAGCAAAATCCAGACTTATTTCATTGTCTAAGTAAGAAAACAACTCCTTGTAACCGACTGTGTTTAAAGCATTTAGTTCTTTATGTTGTTCTAAGGCTTTAACTTCACTCAATAAACCTTCTTGCATCATCAAATCTACCCGTCTGTTGATGCGTTCATAAAGCAAATCTCTATCTGTATTCAGTCCTATATAAATAGTTTTAAAATTTCTTTTGGGTTTGACTGAAGTTCTTAAATCAAGCATTTTTTTGTCAGATTGTAGCAAAATCTCTATACTTCGTATTAGTCTGTGCGGATTTTGTGTATCGATTTGATTATAATGTTCTTCATCTAAACCTTTCAATTTCTTTTGAAGAGATTCAATTCCTTCTTTGTTTAGTTTTTCTTCTAATTCCTTACGGATTTTTTCATTTTTTACGGGGAGATTATCCAGACCTTTCACAGCAGCATCTATATATAGTCCGGAACCTCCGACAAGAATCAGATATTTATGGTTTTTAAATAATTTTTCTGATTTTACGAGAAAATCCTTTTCAAAATCGCCGACGGTATAATCTTCAAAAATAGATTTATGCTGAACAAAATGATGTGGGGCAGAAGCCAGTTCTTCAACAGACGGAACGGCTGTTCCTATCTGCATTTCTTTATAAAACTGACGAGAGTCTGCCGATATGATTTCAGTTTTATAATGTTTTGCCAATCGTATTGCCAGTGAAGTCTTTCCCGATGCAGTGGGACCAAGCACGCAAATCAATATTTTATTCAAACTACTCATCAAATCTGATTATTTGTTCTACACGATATTTTTTCAGATAATCTTGAATTATTTTTCTTAGAGAGGGTTTGTCTTCCAATTTTGTCAATCGATCTTTGAGTATCGAGATATTTTGTTTTTGCCACTCCAATTCAAAAAATCCGAAACCTATAACTTTCTGATTTTCAATATAAATCAATGATTTCTCTCCAATATGATGTCCCTTGTCTACCAGAAGCATGGAATTGTTGGAAAAAGCTTCCGTCTTTATTCCATTTTTTCGTATGCATGGTGTAAACTTAGGATTGTATCGGTCTCTATAAGTCCACGCTACAATCCGGTTAATCAAATTTCCTGATAACAATTCATAATCCACTCGTTTGATTTCTCGTTGCATTGCAACAGATTTAGGGTTATTTTTTGTAAAAATACGATTGAATTTACTTTTTATATTTCCGGAATGCTTAACGGCAATCAACTCATTATCATGATTATACAAATAAAGAATTCCCTTTTTTGTAGGTAAATTTTCAATCATTTCCACCAAATTTCCGGATAGAGAAAGAAAAGATTTTTTATCAGCAGGATATTTGATTCTGCTCGTCATATTTCTTTGTTTATTGAGCAATAGTTTAAACAATTCTAATGTTGCTCTGGCATCTCCGGTTGCTCGATGTCTGTCAGACATTGGAATATGCAAAGAGCGACAAAGTTTCCCCAGACTATATGAAGGCATATCAGGAATCAATGCCCGACTTGTTTCCACCGTGCACAGCGTGGGGCGTTCAAATTTGTATCCTAAACGAGAAAATTCTTTGCGGAGCACCCTATAATCAAAGGCTGCATTATGTGCCACAATAACACATCCGTCTGTGATTTCAACAAGTCTTTTTGCAATTTCATAGAATTTCGGTGCTTTTCGAAGCATCTTATTGTTGATTCCCGTTAGTTTGACCACAAAAGGTTGTATTGGACATTCAGGATTTACCAAACTGCTGAATTGGTCTATAACCTTATTCCCGTCATACCTGAAAACGGCAATTTCCGTGATGGCTTCTTTTTCTGTAGAGCCTCCGGTAGTTTCTATATCTAAAATAGCATAGGTCAAAACTTTATGCCGAGTTTATTGAGACGTTTGATTTCTATTTCTTCAGCCAAACGTTTGGAAACAATTGGTCTCACCAAGGTTTGTCCGCTGCGTTTCCTGAGAAATGGATAAATTTCTATTTTTTCAGGTTTTTCACTTTCATTGATATACTTGTTGCTGCCCACTAGAACAACTTTGCCTTTGTCAAAACCATTTTGTGTATGGTTGGCAGTTTCGGCAATTTTTTCCTGTATTTTTTCTTTATATAACTGTGCCAGAAAACCGTTCCCTTTTTCAATTTGTTTAAATATTTCAAGAGCTTTTTCTGCAATTTGCCCACTGATATTTTCCAAATAATAAGTTCCTTCAAAACTATTACTTGCTTTTTTAAGATAGGCTTCTTCTTTCAAAACAAGTAACTGATTTTTGGCAATTCTTTCACTGAACTCATTGGTTTTTTTATAGACACTGTCAAACGGCAAATTTCCGACAAAATCAACACCTCCCAAAATTGCACTCATCATTTCAATTCCCGTACGCAACATATTGATATATGAATCAAAAACGGTTTTGTTTCTAATGCTTGGTTGTGCATGAATCACAATATCTGCATTCACACCATATTCATCTAAAATCAACTGCCATAAATATCTAAAAACCTTGAATTTTGCGATTTCAAAAAAATAGTGATTGCCAATGGCAAAGTTGAATTGAATTCGGTTTGCAACAGAAATATCTAATTTTTCAATATACTCCACTGCATGAGATAGGGCATAGGCTAGTTCTTGGGTTACGGATGCACCGGCGTTTTTATAAATATCTACACCAATTCCAATGAATTTATAATCTGCAGGGAAAGTATTTTGTAGTTTTTTTAGTTGGTCAAAATCTGTTTTTTCATTGGTATACCAATTTCCATAATGGGAAAAATGTCCGATTGGATCGAGTAATATTTGGGCTTCCCCCAGCGTTTTTCCGTAAAGTTCTGAAATAAAATCTACATCCAAAATATTTGATTTGAAGATGAGTTTATCAAAATCTAAATTTTGAATGACCGATTCGATGTGAAATACTCTGTCAAAACTGAAAGAATAATAATCCGCGCCTTTATTTAAAGCATTTTTGGCTATTTTGTTGGCAATATTTTCATCATTGATTCGTCCGAACTGAACAATTTTTGAATTGCCGTTGTCAACATTTTCAAAAGGGTGATAAGAATCGAGATGATAGAATGGTTTTATGTCTATTTTTTCAATTGTATGCGTTAACAGAGTCTGGTAATCGGCTCCTTTCAAATCAAATTGAATTTTCTGTTTCCATTCTTTTGAGGAAACCGGTTTGAAGTCTTGAAATAAACTAGTCATAGCTTAATCTTTTTTGGTTTCGATAATATAGATATCTTCTCCTTTCTTTTTCATCAGAAGTTTTTCTCGAGCATACTTTTCGAGCTTTTCTTCGTCATTCAGATTTTTGAGTTCTTGTTTTTGTTCTTTAATTTCTTCTTGATAGAATTCTTTTTTATTCTTTAAATCGTTTGTTTTTTTATCCAATCCATGTAGATATAGCAAGGAATTATCATCGATAAAGAGCACCCATAAAATAAAAATAATAATGGCAATGGTAAATCGATTAGTGATATATCTATATTTTGAAGTCATTTCACGAAATGCTTAGATATTATTTCTGATAACACTGATGATGACATCAATTGCTACACGATTTCTGCGATCATTTGGAATAATAATATCGGCATAAGCCTTTGTTGGCTCTATGAATTGTTCGTGCATAGGTTTTAGGGTGGTTTGATATCTGGACAAAACTTCATCTACGGTTCTTCCGCGTTCGCTGATATCTCTTCTCACTCTTCTAATCAATCTTTCATCAGAATCTGCATGAACAAATATTTTGACATCAAACAAGTCTCGAAGTCTTTTATCATTAAAAATCAGAATGCCTTCAACAATCATTACTTTTCTGGGATGTGTGATCACTGTGTCTCCGGTTCGAGTATGTTGCACAAATGAATAAACAGGTTGTTCAATGGTCTTGCCGTTTTTCAATTCGAGCAGATGATTATACAACAAATCAAAATCGATGGCTCTGGGATGATCAAAATTGACTTTAGACCTTTCTTCCAGCGACAGATGTACATTATCCTTATAATAGGAATCTTGTGTGATAATTCCTACATCATCATTGGCAAATTCTTTGATAATTTGATTGACTACCGTGGTTTTTCCACTGCCGGTTCCGCCCGCAATTCCTATAATCAGCATAAGAAAATAAATTTTTTATAAAAGTACGAATTATTTTTTACGGTTACGCTTTATTTTCTTTCTCATTTCTTTTCTTAACATTTTCATTTGCTTCTTTCTTCTTTTTCTCTCGGCTCTTTCAATAGCTCTTTGCTTTTTTCTGACCTGTCTGCTGTGTGTGTTGGATACGCAAGAATTGTCCACACAACGTTTTCTCGTGCGGGGATAGAATGTAAAGCTGAGTCCTATATAGTCTCCTTTTTGAATATAACTTCCTTTTGTGTCAATGGGATGGTTGTTCAAATTGGCAAATATATAATTTCCCTCGTATTGATTTTTCAGCTTATACTTGTAAACAATATTGGATTGGAGCATAAACTTGTAGAAACGATAATAAAATCCAAGTTTTATGATTGGATCTACATCCCAAGACCCGGGGGCTGTAATACTTGTATTATAACCATATTCAGATACACTTTCTAGAATAATTGCAGCCGATGTTCTGTCAATCTGAATGCCTGCATCTAAATGAAAAATAAAATCTTGAGACATAAAATTTCTATACTCTAACAAGACGGGAAATGAAAAATTAAAAGGACTATATGTGGCAAATTTTTGATGTTCATAGCCATGCAATTCACCAATATCAGTATTTTTTAGTTTGAAATAAGTATTGATTGCCGGCACTCTTCCAACGAGTGCGCCTACTTTTAAAGAAAAATGATTTGTAAAATTAAAATTATAGACCAAACCAAACTTATAACCAAAAGAGTATTGTGGTGTAAGTTCTATATCTCCTTGTGTTCTTGTTATTGATGCGGGAAAATATGCCAACGGATCTGCTTGTATGCCCCAATTGGCATAGACATCAAAAATGTTGTATGAAAAATCACTTTTGAACATTTTCTGTTGTGCATGAACTTGCTCTATTGATAAAATAATAAATGTCAGGATAAAAAATTTAATCTTCATTGAAATTGATTTCTTTAATTTGATTGCTAACTTGTTTGTTCAGCTCATCTATATAATTTAAAATTTGATCTCTTCCCAGTTTTGAGACTGCCGATGAAAAAAAATTGACGGGCATTTCTTCCCAATCTTTCAGAAAGTGCTGTTTATACTTCTTCATGTTTTTTGCTTTTTCAGTACTACTTAACTTGTCGATTTTTGTAAACACAATTGAAAAAGGAATCCTATGTTCTACCAGCCAACGCATAAACTCCATATCTATTTTCTGAGGTTCGTGTCTGGCATCAACCAACACAAAAGCGTTCACCAAATTTTTTCTCTTTTTAAAATAGTTGGTAATGATTTTTTGAAATTGTCGGCGATTGGATTTAGAAGCCTTGGCATATCCATATCCGGGCAAGTCCACCAAAAACCAATCATCATTAATTTTGAAATGATTGATTAGTTGGGTTTTTCCCGGAGTTCCCGATGTTTTTGCCAAACCTTTTCTGTTGGTCAGCATATTGATTAAGGAAGATTTTCCAACATTAGACCTCCCGATAAAGGCATATTCGGGTATGGGCTCCATGGGAACTTTGGAAATATCCGTATTGCTGATAATGAATTCGGCACTTTTAATGATCACGACCAAAATAAATTTCGGCAAAGATACAATTTTTCCGCAAATTTTAACAATTCGCTATTTAGGTTCCAATTCGATAAAAGGAATAATCATTTCTTGCATGGAAATGCCTCCGTGTTGATAGGTGTCGGCGAAATAATCCACATAATAATTATAATTCATCGGATAGACCAAAAAATAGTCTTCCTTAGCGAAGATATAAGAACTATTAATGCCGGTTGACGGAAGTTTTATTTTCTCCGGGTTTTCAACGGCATACACATCTTTGTCATTGTAGGTTAGACTCTTGCCCGTTTTATATCTCAAATTCAGGCTGCTTTCTTTGGTGCTGATAACTTTGGTTGGTCTTTTGACGCTGATAGTGCCATGATCCGTGGTTATTAATAGTCTCATTTTGTTGGTTGCCGCCAATTTGATAATTTCAAAAAGCGGGGAATTCATAAACCAACTTTTGGTCAAAGAGCGATATGCTTTGTCATTTGACGCCAATTCCTTAATCAAATCCATTTCGGTTTTGGCATGAGAGAGCATGTCTACAAAGTTATATACAATCACATTGAGATCGTAATTTTTTAATCTATTGAATTGTTGAATGATTTTTTGCCCGAATTGTTGGTTAAGAATTTTAATATAGTTTGCTTTGATGGGCAAATTGTTTCTTTTGATTTGTGCATTCATAAAATCTGCTTCATGCAAATTTTTTCCTCCTTCATCCGTATCGTCTTTCCACCATTTCGGATAATGTTTTTTCAGTTCCAATGGCATCATTCCTCCAAAAATGCTGTTTCTGGCATATTGTGTGGCGGTGGGCAGAATGGCATAATATAAATCGTCTTTTTTGATTCTATAAAAATCTTCAATCATCGGGGCAATCGTGAGCCATTGATCATATCTCAAATTGTCGATAACCAACAAAAGCGTATTGTCTTTTATGTCGGGAAAAACATACTTTTTGAAAATTTGATGAGAAAGTATGGGGGCATTTTTGTCACCATTGACCCAATCTTCATAATTGGATTTTACAAATCTAAAAAACGCCCTGTTTGCCTCTTGAAATTGACTTTGAAGAATGTCGTTCATTTGTTGATCTTGGATGGCATCCATCCGAAGCTCCCATTGAATTAATTTTTTGAACAACTGTGACCATGATGTTGCATCGTTGGTCATTCCGATGTCCATGGATATTTTTTGAAATTCTTGCTGGTAGTTCAAGTTTGTTTTTTCGGAAACCAGAGTTTTTTGTTGTAAAATCTTTTTAAGCGACAACAGAATCTGATTGGGATTAACCGGCTTGATAATATAATCTGATATTTGCTGCCCTATGGCTTCTTCCATGATGTTTTCTTCTTCACTTTTGGTGATCATCACCACCGGAATGTTGGGGTTGATTTCATTGATTCTTTCCAAAGTATCCAAGCCATCTAAACCCGGCATTTGTTCATCTAAAAAAATGATGTCAAAGTTTTGTTTTTTGATAATGTCGAGTGCTTCTATACCGCTTTGTGCCGTTTCAACTCCATAACCTTTTTGGTTTAAAAATAGAATATGTGGTTTCAATAATTCGATTTCATCGTCCACCCACAATATTTGTGTTTTTGTCATAGTTTCTACTGTTTATTCCAAATAATAACGCAGCAAGCGTAAAATAATTATATGGTTTTGCTATTTATTCTTCACAAGCAATACTAAACTTTTTTGAACTTTTATCATATTTCAAATTGTCAGAGTGAAATAAATCATAAATTGCTTGGTTGATTGTTTCAATGGTATCAAATTCTTTCAGCAATGCGTTGTCTAAGAGCCAAACTTTGTCAACAATAGGCAAAACAAGGTTCACATCATGTGTTGAAAACAAAATTCCTTTATTTTGTTTTCTGCTGATTTTTTTCAATAGTTTCAATAACAGCGCCTTGTTTTCCAAATCCAAATGAGTGGTGGGTTCATCTAGAATGATGAAAGGGGTTTCTTGTGCCAATGCTCTGGCAATCATCACTTTTTGTCGTTCTCCGTCACTTAGTTTTTGAATAGGTAAGTCTAAAAAAGCATCCAATTCTAAGTCTTTAACAACATTTTGAATAATGTCTATATCTCTATTATTTAATATATCGAAAAAACTGGTATATGCCTGTCTTCCTAAATATAAAATTTCTTTTACGCTCAAAGGCAAACCTATTTTATCTGTCAGCACCGTGCTCAAAAGTTTGGATTTTTCTTTTGCATTATACTGTTCAATTTCCTTATCATTCAGGATAATTTCTCCTGAAAGTTTAGGAATAATTGAAGAAATTGTTTTAATCAGTGTGGATTTTCCACTACCGTTTTTTCCTAGTAATACACAGAATTCTCCTTGGAGCAGGCTTAAATTGATATCACGGGCAATTGTTTTATGATTATAGCCGATATTCAAGTTTTTGATATTCAATCTCATTCAAAAATTTATTTTAATTGCAATTTAGCTTATTTTTTGTATTAATTACTAATACCATCCGCGTCTCCACATTTTAAATAGTCCGTTGATATCCACCGTAAAGACCAATCTGATTTTTTGCAAATAGTTTGGTTGTTTCAACTCATTTCCAAAACTTGAATATACAGGAAAAAACACTTCGAAATAGTCCTGCACAAGATTTATTCTCACGCCACTGTCATAATAAAAGCCAACAGGCTGATTTTTATTCTTTTTCCATGCCAAATCGCCATAGAGATTAAACCATTTCCAAATGCCAATATTTATGTTGTTGCTGATGATGAATTCATTGGCAAATTGATGTTCAAAAAATGTTTTAAAACCTCCTTCTGCCCATATGAATTGTTGATGAAATATGCCACTGGATTCCGACCTGCCATAATAATTATATTGGAATAAATAATCTGTAGGGCGGTCTAAAGCGAAGGAAAAATAATTTGATTTTGTATGATTATAGAAAAAATATCCGGCATAAAATCTAAAATCCCATTGTCTGTTTTTATTGCTTAAATATCTATATCTGAACATGCCTGATATCTTTCCGAATTTTTCGGCAAACTGTAAGTCAGCTTTATAAAAAAGGTCTTTGATTATGTTGATATCAAAAAAAGAATAGTTGATATTAAAAATCTTATATTCATCTTGCTCACTACTGATTTCCCTAGAATCTTTCTTAATATACATAAATTGAGTAAGCAAATTGCTTCCTCTTCTTTTTCTTAAATATTTATCTCTGAATTTAATAACAAAATTCGGATTGATTCTTCTATAAGCCAAACCATGGTCATAGTGATAATATGCTGCGTTCAGCCCAAACTGAATACCATAAGGATGCAAATTTTCATAATATTTTTTATAACTGAACGAGATGCTTCCCGTTAATGTATTGTTTTTTGTGGCATAGCTCGGCGCAACGGAATAGAACAAATTATTATGCATAAAAGGCTCATTTAAAATTTGAGAACCTAAGATAACGCCATCATAGTAATTATATTGAACAAACGGATTGAGAAATATTTGGTGTTTCATCGGATTTTCAAAATCCTTATAAATTCTTATTTGTAAAGGTTTTTGAATTCCGAGAAAAGAATGCAATTTTTTAAAATTATTTTTATTTTGGATTTCAGGATAATAGTTAAAATAATTCACTCCAATCATATCGATTTGATCGACATTTCGTATTTTGATAAGCGTATCCGATAGAATAGGAGAGAAAAATTTTGAAAATCTGATTGTGTCTTTATGAAGACCGTAGATTTTCAGCGGAATTGCCTTGTTTCCTTTGTTGCATATTTTGATGTGCAACGAATCGTCTTTAATATAAAATTTCTTGACTTTATAATCATATTTTGCCCTGGAATTGATAAAATCTTTATACCAATCAATAGGTTTGTTATTTTTTAGGAAATAATTGAAAATAAGCTTATTGTCAATGGAATTTTTTAGTCCGTATTTATAAAATTCTTTCAATCTGGATTGAAAAGCAATTTTGCCCAAATAGTCTTTAAGCATCACAAATCCTAAAGCTGATTTATAGGGCATTCCTACATTTCTATTGATGTTTGATAAAGAATCCAAGCTTGTTGAGAGTCTTTGTTCTTTATTCATCCTTGCCATATACAGATACAACCATGGAAACTTTTCTCGCATATTGATATTGGAAAGATAGTAGAATTTGGCAAGTTTATAATTTGCCAAGTTTCCGATAAGTTTGAGTTTTGGATAGAAATATTGCAGATAATTCAGCTCTTCATAGGCTGCTAATCCGCCTTGCACCCAAGGAATTCCTCGTCTATTGATTATCAAGGCATCGAAGAATTTTCGTGCCAATTGATGGTTCATCTCCAGTTCCCAAAGAAGTTTTTTATCAAACGGATTGATAAAATCAGGCAACAAATCCGGTCCAAAGATGGGATATTGTGCCATATCATTTTCCGAGATTAATATTTTTTGATGATTATATTCTTGAAATTCAGACTTAAAAAAAATTAATATTTTTTCCAGCAATTGTTTTTTCTCATGATAAGAGATTTCATTCCGGTGATTAAAAATATCCAGTTTCAATCCGTTTATATCAAAATGCTCATAAATTCGATCAGAATATTCAATTTTGGGATATTTCATGTGATGTCCTGATAAAATATATTTGTTTTTATGAATCGAGTCTCGGGTAATATCAAAATTACTAATTATCTTTTTTTTCATTTGAAAAACTTTCAAAATTCACAATAAAATCAGTAGGTAATTCAGGCATATCATCCAAACTTTTATTAGAATATAGATTTTTATTCAGAACCGGAGAAAAGTAAAAATCTTTCAAAAAGATATTGTTTTTTCCATCAATTCCAAATCCCGTAAATTTTTGATTGGGCAGTTTAATCGAATAGGAGAAAATAATTTTTTTTTGTTGCCCGGGAGATATTTTTTTTTTCAGAACAACCTTCAAAATATCGATTTGATTTTCAAGAAACTTGCGTTTTAATTCTATACTGTCAATTTTCACATGATCAATTTCAATATATCCTCTGTTTTTCTCTCTGGTGAAATGAAAATTCAAATCATAATTTTCAATAAATCTGGTGGCGAGTGCTGTTTTTTTATTTTTATATGCGTTTGCCCATGCATAAAAATAAAGCGTGTCTATCGGATTTTTGGTTTCATTTATAATCATACTGACTTGATGCACAAGAATCTTATGAGCATCACGGTCAAACTCAATGCTGATATCATGTTTTTTCACTTGTATTTGTGCAGATGAAAAAAAAGATAACATGCTGAAAAAAAAGCCAAGAAAAGGCTTAATTCTCCTTGATAAATCTGATGATTTGATATGTATTTTTGTATTCAACATTTAGAAAATAAATTCCCTGTTTCATTTGCCCTACAAATATTTTCTCTCCTGTATATTCTTGAACATCAAGCAATTCCTGCCCTAATATATTCAAAATTCTCAAATGTAATTTTTCGTAATTTTTAGGGCTGATTGAAATATAATTTTTTATGATATTTCCTTCATTGATTCGATAAGTGTTGTTGGCATAATAAGTATTTATCGATAGTGGAGTTTGGTTGCTCTGTAGTTCTAAAACCACCGGAAGATGATCACTTGTATCATATAAATGCCCTCTTAGAACAGTATCAAAATTGCCTGAACAAGAAGAATTTGTAATGGCTTTATTAAAACAATTTCCATTATTTCCATAGACGGCATATGAATTCGAAACATAATGCAATTCAGGAGCAGAAAACGTTTGATTTGATAATAAAATAAAATCGAACCTGTCATCAAGTCCGCCTCCAACAAAAGTATTATCTCCATTTACATGGGTTGATTGTGAATGAATATCTTGAAAAGATGAGTTGTTGTGCCAATATCCTGCTCGATTTACAGGATCTTTCATCACAATTGCATTTGCGGTATTCATCAATTCTTGATAGGCCGGTTCTGTTGAACGATATAAATTAAAATCTCCTGCAAAAACCACATGATGACCGCTTGGAATATTGTACAAGTCATCGGTAAAAACCTGAGCCATGTCGCGCCTTGTATTTTCATTGTTCGTGCCACCGCTAGACTTGAAGTGAGCAACATAAACATCTATAAAAACCGGTGTAGATGATGCTTCTTGCGTTCTCAGTTTAAAGGTATAATGGTTGATGTCTCTAACATATGCCAACAAATAGGTTTCGCCGACCAGTTCCAATTTCTGAGCATTATAATAAACCATTTGTTGCAATTCCTGATAAGTGCTGGAACTGTTGTAGTGAAAAGTTGCTGCGGCATATCGATTGTCCGGTGTTGCCAAAACATAGTTCAATATTTCATTTGATCCCGATTGACTTTCTAATTCACAAACCATAAATAAATCGGGATGATAAGAATTCACAACATATTTGAGATGTGTTTTTCTGCTATATCCTGTTCCCGTGGGATAATGCAACAGATTATAACTCATCAACCTGAGATTTATTTGTCCGACTGACTGATATCCAAGCAAAATCAGCAGTGCATAGAAAAATAGTTTTTTCAACATCTCACTAGAAATTCGGACGTAAAATTTGTTTTTTATAGAATTTATCAATAATTCTGACCACTTCATCAATATCATCGGTCGTCTGAATTAAGTCTAAATCGTTCGGACTGATATATTGATATTCATCTCTTAATTTCGTTTTAATCCATTCAATCAATCCATTCCAATAGTTTGTATCGAACAAAATAATAGGGAATTTTTCTATTTTCTTGGTTTGAATTAAAGTGATTGCCTCAAAAAACTCATCTAAAGTTCCAAAACCACCCGGCATGACCACAAAAGCTTGTGCATATTTCACAAACATTACTTTTCTGACAAAGAAATAGTTGAAATCAACCAGCTTATCGGCATCTATATAAGGATTTGCCTCTTGCTCAAACGGCAATACGATATTCAATCCGGCAGAAGCGCCTTTTCCTTTTTGTGCCCCTCTGTTTGCTGCTTCCATAATTCCGGGTCCCCCTCCTGATATAATTCCATATCCGCTTTGCGCTAATTTTTTTGCGATTTTTTGAGCTTGTTTATAATGTAATGCTTCTTTTTTCGTTCTGGCAGAACCGAATATAGTCACAGAAGGACCTATTTTATTCATCTTTTCAAAACCTTCTACAAACTCAGACATCACTTTAAAGATTTGCCATGAATCATTACTTTTTATTTCATTCCAATTCTTTTGTTTTACTTTTTTTGCATTCATATCTTTTACATTTTTTCGAACCGCTAAGTTACCTAAAAAATAGCTAAGGTTTCACTTCTTAATCTTTTTTGTCCAAAATAGTATTTCTGCAGATGTAGTATTTAGCTGTTACTTGCAAAAATCGAGTTGTTATCTTCTTTATAAAAATTTAACAATTAGCTAAAAATCAAATCTTTGAGAAATTTTCCCGTATAGGATTTTCTGCTTTTGATAATTTGTTCAGGTATTCCGGCAAAAACAATTTTGCCTCCTTTTTTACCGCCTTCAGGACCCAAATCAACAATCCAATCTGCCAGTTTAATCACATCCATATTATGCTCGATAATCACCACCGTATTGCCTCTGTCAACCAATTCTTGAATAACTTTCATCAGAATATTAATATCTTCAAAATGCAATCCTGTTGTAGGCTCATCGAGAATGTATAAAGTTTTTCCGGTGTCTTTTTTAGACAATTCCGTTGCCAATTTTACTCGCTGCGCTTCTCCACCTGACAGGGTTGGAGCAGGCTGCCCTAAAGTGATATAGCCCATACCGACATCTTGCAAAGTTTTGAGCTTTCTGTATATTTTCGGAATTGGTTCAAAAAACTTGACACTTTCATTGATGGTCATATCCAAAACATCAGAGATTGATTTTCCTTTATAACGCACTTCCAAAGTTTCTCGGTTAAATCTCTTTCCTTGGCAAGTTTCACAAGTGACCTGCACATCGGGCAATAAATTCATTTCAATGGTTTTAATACCTGCACCTTCACAGGTCGGACAGCGTCCATCTTTGACATTGAAAGAAAATCTCCCGGGTTTATAGCCACGAATTTGCGCCTCAGGAGTTTGAGTGAATAAATTTCTAATTTCTTGAAAAACACCGGTATATGTTGCCGGATTTGATCTGGAACTTCTTCCAATCGGACTCTGGTCGATATCAATGATTTTATCAATATTTTCAACTCCTTTAATTTTTTGATAGGCTAGAGGTTCCTTGACACCTTTATAGATTTTTTTATTCAAGATAGGATATAAAGTTTCATTGATTAGTGTTGATTTTCCACTTCCCGAAACACCCGTCACACAAACAAGTGTGCCGAGCGGCAGTTTTAAATTTACATTTTTTAAATTATTGCCTGATGCTCCTTTCAGGGTGATAAATTTTCCATTTCCCTTGCGTCTGGTTCTCGGCGTTTCTATTTTTTTTGTTCCGTTGAGGTATGCTGCCGTAAGAGAGTTTGATTTTTTAATATCGTCAAAATTTCCCATAGCAACAATTTCTCCACCGTGCTTACCTGCAAAGGGACCCATGTCTATAATGAAATCGGCTTTTTCCATTGTATCTCTATCGTGTTCCACCACAATCACCGAATTTCCAATGTCTCGGAGTTGTTCCAATGATTCTATAAGTCTTTCATTATCTCTTTGATGCAAACCTATGCTGGGCTCATCCAAAACATAAAGCACATTGACCAATTGCGCACCTATTTGAGATGCCAATCTGATGCGTTGTGATTCTCCGCCGGACAAAGATTTAGATGTTCTGAACAGCGATAGATAATTCAAGCCTACATCCAACATAAATCCGATTCTGCTTCTGATTTCCTTGAGCAATTCTTCAGCAATTTTTAATTGTTTTGTATTCAAATATTGCTCAATATCCACAAACCATTCCGCCAGCTCATCAATATCCATTTGAGCCAAGTCTACAATGGTTTTGTCTTTAATTTTAAAATGTGAAGATTCTTTTTTCAATCTGCTGCCTCTACAAACTTCACAGTTTTTTTCCGTCATGAAGGATTTTGCCCATCTTGTAATTGATTTTGATGTTCTTTCCTCATATTGTTTCTCTATAAAATTTACAATTCCCTCAAATTTAATATGATAGTCTTGTGTCACACCCAAAACTTTGGAAAACACTTCAAAATGTTCATCAGCACCATAAAGAATTGTGTTTAAAGCTTCTTTTGGTATTTTTTCAATCGGAGTGTCCAGTTTAAAGTCATGGCGTTTGGCAATCATTTCCAATTGTTTAAAAATCCATGAATTTTTGTAAGGTCCCAATGCTGCAATGCCCCCCTTTTTGATTGAAATTTTCAGGTTGGGAATCACTTTGTCAACATCCACTTCTTGCACCATTCCCAAACCTTTGCATTTTGGACAAGCACCTTTGGGAGAATTAAAAGAAAAAGAATTAGGCTCAGGAACAGGATATGCAATTCCTGTAGATGGACACATCAGGTTTTTACTGAAATATCTGACCTTATCGGTTTCTTCATCCAGAACCATCAACATATGATTTCCATGATGCAAGGCTGTTTCTATGCTGGATGCCAATCTTTTGGTGTCTTTTTCTGAAATTTCCAGACGGTCAACCAGTATTTCTATATCATGTGTTTTATAGCGTTCAACTTGCATATTCTTGACAATTTCTTGAACTTTTCCATCTACACGAACGCGCAAAAAGCCCTGATGTGCAATTTTTCTAAAAAGTTCTTTATAATGCCCTTTTCTTGATTTTACAACAGGAGCCAAAAGTGAAACGCTTTTATTATTATAGTCTTTCAGAATTAATTCGCGTATTTCTTTTTCTGAATAACTTACCATTTTTTCTCCGGTATTGTAAGAGTAGGCTTCGCCTATTTTTGCATAAAGCAATCGCAAAAAATCATATATTTCAGTAACGGTGCCAACGGTTGAACGCGGATTTTTATTAGTGGTTTTTTGTTCAATCGAAATCACGGGAGAAAGACCGTCTATCTTATCCACATCGGGGCGGTTTAATCCGCCTAAGAATTGTCGTGCATAGGCAGAAAATGTTTCGATAAATCTGCGTTGTCCCTCGGCATAAATTGTGTCAAATGCCAAAGAAGATTTTCCACTACCGCTCAAACCGGTGATTACCACCAATTTTTTTCTCGGAATTTTAAGTTCTAAATTTTTAAGGTTATGCTCTCGAGCACCGTATATTTCTATGTTTTCCTGTTTTTTTGCCATCAAAATTGCATAAGCCACAAAGATAAAATAAATTCGTGAGATTTTAGATATAAGTTATGGATTGTCAGCATTGCAAAAAATAAAAAGAAAGATTTTCTATATATTTAATGAATTTTTGACATAAAAATTATATTTTTACGTGATTATCATTTATAAGATATAAAATATGCATATAAAGAGTAAGTTGCCATATACAGAGACATCTATTTTTGCCGTGATGTCCGGTCT
>Ga0256846_1000115_pt1 | contig 34889 bp, 19 predicted proteins | sample TevniametaG_FD_189098 | JGI IMG/M metagenome (GOLD analysis project Ga0256846, IMG submission 189098) | Tube worm associated microbial communities from hydrothermal vent at the East Pacific Rise, Pacific Ocean - Tevnia | ecosystem: Host-associated > Annelida > Integument > Unclassified ...
TCGGCGACACCGGTCGGCGACACCATATCTTCGGTGTCCCATCGTTCCAGATAGGTGACATCAGGCAGGATAAGATCGGCGTATTGCGATGACTCGTCATAGACGATGTTAGACGAAACCGAGAAGGGTATGAGGCTCTCATCTTTTAAGATCGCTTCCGCTTCCTTATTGTTTCCGTTGATAAAGGCCATGTTGTTACAGCTCCACCAGTAGACTTTGGGCCGGCCATTTTGGCCGTCCTTGATCATCGGAAGATTCTGCTGACTCACCTGATGCGTGGGGAACGCGGCCTCACCGGGGAAACCGTTGACGATGTCGAGACCTTTTTGCACCTTGGCTTTTGGTGAATGGGGGGATTTCCAGCCGGCGCCGACGCCCATGACCCGACCGCCTTTTGTATCAAGGTTGTTGGTGATTGCCGAGAGCAACATCGCCGCACGCTCCTGATCTGCACCATGATAATGCATGACGGTGCCACGATAGCTGATCAGACAGGCCGACTTCGCCTTGGCGTAACCGCGTGCGATCTGCTTGATCTTGGTTGCAGGAACACCGCTCTCCTTCTCAGCAAACTCCGGTGTGAACTTAGCTACATGCTTCTTGATCGCAGCGATTTTCTCGTCGTCCGATGCATGATAATCCGGCGACACGCGCATGTACTTGAGGTGATCTCTGCGGAACAATCCTTCGTTCATGATGACGTTAACCATGGACAACATGACCAGACCGTCCATGCCGACTTTGATGGGAACCCATTCGGTTGACTTGGCGGCGGTATTGGAAAGGCGCACATCAAAGGTATAGAGCGGGACGTTACGTTCAACCATTGCCCGAATCAGACGCTGCGATGTCGGGATGTGGTTGGTGTGAGTCTCGAACTGGTTTGAGCCGAAATTGACCACGAAATCGGTATGATCGTAGTCCCAGTTATCGTACATGCCGCCCCACAGGCTCTCCTGACCGACCCATTTAGGCCCCTCACAGACCGACGTGTGCGTACCGATGGTATGGGAACCGAAGGCGTCCATGAAGTCGTGCATGATCGAAGACTGGCTGCCCTTGTGGCGACCGTACTGGTACATGAACAACTCGGGTGTTCCAGCGTCACGAAGCGGTTTGATCTTGGATGCCAAAAGATCCAGGGCCTCATCCCAGGAGATCCTTTTCCACTTGTGCTCGCCGCGCTTACCGACACGTTTCATCGGATACAGGATTCGATCCGGGAAATAGACTTGATTAACACCGGCCTGCCCTTTTGCGCAGAGTTTACCGAGGGTACGGATAGAATCCGGATGCCCCTCCAGTTTTACCAAACGGCCATCCTCGACATAGCCCATCATGGCGTCACGGGTCACACACTGCCAACAAGCGGTGGGAATAGCCTGCCGCTCCTTCTTCGTGGTTGGAGAAAAATCGCGACCACCCGGTTGCAGTTTGATTGATCCGGCAAGTGCGTTCTGACTGGTTCCGATCCCTGTCACCATTACGGCGCCGCTCGCTGCGGCAAGTTTCATGAAATTACGACGATTTAGCTTTTTCATATCAATTCCTCTCTTTTACAAGCTTTCAGGGCTTATGGGATCTGATCCACATAGTGATCCAGTTTGCCCTTCCTCCGCTGTGTATAGAGACGCTTCAACATGTTATCCGGATCGATATAGAATACATGCGGGTTGGTTCCCTCCTCCGGAAGCAGCACATTATCGGCCTTAGCCAAATTGTGCTCGTTAACAAGCTTGGAGACGTGACTGTTCGGATCGTTAAGATCGCCAAAGATACGAGCGCGACCTTGACAGGTGTTGACGCAGGATGGTTCAACACCGTTGTCGACACGATGAGCGCACATATCGCATTTGTCCGCGGCCTGCTTAGTTGGATCGGCGCCGGCTTTGACAAAGGGATTGAACGAACGAACACCATAGGGACAGGCATCAATGCACTTCCCACAGCCGATACACTGCTCAACGTCGACCAGGATCATGCCATCTGGTCGTTTGTAAGTACCACCGCTACGGTAACGTATTGTCTTACCATCAGCGGTTTTATACTTGCGACGTTCACCGGGGAACTGAGGACAGATTTTTACGCAAGGAGGAACACCATCCTCTTTATTACCCTCGCAGTGATTACACATCAAAGGCAGAAACGCTTTCTTTGTGTTCGGGAATGTACCCATGGTTTTCTCTTGAATAACCGCCCTGAATCGGCCAAGAGATACGTGGTTTTCCGATTTGCAGGCCACAGTACAGGCTCTGCAACCTATGCAGCGCCTAAGGTCCATGACCATCGCCCAGCGGGGGGCTTTTGTTGTGGCTGCCTGGACATTCAGCCCAGGTGTTACCATTGCGGCGGCGCCAGCGGCCGCTGTTCCGACCCCACTTAGAAATTTACGGCGACTGATTTCTGGTGTTTTATTGTCACTCATATTGGTATCTCCTACTCATCTCCTCATCCTCCACAGATGTTAGTGGTGCTATAGATCAATCTCCTTATTCAGCGCCCTTTGCTCCTTCAAGCAATTCAATGGTGTCTTCAAAGTTGTTGAATGCACCATCAAGAATGGTGATTGCATACTTCTTGTTGTGTACGCCATTACCGAAACGCACAATATCAAGTAGCTGAATGCCCTTGGCGATCATTGCCTCTGCCTGATTTAATTGTTTCTTGTCCAGGTTGCTCTTGATCTCAGCAAGAAGTTTAATTGCCTCTGCTTCTAGCTCTTCACCATCCGCAATCTCTTTCTTAAGTGTTTTTTTCCAGTCATCCAGCATTTTTCTGTGCTGTTTTGTATGACAGGCGGCACAGGTATCACCAGATGCGGTTCTCACATCATGCCCTTTGCTCAAGGTCTTCTTAAGATGGCAGGCCATGCAGTTAACATTGACCTCGTACATGAGATGTGGAGCACCTGAAATTTCATCATCAACGGGAGCACCGGAAAGCAACAGCTTTTGGTACTTATGCTGATCGACATGACAGAGCTGACAATCTTCGCGCACAAAATCAAGATGATCGGTCCTGTTCTTGTGTTCGACTACAGTGTGACAATCGAAGCAGTCTGCCTTGTTAGGGATATGCTTTTCATGCATCAATGTCTTGTCACCTGCGGCAGCCAGAAGTGTTTGGCTCCGGTTATGACATGTGAGACAACCATTGGAGACTACGTTACCGGTCTCAATCTCTCCCTGACCTTTCACTACCTCAAAATGGCAGCTCTCACAGGCTACACTCGATTCCTGCATAGTCTGATGTGTGATTGGCCCCTTGGTTGTACTCTTATCACCTACCTGTAATTGACTTTGCAGCGATCTGGTTGGGATCGTGTGGCAGATATCACAACGGGATTTCCCCTCGTTGAAATTGATAGATGGTTTATTCGCAAAGCTGATCTTCTTTACACCCCCATCACCCATATTCGCTTTATCAAGCGTGGGTTTATCCAGTTTTAGGTGGCAAAGGAAGCAGATATCTTTGGGCACCTCAAAATGTTTATTCGCGGTCGTCTTAAAGTGGCAGGTATCGCAGGTGATCTGGTGGCCATCGAGAGCTTTATCACTAAAGTGAACCTCGTGCTTGAAACGTACTTTCTCTGTGTACTGTATCTCCTTCTGCGCGAGGTTTTCGCGATTGTGACAGCCAGACTGGAGGCAAGCGCCATCCTTAATTACCGGGCGTATGGGTAGCGGTGCATCTGGGTTATATAGATAGGCAGCCAGGTGACGTAGCCCCTCGAATTTGGCCTTAAGTGAATGCTTCTCACCTGGTAGAAAGTGGCAATCTATGCAGTCTGCCTGCATTCCGTCCGGATTGTTGCTTTTGTGGTGGGTATTGGTCTTCCAGGCTTCATACTGCTCTGTCATGGTGTGGCAGCTACCACCACAAAAAGAGGACTGCGAGGTGTAATACTCAACACCTCCATAGGCTGTTAATAAAAACAGTACGATTCCAACGAAAATAAATGCTGTCAGTCGCCAGGTAATTCTAAATACAATTCCAGCCCCACCATTCTTTGCCACTGTTTTCTCCCACTCCGAATTACGGCTTTAGCATTATTATTGGAATGTGCAAAATTACTTTAAGTGCGAGTTGCAAGAGTCGAGCCAGATTTGTATCTACTTGAAAAAGCAAGAATAAAAAAAACAATGGAGATAATGAGCTGAAATTTGTTACCTGATGGTAACGTTTTTGAAAAAAACGTTACCATTCTGATTATTCATTTAATTTCAAACAGTTAGGAGGGTGGCGTGAAGTATCAAGTTACTAATAGGTAACAAGCTACAGAATAGAAAAGAGGTAAATTGAAAGACCACTTCACTTTTCCAGCAAAAGAAGCTAAAAATAACCTTACTGATCGTGTGCGATTAACTTGACTTCAATAACAAACAACAGCATCCAGAGTGATAATTGGGTTCTGCTATCCTCATAGAATAGGGCTGTTTAAAGCAGGCAGGAAAGTGTAGCCAGTGATGGCTTATGTACTCCATGGGGAGCACAGGATATATGTCGCAATGTGGATGCCGTGACATAACTTAGCAGTATCCTTAAGAGGTTATTCTTAATAAGGAATCCCAGTGCGATTGTTCTATTTATTATTGGTTTTCTTGATTAGCCCGGTTTATGCTGCCAACACGGAACCACCTATCCGTTTTGGCCTGACGGCTGTGATACTCACCGAAAACCTCAGATTTCTAGACCAGTGGAGTCAATACCTGGGGTATAAAATGGGCCGTAAGGTAGAATTTGTGCTCAGAAAGTCCTATCGAGAGGTGATGGATCTATTGGACTCTGGCGGTATCGAATTCGCATGGATCTGCGGCTACTCTTACGTACAAACAAGAAAACCGGAATCTCTTCAGCTCCTAACAGTGCCTATCTATCGAGGGGCACCACGTTATCACTCATATATCATCGTCCACCATAACAGCCCCCATAAACGCTTTAGTGATCTGAAAGGGAAGATTTTTGCTTTCTCTGACCCTGACTCGAATTCAGGCTTCCTCTATCCCCTTTCCTTGATGACAGCGAAAGGTGAGAGGCCTGAGACCTTTTTCCGACAGACATTTTTCACCTTCAATCACGCCGAAACGGTGCAGGCCGTTTCCGAGCAGGTTGCAGATGGCGGGGCGGTAGATTCATACATATGGGAATACCTTGCCATCTTTAGGCCCGATATTACTAAGAAGACTCGAATAATAAAAATATCTCCGAGTTTTGGCTTCCCACCTATTGTTTTTCGTTTAGGAGTAAACCCCAATACAGTCAACTTGATGAAGGATACTCTTGAGAATATGGGCGAGGATGTCACTGGCAAGATGCTCCTCGCCCGACTCAAACTGGATGGCTTTGGTCATTATTCGGATTCGTTGTTCAATGAAATCCGCGCTATGGTAAAGACAATCCAAAGATCTGATCCGAAGCATTCCTTGTTACCAACTGATTAATTGTAGAGCATAAATGCCGCTACTTAGTCCTAGATCTTGGCCATTGGCGATAAAGTTATCACTTACAATCACAGCTGTTGTGGCCGCTGTCGGCTTCATGATCGGAGCTGTTATGGTTGTGCAGGATTGGAAACGTTTTCATGATGAATTGGGGGAAAAGGCCCTCCTGCTATCCGAATCGGTTGCCATCACTACACCCAAGGCAATGCTGCGCAAGGACTACTGGTTACTCTACATAAGCCTGAAGAACATGGCATCCAGAAGACCAGGAACAAGAGGAAGTCATGAAGTCTTAACAGCAATGATACTTGACGCAGAGGGCAGGGTTCAGGCACATCTTAATCCCGCTAAAAATCCAATGGGCCTTCCTTTTTCATCTGAAAATAGTATTGAGCAGGACCTTTTCAAACAGGCCATGAGCGCAAGAGCTCCCATTGTGTTAAGCATTGGTGGTTTTTCAAAGAGAGGTTTTCAGGAAGGTGTTGTCCCCCTCTTCTCCGATCAAAAATATATGGGTGTGGTTCGAGTTCGTTTGTCTGTCGCTCCGTTATATGAAAAGACCAAAAACACCGCGGTCATTGTTCTTGCCTTGATATTCTGTTTCGTCATTATCGGTAGTGCTCTGGGTACCATTGTTTCCAGGCGCATGGTCAAGCCTCTTACTGCAGTTACACAAGGACTGGAAGCGGTAGGGCGAGGTGAAATGACGGATTTTGCACCTATCCCCGTAAAAGAGAGAGATGAGATCGGGCGTCTCAGTGTCACCTTCAACAAAATTATGGCGGAATTAGCTGAAAAAAAGATGCTTGAAGAGGAGATCGCAATGAGTGAAAAACTGGTCGCGCTTGGCCGCATCACCGCGGGTGTGGCCCATGAAGTCAATAACCCTCTTGCCGGTCTTCTAAACTGTATCGATACACTGCGCAAACACCCTAATAATAAAGAACTTATTGATCGTTACTTGCCGGTCATCGATCAAGGGCTGCACCGAATCAAAGAGATCGTTCACAATCTGCTTGTGGGGCTAAAGAATGAAGAGAGCGATGAAACAGTAGCTATTGAACATATCGATAAGCTACATGATCTGATAATAGCTGAGATTGGAGGCAGGGATATAAATGTCATCTGGAAAAACAACACAGATAAAGATCGTCACATACCTGGAAAGGTTGAACAGATCGTCTGTAATCTTCTAAAGAATGCGGTAGAAATACTTCCAGATGGTGGCACCGTCACTTTCTGCATGTATCAAGATGGACCACACCTGATCATCGAAGTCAGGGACAATGGTCCAGGCATTCCATCCAGCATAAGGAATCAGCTGTTTGATCCTTTTTTCACTACCAAACCCAATGGTACTGGATTAGGTCTCTGGGTGGTCTATCGCCAAGTCCAAAGCATGCAAGGAATCATTGAAGTGAATAGCGAGAAAGGGCAGGGTACTACGTTCCTTGTTGCTGTACCGGTTAATGTGATGAAGGCTGCCTGATGCAAAATAATTTTGAGCCAATGCTGGATAGTAACGATTTCAGTGACTACTGTGTACTCTTGGTTGAAGATGATGAAATCATGCGCCTGTCACTTGAAGACAGACTACGCCTTGAAAATATCCCAGTGCACGCCGTATGTGATACAGCCAGTGCCAGAAAAGAGCTTGAGAAAGGTGATGTCGATCTTGTTATCACCGATATCCGCTTGCCCGATGGCACAGGGATTGAATTGTTTACCGATATGTCACGCCGGTTTCCCGGAATCCCAGTGATCCTCATGACAGCCTATGGTGACGTATCAGATGCGGTCACCCTGGTTAAATCCGGTGCCCTCGATTATCTGACCAAACCGTTTGAAATCAGCGATTTTATTAAAAAGGTAGAACACCATCTCTCCTGCATCGCAGATACTCGTTTAACGCTGGGCAATTCAGGTGCTGACAACAACAGCTTCAAAGCAGGCAGTGGGCACCTCGGAAAGAGCTCTGCGATGCGCAAGATCGAGCGGTTGGTGGCGCGCCTTGGTGAGAGTGACAGTTCAGTATTGCTCACAGGTGAGTCCGGTGTTGGTAAAGAGGTGGTTGCCACCCTGATCCACAACAACAGTCTCCGAGCCCAGGGGCCAATGGTCAAGGTCAATTGTGCCGCCCTATCCTCCACCCTGATTGAAAGTGAACTCTTTGGCCATGAGAAAGGGGCATTTACCGGCGCAACCCAGCGGCGTATAGGGCGCTTTGAACAGGCCCAAGGGGGGACTATCTTTCTCGATGAGATCGCCGAAGTATCACCTGATATACAGGTCAAACTACTACGTGTCCTGCAGGAGCGTGAAATCGAGCGTGTAGGTGGGGTGGAATCGGTCACTCTGGATGTCAGGGTTATTGCCGCAACCCAAGTAAACCTGGATGAGTCCATTAAGAACAATGATTTTAGGTCTGATCTCTATTGGCGCCTTAATGTCATTCATGTGGATATTCCTCCGTTGCGGGAGCGTCCGGAAGACATCGTCTATCTCGCAAGACTGTTCGCAAGTGAATTGGTAAAAAAATCCGGAAGCTCTATCAAAGGGTTGTCAAAAGAAGCTGAGTTACAGCTTCAATCCATGTCATTTCCAGGAAATGTCCGTGAGCTTAAGAATATTATTGAACGGGCTATCGCCTTGTGTGACGCTCCTTGGATCGGCGCCAGAGACCTGCTGACCCTGGATAGCAACACCCACGAGATCAGCACGACGACGCTGAGGCAATCGATTGAAGAAGCAGAGCGTAAGGCAATCAACAAGGCATTAGCCGAAAATCATGGCAAAATAAACCAGGCTGCGGGTTCTCTCGGCATCTCACGTAAAAACCTATGGGAGAAGATGAAACGTTACGGAATTGAAAAGTAGTAGGGGTTGGTACCTGACCCACTATATTTTCGCGGCCTGAAATAAGAACTGGCAAGCTTATGATGTGGCAAGATTTTTCCGGACAAATAATCACACAATTTTTCGGCTTGCTCATAGCCTAAGGGCGTTTGGTGGCCGATAGTTGAGGGGCGCCCCTGGCATTATAAAATACCTCAATATATTCAAATATCTCCCGCTTTGTGGCTTTCCTGGCTCGGTATCACTGGTGGTGGGTTAGGGAACCTCTGATCACGTCATGAACGCGTATCTTGTGCCCAGAATATCCAGCTTCTGCGTGGCAAATCTCGGCAACGGCTCCATGCGTTACTCTACCTCCTGCATCCATGCGGTCGTTCGCAATAGCCAGCTATCCCCTACATCCCTGTAGGGGAGGAGCATGAGCAGGAAGCGGTAGCTTTACGTGCGATTTTCGCCTTGAATCTGGATATTCTGAATCACAATCGGCTTCGTCCAGACTTAATTAGAGGTTCCTTGGTGCGGATGTATGTGATGTCACCGGCGCATACTCCATCTGGTGCCTCTACCTGGAACTCTAGGTTCAAATGGCGCGGCGCCACAGGAAGACCGTGATTCGAGTGGGTGGTTGCCTTGAATTTTCGCTGGCTCCAGGCCTCCAGGGCCTGTTGCTTCATCAGCCGGCGCACTCGGGCTCGACTGAGCGACTCACCATGTTCCTCCCCTGGCTGAATGGGCTGAATAATTACTGAGAAGCATTGGACTGAATCCCCTTTGAAAACACCCGGTAGAGGGTGGGCAGGACGAACAGGGTCAACAGGGTGCTCGATGCCAGCCCTCCGACCACTACGGTCGCCAGCGGGCGCTGCACCTCGGAACCGACGCCGGTGGAGATCAGCATCGGGATCAGCCCCAGTGCCGCAATGGCGGCGGTCATCAGTACTGGGCGTAGACGGGAGAGGGCGCCACGGAAGACCGCATCGGCGGCCGGCACCCCGGCTTCGACGTTCTGGTTGATGGCGTTGACCATCACCACGCCATTGAGCACCGCCACACCAAACAGGGCGATGAAACCAATAGAGCCGGGTACCGAGAGATACTGGCCGGTCCAGTAGAGAGCGGCGATACCGCCGATCAACGCCAACGGCACGTTGAGCATGATCAGCAACGCCTGGCCCACGGAATGAAAGGCGAAGTAGAGCAGCAGGAAGATCAGGCCGAGAGAGAGCGGCACCACGATCATCAGCCGCTGTTGTGCCCGCTGCTGGTTCTCGAACTGCCCGCCAAAGACCACCGAGTAACCGGCCGGCAGGTCGATCTCCTCAGCGATGCGTTGGCGTAGCTCCGCCACCAGCCCCCCCATGTCACGGCCCTCCACATTGGCTTGGATCACCACCCGGCGCTGCACATCATCGCGGCGGATCTGCGGTGGGCCGGACTCGATCACCACATCGGCCACTTCGCCCAGGCGCACCCAGGCGCCACCGGGGGCCTGCAATACCAGCTGTTTCAGTGTCTCCGTATCCTTGCGCCAGGCCTTCGCCAGACGCACGGTGATGTCGTAGCGTTCATTACCCTGGATCACCTGGCCGGCCTTGGTGCCGCCAATGCCGTCGGCGACCAGGTCCATGACCTGTGAAACCGGGATACCGTAGCGGGCCAACAGATCCCGCCGGGGACGAATGGTCAGCTGGGCCTCGCCGGCGATCTGTTCCATCTCTACGCCGCGGGTACCATCGACCCCACGGGCTAGCGCCTCGATGGCCTTGCCTTTTTCAGCGAGTACGTTGAGGTCCGGACCGAACAGTTTGATCGCCAGCTGCGCCTTGACGCCCGAGAGCAGTTCGTCCACGCGGGTGGCGATGGGCTGGGAGAAGCTGAAGAGCAGTCCCGGATGCACCGAGAGGGCTGCCTCGAACAGCTTCTGCAGGCCGAAACGGTCCCTGGCGCTGGTCCACTCCTCGACCGGCTTCAAGCCTACGTAGATCTCCACATTGGAGACCGGTTCCGGGTCGCCGCCCAGTTCGGGACGGCCCACCCGGCTGGAGGCGTAGGTCACCTCCGGGAAGTTCATGAGGCGTTTTTCGAGTCGGTTGGCCACCTCCAACGCGGTTTCCAGGCTGGCGGAAGGGGCCAGGGTCACCCGGATGTTGATGGTGCCCTCTTCCAGTTCCGGTACGAACTCGGTGCCCAGCTTTGGCACCAGCATCATGGCCCCCGCGAACATCCCCAAGGCCATCAGCACCACCAGCCATTTCACCTTAAGGGCGAAGCGAAGAGAGTGCCGGTAGAACCACTCCAGTGGCAGGAAGACCGGGCTGTTGCGATGTTTGACGGCCCGGCGGAAGGCATAGGTGGCGAGTGCGGGCATCACCACCAGCGCTACCGCGAGGGAGGTTAGCATGGCCAGCACGATGGAGATGGCCATCGGCTGAAACAGCTTGCCCTCGACACCTTCCAGCGTGAACAGGGGGGCAAAAACCACGATGATAATGATCACGGCATAGAAGACTGGCCTGCCCACCTCACGAGCTGCCTGCTGGATGCGCAGGGGGATGCCGTGGTGGTCCTGGGCAGCGTCGTAGGGATCAAGATCACCCGGTGCTACCTCTTTCTCGATCTTTTCCAGGTGCTCCTGGTCCGGGTGAGTGAGGTGCTTGAAAATGTTCTCCATCATCACCACCGAGCCGTCCACCATCATGCCGATGGCGATGGCCAGGCCGCCCAAGGACATCAGGTTGGCCGAGAGGCCCCAGTAGCTCATGGCGGTCAGGGCCAGCCCGACCGATAGTGGCACCGAGATCAGCACCAGCAGGGTGGCGCGGATATTCAGAAGAAATAGCACCAGCACCACCACGATGAGCATGAAGGCCTCGGTGAGCGCCCGGCTGACGGTCTCCACCGCCTGTTCCACCAGATCGGCCTGATCATAGAAGGGCTCGATGGTGACGCCATCGGGTAGCGCCTGCTGGATGGCGGGCAGGCGTGCCTTGACTGCATCGATGGTCGCCTTGGTATTCGCCCCCAAACGTTTAAGCACGATACCGGCCACCACCTCACCCAAAGGTTCCGACTCTCCTGCGGCGCTGCGACGTGTCATGGTCACGGCACCCTGGCGGATCTCGCCACCGAAGGCGACCTGAGCGATGTCATGCACGCGCACCACCACGCCGTCTTCGATTTTTAACGGGATGTTGCGGATGTCACGCAGCCCATCTTCGCCCGCGCGCAGCCAACCCACGCCCCGGATCACCAGCTGCTCCGCGCCACGGTCGAGATACCAGCCGCCGGCGTTGCGGTTATTGGCCTCGATGGCTTCGGCGATCTCATCAATGCTGATGCCGTAGGCGAGCTGCTTGCGGGGGTCGACCTGCACCTGGTATTGCCGCACCTCGCCACCGTAGGAGAGCACGTCGGTGATGCCGTCCACCGGCAGGAGCAGCAGCTTCACTACCCAGTCGTTGAGGCTGCGCAGGGCGATGGCATCGTGCTTTTCTGGATCGTCGGAGCGCAGGATATATTGATAGATCTGTCCCAGGCCGGAGGTGTTGGGGCCCATCTCCGGTGTACCCACGCCCTCGGGGATCTCCTCCCTGGCATCCTGCAGCCGCTCGAAGACCAGCTGACGGGCGAAGTAGATATCGGTCCCCTCTTTGAAGACCACGGTGATCACGGAGAGCCCGGTTTTGGAGATGGAGCGGACCTCTTCGACATCAGGCAGGGCATACATTACTGCCTCGATGGGATAGGTAATGAGCTGCTCCACCTCCTCGGCGGCCAGTCCCTGGGCCTCGGTATTGATCTGCACCTGAACATTGGTGACGTCGGGAAAGGCGTCGAGATTGAGGCGGGGTATCAGGGTAACCGCCGCGCCCAGTGCGGCCAGCAGGCCGAGCACCACCAGCAGGCGATTGGCTACCGACCAGTCGATCAGCTTGTTTAACATGGTGTCGCCCTCAGTGGTTGTGGACCGCGAAACCGGACTTGGCCAGTTCCGACTGCACAAAGAAGGCTCCCTGGGTGACCACCCGGGTTCCCGGTTCCAGCCCTTCGATCACGGCCAGTCCGGGCAGTTGCCGGACCAGTTCCACCTCCTTAGGCTCGAACTCCCCTGGCTCCTCTTCCACGAAGACCTGCCAATCACCGTCGGGGCTGCGTAGTACGGCATCCAGTGGCAGGGTGAGGGCGGTCTGTCCTGACTCGCCGGTCTGGATCCTCGCGGTTACGAACTGACCGGGGTGCAGCCGGTCTGCCGGATTGGCAATCTCCAGGCGAACTGCCAGGGTGCGGGTGGTCTCGTCCAGCGCGTGGTGGATCTGGATGACCTTACCCTCTATCCACTTCCCGCCTGCCTGTACTCGTGCAGGCGCACCGATCTTGAGGTGGGATAGTGATTCTGGATTGATCCGGGCCTCAACCCAGAGCCGGGATTCATCGGTGATATCGAACAGTAGCTGGCCTGGCTCCACCATTTGACCGAGGATGAAGTCATCCCGAATCACCGTGCCTTGTTGGAGTGAGAGCAGGGTAAAGCGTCCGTCTGCCTGACTGATCGTGTTCCCTTTGACCAGCCGGTCGGCCTGGCTGGCGGTCATGCCATAGGCCAGCAGCTTGGCACGAGCCTGCTGATAGGCGATTCGGGCTTCCAGATAGCGCCGTTCCGACACTACCTTCTTCCCCAGCTTTTTCACCCGTTGCCACTCTTGGGTGGCTACCAACAGGTCGCCCTGGGCCTCGGCCATGGTAACGCTGGAGAGAGTCACCAGGGGCTGGCCTGTGGAGACATGACTGCCAAGGCGGACATGGCGCTTTATAACCTGGGCCTCGATGCGTGGTGTGACCTGGCTGGAGGCGTAAGCATTGAGCCGGATCTCCCCCGGGGCTTCGATCTCTGTGGGAATGGGGTGAAGGGTCAATCTCTCCACCCGGATCCCGGCACTGTGGCGCTGTTCGTCATTCAGATGAACACGGTTTTCCTCTTCATGACCGTGTTCATCCTGATGCTCATTTTCATGGCCATGTTCATCGCCGTGGTTAGCCTCTGATGATTCCTCAGCATGGTCGTGATCATGTTCATCCGCAGCGGAAAGCGGATTGGCGTAAAGGAAGATGAGGGTCAGGAGGCAGAGGCTCCATTTGTTAATATGCATTGGTTACTGCTCCTTCGATGTTTTGTTCAGCCACGGGCTCAGGGTGCCGGAGGCGTTTAGCCACTCGACCCAGGCGTCCCACAGATCGCCGTGAAGTCTGACCCCCGCGATTTGTGTATCCAGGGTCTGTTGCACCTGCAGAAGGTAGTCGGTGGTGCTCATCTCACCGGCTTGCCACTGGGTCTCCAGCAGATCGATACGTTGTTGCAGACTGGTCTGTCCCAGAGAGACCCACAGGGACCAGGCATCGGCCACCAGTTTGTAACGCTTACGCGCACTCATGAGTCGGGCCAGTAGATTCCGGTAGGCTTGATGCGCCTCCTGCTCCGCCTGCAGCGCCTCTGCCTGTGCGGCATCTACAGTGCTGCGAAAATCGTTTCTGATCTGAAGCGGGATGGAGAAAGTGAGCGCAACCAGGTTTTCGCTGGCTTCGCGTCCTGCTCTCAGACCGAAGGTGGGATCGGCCTTGCGCGCCTGATCCGCGGCATGAATCTGCTGCCGGGCTGCACCAGCCATCTGTTGGGCGGCTTGCACCTGTGGATGATTCCGGGCGAGGGCCTCATCATCCGAGGTGTGGGGCAGCGCAGCGGGTAGCCGGTCGGGAAACTTGACGCCGCTGCCTGGTATCTGGCCGCTGAGACTGAAAAAGTCACTTCTGGCCTGGATGAGTTCAGCGCCATTGCCGGCGTGCTGCATGACCGCTTCTGCCAGCGACAGACGGGCCAGTTCCATCTCCGCCTGTGGAATGTCCCCGGAGGCATGACGCTGCTCCGCGAGCCGGGCGAAGCGCTCCAGTATCCCGGTTCGGCGCTTGGAGAGAGTGGTGATTTCGTGGTGGGTGGAGATCCTGCCTAGCGCATTGAGCAGCTCGGCCGACTTCGTCAACCGCAGGGCGGCAACGCGTGCTCGGGCGGCATTCAGTTCCGCCTGCATCGCCTGTTTCAGGGCGTCCTGTTTATCGTACCAGTCAATGGTCTGGCTGATGCCGAGGGTGTAGGTGCTGATGTCGGTGCGCTCGGCCTCCAGCTCCAGCTCCGGATTGTTCAGCGGCAGACCGGCGCCGACAAGCCGTGCCTGAGCAGCGTCCACGGCAGCTTGAGCCGCCTCTATCTCAGGGTTTGATTCCAGTGCGCGGTTGATGATGGCAGCCAGTTGCTGAACTTCCATGTCATGGGGTGATTGCCCCTTGGAAAGCGCCGCTGGTGTCCAGGCAGTAAGGGTTAATAGGCAGGCGAACAGGCCTGCAGGCGTGCAGATGGAGAACGACATAACCTGAATTCCGTAAGTTCGTAAACAACGAGAACCCGTTACAAACGCTAACCTGGCAAGCAGCAGGTGGGTTTATAGCAGGCGCGGGTGAGACGAAAATCAGGCAGAGATTGGAGGGCGGAAAAGGAACGCAGGGGGGGAGGAGACTATCGAAACAGGATAGGTAGTCCGCAAAATGCCACGATCGGCTGACAGTTTAATCGCTTCAGCCCTGTTCAGGCCGAGGAGATGGATGATTCCGTGACAGCAGTGGTCGCTGTCGCTCGCATCGTCCATATCGGCCGGGTTTGTTGCGTGATCGCCAATCGCGTGAGTCTGGTCCGTCAACAGTTCATTATGCACATCAGCGGCCAACGCCATCCCATAACCGAGGATAGAGACGACCAGCCATGTGATTAACAGACGACGAAGCATTGGTAATGATTTCGGAGTTAACTGAAGCGGCCAATCTAGAGTGCACGACTCAGTTAGTCAACCTGGAAACGGGAAGGTTCCGGCAGGTATCGAGCATTGTCCTTCACTGGCCGCTTGGGAACAGCGCGTCGATAATCGGGCAGTTAACGACCGAATAGTTATCTCCAGTGCATTTAATAGACATCTCGTTCAGCGCATTGTGGAGCCGCTTGAGATCATTGGTTTTTCTCTGCACCTCTCTGACGTGCAACACGGCTATGGAACCACTGATTTAATCGGTTACTCCGGCCATGAAGATGGGATAATCCGAGCGGCGATATCGAGACAGAGGACTCTGACATGTAGCAACCTGGCCCAGCCTCACTGGGCCAAGAGCGACAGCAATGCATCACGCGTAAGGCGGCATTTCTGAAGTGAACGGAGGCCCTGGTATCCTGGCCAGAGCTGGCGTCGCTCATCGAACCGCATTACCCCAAGGGCAAGCGAGGCCGCCCATCGGTGGGGCTGGCTCGGATGCTGCGGCTCTATTTCCTCCAGCATTGGTTCTCGCTCCCGGACGAAGCGGTGGAGGATGCGATGTACGATATGCCGCTATTCCGGCGAAAAAATCGCCCGATGCTGGGGGGCGGCTGGGATCGATTAATTTATCAGCGCTCCCTTAGGATGGTCGGTAGGTTTGACTTCAGTCGAACACAGAATGATGAGACAGAGTTAGGTGGCAGCTGAACTTTCTCAATGGCCCGGCGACTGGTTGCTCCACGCCGCAGGTCGCTATCCCTCACGACCAGCCATCTGGCTGGCGGATCGACAGGTCAGCTATGCGGAACTTGAACAGCAAGTGGCGCGCTTCAGCCGCCGCCTGCCGCTGGAGCCGGCCGATCGGGTGGTCGGTCTGCTTAGTGCCGACCCCCAGTTGCTCCTATTGCTTTTGTATGCCGGCGCGCGACTGGGGGTCGCGCTGCTGCCGCTCGATCCGCAACTGGCGCCAGAGCGGCGTCAGCGCCTGTTGCAGCAGAGCGGCTGTCGTCTGCTGATTACCGATCAGCCCTCTGCCGATCACCCTGCGGGAGTCAGGCTGATTCCTGCAGCCTACCTGTTGGGCGATAGTGGGGCAGGGCCAGTTCCAGTCTGCAAAGTGGTGCCGAGTGACTCCCCCGACCGAGTCCTGCTGATTATCGCCACCAGTGGCAGCACAGGCGACCCCAAAGGGGTGATGCTCTCGGCATCCAGCCTGGCTGCCAGCACCGCTGCGGTCAACGCCGCGCTGGGGCTGGGCAGCGCCGACCGTTGGCTCAATTGCCTACCGTTCTACCACATCGCCGGGCTGGCGATCCTCTATCGTTGTTTGCGCGCAGGGGCGGGGGTGGTGTTGCAGCAGGGATTTGATGTGGTGCGGGTGTGGGATGCGCTGCATCGCTATCGGGCAACCCATATCTCGCTGGTGCCAGCGATGCTGTCACGGCTGCTCGATCATGCCGAAACCTGTTCGCCCCCCGACAGCCTGAGAGTGGCGTTGATCGGCGGTGGCCCGCTTTCACCCCGACTGGCGCAGCGCGCCCGGCAGCTGGGCTGGCCACTGGTGATCAGCTACGGCATGAGCGAGACCGGCTCCATGTGCCTGATGGATGACAGCCAGCAGGCGGGATTAGAGGCCGGTGTGGTGGGTGCACCGCTGGCCGGTTTCGAGCTGCAGCTGAACGGGGTGGGGCGGATACGCCTGCGAGGCCCGGCACTGATGGTCGGCTACGCCAATCCCCAGCTGCAGCCGGGCGCTGGGCTGGAAAATGGCTGGTTCGAGAGCGGCGACCTGGGGCAACTGAGCGAACAGGGGCAGCTGCGCCTGCTGGGGCGGGCCGATGATATGCTGATCAGCGGCGGCCGCAATATCCACCCGCAGGAGGTGGAGCAATGCCTGCAGGCCTGCCCTGGGCTGACGGCTGCCGCCGTGACATCGAGCCATGATCCAGTCTGGGGTGAGCGGCTGGTGGCCTTCTATGTGGGGGATATCTCCTGCGATGCTCTTGAGCAGTGGGCGAGGGAGCAACTCCCTTCTGCACTGCGTCCCAGACGCTTTGTCCAGCTCGAATCTTTACCCTGCAACCGCATGGGCAAACTCGATCGACAGGCTCTGAAGGTGCTTGCTAATTGAGCAGCTGACAGGTCTGCGTGGAACGCCCTAATACCCCCTTTTGGATGCTTTTTCAGGGCAGTGCTTGGCAGCCGGAGTTTTGTCGGTGGGGAGTCTATTCCCCTGTACTGGCGGGCCTGACATCGCTGTAGTGGTGCATCAGCGCTCGTACCGCCTCGCGCAACGCAGCTTCGGTCTGACGGCGGCCAGAAAACCCGCAGCGGCTCGCTGTCTCTGCCCAGCTGTGGTGCTGTACCGCCTTCACTAGCAGCAGTCTCTCCATCTCAACTGCCAGTGGCGCTCCATCCCGCAGCCCCTGCAGGGTCAGGCGGTGGATTGGCGGCAGGGTGATCTCGAACCCCCGTCTGGCGAAGGCGAATGCCTGCAGGTCGAGCCAGTCCTGTGGATCGAGCGCGATGGCTGGCCGGGCAGGGGGGCAGCTCAGCAGCTGCAGCGCCAGGGTCGGATCGAGTTCGCGCAGTGGATCGCCCAGCATCTGAGGCAACTGCTGGTGAAAGCGTCGGTGTGCCAGCTGCAAGATCTGCCGCCCCTCGCTGGAGATCGGCTGCACTACCAGCAGTGAATGGCTGCCGCTGCTGGCGCCGCGTCTCAGGCCGATTCGCAGTGGTGAAAAGCTGCGCTGTTGCCAGAATTGCAGTAGCTCCGGGGTCGCGCCAAAGCTGGCCCCCAGGTAGTCGAGGCGCTGTTCGTTGGCCATCTCACCGGCCAGCCCGAGCAGGCGGGAGCCGATGCCGCGGCGCTGTAGCTTGGGGTGGACGGCGATGCGCATGATGCGTGCGCCGCGCAAGCAAGCGCCTTGTTGCATGCCCAGGTGAGCGCTGAGGGACTGGGCTAGTAGGTGGCCTCGTGGGCGGCGCTCACCGAGGCGGATTGCCTCCGCCATCTCAGCGGAAAAACCGCCCTCGAGAGCCACCAGCGCGGTAGCGATGATGCGCCCCTGCTGGCGTGCGACCGCGATCTGCAGATTGGGGCCATCCAGCAGCTGATAGAGGTCGAGGGGCGAGGTGCGGTAGTGGGCCAGGACCAGTAGACCGAACAGATCGGTGAGAGATTGTCTATCTGCGATGAGCTGGTCCCGCTCGAGCCACTCAAATTGCAGCGCCTGCTCTCGGCCCTGCGGCGGTACTGCAATCTTTGCCGGCGTGGCGTCCAGCGCCAGGGCGCGGAACAGGAAGCGTTCCAGCGGGTCATCCGGGGACCAGCGGATTGGCTGTTCGAGGTGGATCTCCCGCCACTGGGGGCAGCGTTCACTCAGATGCTGGCGGAAACGCACTGCAAAACCTCGACCGTTCCCCTCGTAGCCGTGGATGGTGGTGGCGAAGGCGATGCGCGGATAGCGCTCCAGCAGCTGTTCGAGCAGGGGAGTGGGGATGGCCGCCGCTTCGTCCACCAGCAGCAGACTGGTCTTGCGAGGTGAGTGGATCAGTTCATCCGGCGCGGCAAACTGGATGCGGCCCTGTTGATCGTGGATCGTGCCACGCCCGACTTCTGCGTCTGGCAGTAGCCGAGCCGCCTGTTGGAACAGGGCGTCGCAGGCCCCCAGACGAGGGGCGGTGACGCTGATCTCGCTGCAGCTGTCCCCTAGCAGCAGCCGTGCTGCGGCGATCCCCAGAGCCGCGCTTTTGCCACGGCCGCGGTCGGAGATCAGTACCACTGGCCGGCGGCGGTGACCGGTCATGCAGTGCTGGATCGCCCCCACCGCCTCGGCTTGGTCCTGGGTGCGGCACTCCGGGTCATTCGGCGCTGCAGATGGAGAAGCTGGCAGAGGAACGGGCAGGGGTGGCATGGGGTGATCCTGTTGCAGGATCAGGCTTGCCGAATCCTCCCGGATGATCTCCGCTAGGCGCTGCAGAAAGCGTCCGGCGAGTGGCTGATCCTCAAAACCGGCCACTCGGATACGCGCCTGCTGTGGATCGGGGTAGTTGCGCCACTCGTCCAGCGGCGGGGCCAGCAGCAGCAACAGACCACCGCCACGCAGGGTGCCCGATGCGGCGCCAAACAGGTTAGGGTCGAAGCCGCTGAAGGCGTCGTAGACCAGGTGTGAGCTCTCCCCACCGAGCCAGCCGACCGGACGCCCCGGGGGGGATGCCTGCAGCCCTTCCGGGGCCTGCCCGCCGATCCAGCGACACTCCGGCAGCGGGGCCTGGTGGATGATCTCTGTGGTAAGTTCATGGCACCACGGCTCTGCCCCTGAGACCACCACCAGCCGCCGCCGATTACCGCTGCGGGCCTCGGCCAGCAGTACCCTAATCTGTTCGATGGGGAGTTTCATGGGCGGGATGATAGCGCCTCGGCCGGGTTTGATCAGGAATATGCATTCGGATGGGGTTTCGCAGTAGTATGAGCAACCTTAACTCCCGCCGCTCAACAGGCCATTTCATGCTGTTCAGAACGTCTCTACGGGCCGCTGTTTCACCATCGCCCAGTCCAGCCAATTGAGCATGCCCGCTGAGCAGATCCGGGTGCGGGGACTGGTGCAAGGGGTGGGGTTTCGTCCCACTGTCTGGCGCATCGCCAGCCAGCTGGGGCTGCAGGGCGATGTGAGCAACGATGGCGAGGGGGTGCTGGTGCGGCTCTGGGCCGATCGCCATGCCATCGGGCGATTCTGCGAGCAGTTGCAGGCAGAGTGTCCACCGCTGGCGCGTATCGATTTCATCCAACGCCAGCCGTTTGTAGATGCCGCGCCCGCTCAGCCGGGATTTCAGATCATCGCTAGCCAGAGCGGTGGGGTGCATACCGGCATAGTGCCGGACGCAGCGACCTGCCATGCCTGCCGCGAGGAGATTTTCGACCCGGCCAACCGCCGCTATCGCTACCCTTTTACCAACTGTACCCACTGTGGCCCGCGCCTGAGCATCATCGAGCGCATTCCTTACGACCGGGCCAACACCAGTATGCGCCTGTTCCCCATGTGTCCGGTCTGTGAGGCGGAATATCTGGATCCGGCGGATCGCCGCTTCCACGCCCAACCCAACGCCTGCCCGGTCTGTGGTCCGCAGCTCTGGCTGGAGGATCGGGCGGGAGAACAGATCGAGCTGACAGCTGAGGAGCGGGATTCTATCGACAGCGCCAGTCGTCTACTGCGGCAGGGGCAGATCCTCGCGATCAAGGGGATCGGTGGGGTGCATCTGGCCTGCGATGCCGCTAACCCAGCGGCGGTGGCGCGTTTGCGTCAGCGCAAACGGCGGCCGGCCAAACCCTTCGCCCTGATGGCACGGGATGCGACGGTGATTCGTCGCTACTGCCGGCTGAGTCGGGAGGAACTTGATTTACTGCAGAGCCCGGCAGCGCCGATCCTGCTGTTGGATCAGCAGGGGGAGACGCTGCCCGAGGCGCTGGCGCCGGGGCAGGCCAGCCTTGGCTTCATGCTCCCCTACACGCCGTTGCATCAGTTGCTGTTGGCCGATTGGGAACACCCGTTGGTGATGACCAGCGGCAACCTCAGCGAAGAGCCTCAGTGCGTCGGCAACCATGAGACACGCCGGCGCCTGGGTGAGATCGCCGATGCCTATCTGCTGCACGATCGGCCCATCGTCAACCGGGTCGATGACTCGGTGGCGCGGCTGGTGGCTGGGCGGCCGCGGCTGCTGCGACGCGCAAGGGGTTATGCGCCGGGGCATCTGGCGCTGCCGCCAGGGTTTGAGCAGGCTCCCGATCTGCTGGCGCTGGGGGGTGAGCTAAAGTCGACTCTCTGTCTGCTCAAGGATGGCCAAGCGATCCTCACTCAGCACCTGGGGGATCTGGAGAACTACCCGACCTTTCAGGCCTACCAGCAGACCCTGGCGCTCTATCGGCAGCTCTACCAGCATCATCCCACGCGGTTGGTGGTGGATAGCCACCCCGGCTATCGCTCTCACCGCTTTGGCCGGGAGCTGGCACAGCAGCAGGGGTTGCCGCTGGAGCGGGTGCAGCACCACCATGCCCATATCGCTAGTGTAATGGCAGAGCGGGGCTGGCCGCTGGATGGCGGTCGGGTGCTGGGGATCTGCCTGGATGGCTCGGGCTACGGCGAGGATGGCACCATCTGGGGCGGTGAGCTGCTGCTTGTCGACTACCGTAGCTGCCAGCGTCTTGGGCATCTACAGACGACGGCCTTGCCCGGTGGTAGCAAGGCGATTCAAGAGCCCTGGCGCAACGCCTTCGCCCAGCTCCAGCGTTGCTTCGGCTGGTCCCAAGTGGAGCGGCAGTGGGGCGGGCTGGAGGCGATCTGCGCCCTGCAGCAGAGGCCGGTGGCGGTCCTGCTGGCGATGGTTGAGCAGGGCCTCAACTCCCCGTTGAGCAGCTCCTGCGGCCGTCTGTTCGATGCGGTGGCGGCACTGCTTGGCATCTGTGCGGATGGTATCGACTATGAGGGGCAGGCGGCGGTCGAGTTGGAAACGGCAGCGATGGCGGCTGTTGAACGGCTGCCGGAGCCCTACCCGTTTGGATTCAACCGAGAGGAGAGCGGTCTGGTGCTCGACCCCACTCCCATGTGGCGGGCCCTGATGCAGGATCTGGCCGATGGGGTCTGTAGTGAGCAGATTGCCTACGCCTTTCATCTGGGGCTGGCTAGCGCACTGGTGAGGGCGGTCCGGCAGCTGGCGGAAGTGCACGGGATTCAGACGGTGGCGCTCTCGGGCGGGGTGTTTCAGAACCGTAGCTTGTTTGAAGCGATTGCCGAGTCGTTGCGAAAACAGGGTCTGCGGCTGCTGAGCCATGAAGCCGTGCCCAGCAACGATGGTGGGTTGGCGCTGGGGCAGGCGGTGATTGCCGCTGCCCGGCAGATTAAATAGTCGAGCCGGTCTGCTAGATTTAGATTAGAAGCTCGAAAGAGGGTGTGTGATGATGGCGAGCAGCGCCTTTCCTACCAAGTATTGGCACCGCCTGGAAGATGGTCGGGTGCAGTGCGATCTTTGTCCCCGCTTCTGCAAGATCAAGGAGGGTCGGCAGGGCTTCTGCTTTGTGCGGGAGAACCGTCAGGGCGAGCTGGTGTTGACCACCTACGGGCGCTCCAGCGGCTTCTGTGTCGATCCGATTGAGAAAAAGCCGCTCAACCACTTCCTGCCCGGCACGCCGATCTTCTCGTTTGGCACCGCCGGTTGCAATCTTGCCTGCAAGTTCTGCCAGAACTGGGATATCAGCAAGTCCCGCGAGATGGATACCCTGGCCGATAGCGCTTCGCCGGAGACCATCGCCCGTACTGCCAGCCAGTTGGGCTGCCGTAGCGTCGCCTACACTTACAACGATCCGGTGATCTTCCATGAATATGCTATCGACGTGGCCCAGGCCTGCCGCGAGCTGGATATCAAGTCGGTGGCGGTGACTGCCGGCTATGTCTGCCCTGAGCCGCGCGCGGAGTTCTATCGTTACATGGACGCGGCGAATGTGGATCTGAAGTCGTTCGATGAGGGGTTCTACCATAAACTGACCGGCGCCCATCTGCAGCCGGTGCTGGAGACGCTGCAGTATCTGAAACATGAGACCGATGTCTGGTTCGAGCTGACGACCCTGCTGATCCCCGGTGAAAACGATTCCGAGGCGGAGATTGAGGCGATGTGCCAGTGGGTGGTGGAGCAGTTGGGGCGGGAGGTGCCGATGCACTTCAGCGCCTTCCACCCGAGCTGGAAGATGATGGACCATCCAGCGACACCGGCGGCGACCCTGACGCGGGCGCGGCAGATCGCGCTGCAGGCCGGGGTTCGCTACGCCTATGTGGGGAATGTGCACGATCCGGCTGCCGATAGCACCTGGTGCTCCAATTGCGGCGAGCTGCTGATCGGTCGGGACTGGTATCAACTGAGTAACTGGAATCTCAACGCCGAGGGGGCCTGCCGATTCTGTGGTACGCCCTGTGCCGGTGTATTTGAGGCGCAGCCGGGTGACTGGGGTGCCCGGCAGCAGCCGGTCAGACTGTCGAGTCAGGGTGCCTGAGTGCATTCGGGGGAGGAGCGATGGGCGGGGTACGCACAGCAGCAGTAGCGGGGCTTTTTTATCCGGATGCCCCGGCAGAGTTGAGAGCGATGGTCGATGACTATCTGGGGCAGGCGGGCGAGGGGAGGCCACCGAAGGCGATCGTCGCTCCCCATGCGGGGTTTGTCTACTCAGGGCCGGTGGCCGCGAGTGTCTATCATCGTTTGACGCCAGTGGCCGATCGGATCAGTCGGGTGGTGTTGGTGGGGCCTTCCCACCGGGTGGCGTTCCGTGGCCTGGCGCTGAGTTCGGCGCAAAGCTTTCAGACTCCACTGGGGGAGATTCCGCTGGAACAGGTGAGCGATGAGCTATTACGTCTACCGCAGTTGAGTGTGAATGACATGGCGCATGCTCAGGAGCACTCCCTGGAGGTGCAGCTGCCGTTCCTGCAACGGGTTCTGGGTGAGTTCCGGCTGCTGCCGATCGTGGTGGGGGATGCCAGCGGCGCTGAGGTGGCCGAGGTGCTGGAGCAGGTCTGGGACGGAGAGGAGACGCTGATCGTGATTAGCTCCGATCTGAGCCACTATCACGACTATCTCACTGCTCAGCAGATGGACCGCACCACCTCGGATGCGATCCTCGCCCTGCAGCCGGAGCGACTCCACTATGAGGATGCCTGCGGCCGGATTCCGCTGCAGGGGTTGCTGGAGGTCGCGCAGCGCAAGGGATTAGATGGTGAGCTGGTAGACCTGCGTAACTCGGGGGATACCGCCGGCCTCAAGGATCGGGTGGTGGGCTATGGCGCTTATGCCTTTGCTGTGCATTCACAGCAGTGAAGCTTCAGATTAGATCTGATCGTTATGTTGCTGCCAGACTTCTGGCGGCTCAAGTATGTTGTCAAGCCGATTCTACCCTGGATCGATAAACTGCGAACCCACCCTCCCTATCGAGCAGCCGATCTGCCGGCACTGCTTGCAGAAAACTGAACCTATAGTAACCTTGGGGCAAGGATCCGGCAGAGACAAGAAAAACGCCAGATTCTCTGGATCGACTGGAATCCCCGACAGCAACAATACGATGATACATCCAAGGCCGGGGTAGGCGGTTTTGGTCGATCTGTCGTTGACGGAGCGCCGTTTTGAGCGGTTGTTGGCGGAGGAGCAAGCCGTGATCCCGAAGGTTTGAGGTCTGCACGCTTCTCTGTTTCCGTTTGGATAAACCGATGGTAAAGCACCGTTCAACACCACTTCTGCTCAGGGTTCTGATACTGGTTACCGGTATTGTTGCCCTCACATCATTCGCCTTGCTTTTCCACTCCTCGTATCAGTTTCAGCGTGACCAGCTGATCCTCAGCGTTGAGCGTCAGGCGGCCTTCATTGGCTCGATGCTGCCAGAACATGAGTCGCTGCAGCTCGATCTGGCTACCCCTCTGTTTGACAATATCAAGGCGATGCTGTTGCTGCTGGAGCATCAAGGGCTTGCCAATGCCTATGCTCTGGGTGTGAAGCAGGGGGCGCAGCTGGTGATACCGCTGCATGCGGAAGAGGAGTTGGCCGGGTTGGCCAAGATGGTTGCCCTGAGCGGGGAGACGGATGCTTATGGTGAGGCATTGCGGCGTGGGGTCAAGGGCGAGTCCGGCAGCCTGGTGGCACGGGATTTCCGAGATCAGTGGGTGCTTGTCGCCTATGCACCGCTGGGGACTGCGGGGGCCGCCCTGATAGGCCGAGTCGATCTGTTGGAGATGGCAAAACCGTTTGCGCAGACTGGGCTGCTGGTACTGATCCTCGCCCTGGTGCTGATCTTTGTGAGTGCACGATTTTTCCGCCGGGTCACCCAGCCGCTGCTTGAGCAGCATCAGCACAGTGAATCCCGCTACCGCAATCTGCTCGATAACATGGCTGACTGTGTCGCTGTTTACGATTGCGTGGAAGGCGGAGAGAATTTTCTCATTGTCGACGTCAACAAGGCGGCAGAGCAGTTTCATGGGGTCGAGCGCGAGCAGATTAGTGGCCAGCAGATCAGCGAGGCGCTGCCACGGGTGGCCAAAAGCGGCTTGTCAGCGGCGCTCAGGCGGGTCTGGGAGTCGGGTGAGTCCGAGTTTGTTTCGCTCACATACAGCGATGGGAGCGGTCGGGCGAGATGGGTGGAGAACTTTATCTATCGGCTCGGCTCCGGAGAGGTGGTGGTGATCTACTCCGATCTCACCGAGCAGCGTCAGAAAGAGGCGCAGCTGAAGCGTTCAGAGCATCTGCTGCGAAGCATCGTCGACGCCACCCCCGACTGGATCTTCATTAAGGATGCCAGCTTCAAATACCTGTTCGCCAACCGTAGTTTTGCCGAGGCGGTGGGACACAAGCCCGACTCGGTGATCGGCAAAACGGATGAGGATTTGGGGTTTCCGCCAGAGATCGTCTCGGGTGACGCGGCTAATGGCATCAGGGGCTTTCGCAAGGATGATGTTGATGTTCTTGGGGGCAAGCGCATCCACAATCCATACGACCCGGCCACTTACCAGGATGGCTCGTTCCACATCTTCGACACCCACAAGATACCGCTACGGGACAGCACCGGCAAGGTTTATGGGGTGCTCGCTGTGGCCCGGGATATCACCGCGCTGAATCGGGCGATGGGCGATCTCAAGGTCAATGAGGCACGTCTGACGCTTGCCGAGGCGATCGCCCATATGGGCCACTGGAGCTGGGACATCAAGCACAACAAGCTATTCTGGTCTGAGGAGGTGTTTCGCATCTTCGGCGTGGTGCCTGGTGGCTTTGATTCGACCTATGAGGCGTTTCTAAACTTCGTGCACGAGGAGGACCGGGCGTTGGTCAAACTGAAGTTCAATGCCCACCTGGAGGAGAATCAGCCGTTCAGCGTCGATCACCGGATTGTCTGGCGCAATGGCACGGTGCGTTGGATTCATCAGGAGGCAGAGCTGGACCGTGATGCGGATGGCTTCCCTGATCAGATGCTGGGTGTGGTGATCGATATCACCGATCGCAAGCTGGCTGAACAGTCGCTCGTTGAGGAGCGCAACTTCCTGCAGCACGTGATCAACGGCATTTCCGATCCGTTGCGAGTGATCGATCAGGAGATGGGGGTGATGCTGATGAACGGCGCTGCGCTCGATCAGTCGGTGGAGCGTGGTGACTGTGAAGGTAAGGCGACTTGTTATCAGAGCTGCCAGGGCATGAAGCCGCTTTGTGATGAGTACCCGGATGGTATGCCTGCCTGCCCGTTGAAGCGGGTTATCAAAACCAAACAGCCGCAGACGGAAACCCATCTCATTACTCTGGATGATGGCGAACAGCGAACCTATGAGTCCTCCTTCAGCCCCCTGCTGAATGAGGAGAAGATCATGTACGGGGTGGTCGAGACCAGTCGCGATATCACTGAACATCTGGGGTTGCAGGCGCGGCTGCAGGAGCAGGATGACCATGTGGTTCAGCTGACCTATCTGGATCAGTTGACTGGGCTCCCCAACCGATTGCTTTTCATGGATCGCTTGCGTCAGGGGCTGAGTATCTCCCGGCGCGATAATCGGTCGCTGGCGGTGCTCTATATCGATCTGGATCGCTTCAAACAGATCAATGAGAGCTTTGGCCACGAGTTTGGTGACCTGATCCTGCAGGATGTGGCGCGGCGACTGCAGGGACAGTTGCGCGAAGGGGATACTCTGGCGCGCTTCAGTGGCGATGAATTTGTCGCGGTGACGGGTAATCTGGGGCAGCCTGAGCATGCAGGGATACTGGCGCAGAAGCTGTTGCAGGGATTTGATGAGCCCTTCTTCGTCAAAGATCAGAAATTTTATGTCACCGCCAGTATCGGTGTGAGTATCTTTCCGCAGGATGGACAGGACCCCGAGGCCCTGATGAGAGAGGCCAATACCGCGCTGTTTCAGGCGAAAGATGAGGGGCGCAATAGTTTTCAGTTCTATCGCGATGAGATGACTGTCCAGGCGTTTGAGCATGTGCTGATGGAAAATAATCTGCGCAATGCGCTAATGGAGCAGCAGTTTGAGATCTACTACCAGCCCCAGGTGAGTTTTGATACAGGTGAGGTGGTGGGGGCCGAGGCGCTGATTCGTTGGAACTTCCCGGAGATGGGAATGGTTTCGCCGGCGAAGTTTATCCCTCTGGCTGAAGATACGGGGTTGATCCTGCCTATTGGGGAGTGGGTGACGCGAACCACCTGTCAGCAGATAGTGGATTGGCTGAAGCGGGGGATCCCGGTGCCAAGGATCGCGATCAATCTGTCGCCCAAGCAGTTTAACGACAAGCACCTGCTCGAAAATATCATCAGGATTCTTGACGAGACAGGCTGCCCCTCTGAACAGATCGAATTTGAGGTGACAGAGGGGCAGATCATGGAACGCAGTGAGCGGGCTATCGGTGTTCTGGAGGCGTTACGCAAAAATGGCATCACGGTGGCTATTGATGATTTTGGCACCGGTTATTCGTCACTCAGTCAGCTGAAACAGCTGCCTTTGAACAAGCTGAAGATTGATCACTCCTTTGTGCGGGATCTGCCGGATGATATGGATAGCCGGGCGATTGCTGAGGCGATCATTGGCATGGGCAGAAGCCTTGGACTTTCGGTTACGGCAGAGGGCATTGAAAATCAGGCTCAGGCTGAGTTTTTGCAAAGCGCCGGGTGTACACAGGCACAGGGTTTTCTCTATCAGCGGCCGGTTCCTGCGGCTGAGTTTGAGAAATTCCTGTTGGATAGTCAGGCCGACCTCTGTCTGTCAACGCCTGTGCCGGGTGCACCCGATTAGTTGTTAATCCCCTTTCTTAGCTGACGGTGGAATCTGATGATTGTGGTGTCGTGGATGACGATTCTCAGATTCTGGACAGATGCAATGAATCTTTTTTTCAGGTGATTTTAAGTTCAAGATGGTAAGGTTCTTCGGTTATTTCATCTCCAAGTCATTCCTAATTCTCGGGCAGATTGAATTCCTAGTCTTTGCTGGATCCGTGTGGGCGGCATTGATGCTGCAACAGCTGTTTTCTAAGCAGTTGATGCTGGAGCGGACGGAGATGCTCACCTCGTCAATCATCTACGCAGTGGTGATGATGATGTCGATGGTGGCGCTTGGGCTCTATCAGCGTGGAGTGCTGGAGCGGGCCTCAGGTCTGATTCTTCGCCTGATTCTGGTATTTGCCTTTGGCGTCGTCCTGATGAGTCTGATCTTCTACATCTTTCCCGATGTGGCTATTCCCCCGAGAGAATTTGGTCTTAGTCTGCTGATCTCGATAACCGGCGTGCTGATGCTGCGATCGGTGTTTGTTCGGGTGACTCGCGCCGACTCACGCAAGCGCCGGGTGCTTGTGTTGGGTACAGGAATCAATGCCGACAGGATCGAGGATCTTTTCAGCACAAATTCCCGTTTGGGTTATGTGGTGGTGGGTTACATCAATCTGGGCGACAGTATCAGCCTGATTGAAGAGTGCCGGCAGATTCCAAAAGATCAGGAACTCTATGATATCGCCACCCGGATGGCGGTGGATGAGGTGGTGGTGGCGGTGGATGATCGTCGAAAAGGCCTACCGGTGAACGAGTTGATCGATTGCAAAATGAAGGGGGTAGAGATACTGGATCTGCTCACCTTTTACGAAAAAGAAGACTCGATAATCAAGATCGATCTGCTTCACCCTAGCTGGATCTTCTTCTCAAGCGGGTTCTACAGTGGTGGATTTTCGATTCAGCTTAAGCGGCTTCTGGATGTTTTTGTCAGCCTTGTGCTGTTGGTCTTGGTGGTACCCTTGATGGTTTTGGTCGCGTTCGCCAGCCTGATTGAATCTCGTTGGCGTGATCCCGTTCTTTATCACCAGACCCGGGTAGGGAAGGACGGGAAATTGTTCCAGATCCATAAGTTTCGCAGTATGCGAGTCAATGCTGAGGCTGAGACAGGTGCCCGATGGGCGAGTGTGAATGATGATCGTATCACCAAGCTTGGCGCTTTTCTGCGATTTACCCGGCTGGATGAGCTGCCGCAACTCTACAACGTGCTGAGGGGTGAGATGAGTCTGGTGGGGCCGAGGCCGGAGAGGCCAGAGTTCGTCAGGCGCTTGACTCAAGAGATCCCCTATTATGAAGAGCGGCACAGGGTAAAGCCGGGGCTGACAGGTTGGGCGCAGCTGATGTTCAGTTATGCAGCGAACCGGGAGGATACCAGGAAAAAGCTGGAGTATGACCTCTATTACGTTAAGAACTCGAGCCTGTTCCTGGACCTGATTATTCTGCTGGAGACGGTTGAGGTGGTGTTGTTGGCAAAGGGTGCACGATAAGCCTCTTTTGCTGGTCTCCGCAAGGTCGCTGATGGTAACTCAATGTGACCGACAGGCTCGTGTGGATGTGTAAGACTTCGATCCTGATCATTCAGTCTCGTGGGGCTTTTTAGCATCATCCTCATTGATTCTCAGGTCGAGGGCTTCAAGCTCGTTCAGAACCTGAGAGAGTTCTTCATCTGCGGCTGCTTCATCGGAAGGATAGCTCTGCTCGACATCCACTGACTTGAGAAGAAATTCGTTGAGTTCAGAGGGATCGAGAGTGACCGAGTCATCATCATGCTCCAGAGGAAAGTCGTCTATATCCAAGATGGGTGTGGACACGTCTTTGTGCCAGACCGGGTGGTTTGGAAGCCACTCCTGGCCTTTTTTGCGGATCTGCTCCCAGACCTCGGGTGCTTGTTCCGACAGCAATTCGTCGACCTGTTCAATCCATGCGACAAACTGTTTCTCATCTTTTTTGAGCAGAGCGAGCTCAAGTGCCCTGGAGATCAGTGCGATGTCAGATGGTGACTCATGGAGTGCTTCATCGAGTGCATTCTGGGCATCAGAATAGCGACCGTAGGCGATATTGGTATCGATTTGCGTCCGTAGTTTCTCAAGGTTGCTGACGGGCTTTGGTTCCTCAAGCACCTGTTGAGCAAAGCTTTCATCAGTGTCATCGATTTTCTCCAAGGCCACTCTTTCCATGGCGGCTTCGGCGGGAGATGGCCGAGGCTGGTGGGGAATCAGGTCTTCAGCTTCGCTTAGTGTCAGAGACTCATTGAGGTCGTGCTCCTCCTCTTCCCGCATGCGCATCCAAAGCAGCGCAAACAGAGCGAAGATAAGTGCGATACCCAGTCCAATCAACAGTATCCAGTCTGGAGACGACTCGGAGACCTCCTTTTCGTCAGTGGGTGTCGATTCAACTGGTGCTGGTGTATCAGTGGCGATCTCGATTGGAGACGGCGCTGGCTGAGGCTTTTCAATCGCTGCGGGGACAGGTATAGCAGATGTGGCAGACTCTTCGGCCGCGGCAATTTTCTGCTCTTCTGCCACGATACGCACGGCTTCTTCCCTGAGCTCACTGAGGATCTGCTCCATCCCTTCCAGGCGAGCTCGAAGCAGTCGATTCTCATCTCGTACTTCGTCCAACTGTTTGGAGACTTCGCTTAACTCATTTTCCAGACGTTCCTGATTCTCGTCCGAAATCAGTTTCAGATCCTCGTTGCTGACCGGGACCAAACGCAGCAGCGACTCTTCCTCTACCTGCGGTTTGGCTGCATCAGGCGTTGTTGATGTTGCCTCTTCTTCTGCGGTCGCGAGTTGGGATTCAGCGATGCCGGATTGTTCCGCATGCTCTGGCTTCTTTGTCTCTGGCGGAGCGGTAGCCACCGATTCGGTCACGGGCGCGGCTGTCTGAGATGCTGGAGTGGACGGCTTTGGTTGGGGTGCCCGGGTGGCTTGCCGGATCTGCTCGCGGCTCGGGATGGCTAGCTTGGCCCCTTTGCGCAGCAGATTGATGTTTCCATTGATGAAAGCCTGGGGGTTGTGGCGAAACAAGGCCTGTGTCATCTGATGCGTGGAAACGCCACTGCTGGGGCGGGTGCGTTGTGCAATCTGCGACAGGGTTTCACCGCCCCGGACCGGGCCATATACATCTGCGTTGAAGCTCTCCTGTTGCACCTTGGGCGCGGTTTTAACAGGCTTGGGCCTTTTGGGGCGTGGGCGGCGGGTCGCAGGTGCAGACTTCGCGCTTGCTTTTCTGATGTAGGGTTTAGGGTCAAGTAAAACCGTGTAGTCCCGTTGTATCCTGACTTTTGGTCCGGTGAGTTCTAGGGTGAAGGTGACGAAAGGCTCCCGTACTGTGCGCTTTGAAGTGACGCGGATGACCGGCTTATCTTTTTCGGACTGATGGAAGTTGAATCTTAGTGACTCAAGGGCGAACAGGTTCCCGCTGTAGGCTTGACGCTTATCGTTGTCTCGGATAAGTCGCAGTCGATAGTCCGAAAGGTCGACATCATCTGCAGCGACAAGAGCAATTTCCGCATCGAGAGGGGTGTTCAGGTATGAGTGGGTTTCAATCTGACCTAGCCCCAAAGCGAAGCTGCCTCCTGGCAGTAGTGCCGCCGCGAAGATGATTCGTTGTAGAGTGTGCCTCATAGAGTCGGCTTTGATGAATGTCACCATGCGGGCCACAGGTTGATACTCAGTGATTTCGTGTCAAACGGGAAGGATAACTAAATCCGAATCTTCCTTCTACATCATTGGCATGCAAGGCGCTCCCCTCTTGTGACTGGTTCGCCGTTATTGTTGGTCTACATGCCCAGATTTTTGGAATGGGTTCCTTTCCACAAGGATAGCGGCCTTTCAGATTATGTGTAGTCTGGCGCTGAATGAACAATCGCATCTTGGGGTGTGAGGGGGCATCAGTTGATGTGCGCAGGCAAAAATTGCGCCACCAATGGGCGGTGTGCGAGGGGTTTTGACTCGGTGATCTTCCTTTTCTTTCATGATACATCAGTTTTCTGCCCAGGACTTTTAGGTCGCTTCTTCTTGAAGTGGTTACTAAATCTGGCACCGAGTTAAGGCTGTAAAATGCCATAACGAGGTGAACGATGCCGATCTACCCTATCTTTGCCAGCAAGAAGGGAACATTGACAGGATGATGGCGAAAATGCGAAAGATCTGGCGCAGGTTGGGGCCTCTGTTGATCTATCCGAGCCTATCTGGGGCAAAGCCAAGGGGATGCACTTGAATGGAAGACCTTTGCGCGGCCCATGCGGGAGGAACAAGCCGCGAATCATGGCATAATTTTGGTGATAGATGAGAAATTGGGCATGTTTGAGCGGTTGGCTGGTTTTGAGGTGACCTAAAAAACAAAGGGCCTAGCAATTTCTCGCTAAGCCCTTGTTTTGTATGGCTCCGCGACCGCGCCTTACTGGGAACAAAATCTCTGGTGGTTTGGCTGCCAGATCGGTTCCACAGGAAGACGGCGTGATTCTTGGGCATCTCAAAGCTTGATCCTCTACCAGAAGTGAATTTCCATTGTCGCCAGTGCGGCCATAAATTCCGCGCTGAGCCGAAGTTTGTCAGTGAGGCTCCTGAACTGGCGCACCACCCATTCTCATACTCAGCCGAATGCCCAAACTGCAATGATACCGCATCCCAGGCCGCCTGGGAGCGGAATCTTATGCTTGCGCATGCAAGCGCGACCGGCCCGACCACGGATGAGGGCAAGCGTCGCTGCAAGTTCAATGCGCTGAAACATGGTCTGCGGGCCGATACCGCCACCTACTACCCGGCCAAGCCTGGCGGATACCCCCACTGCAACGGCTGCGAGTATCGCACTGACATGGAGTGCCTAGACTTCGGCGGCTGCCTGAAGCGCACCGAGCTGCTGCTGCGCCATCAGATCGCCTTTGAGTCTGGTGACCCCTCCAAGTTGCAGGCGTTTCGGGCCAGGACCCAGGCCCACATCCAGGCCCTGATTGACGACATGATCCTGGCGATCGCTCAGGATGGTGGGCCGCGGATCAAATCCCCCGAGTGGTACTACGACAAGGATGGCATCTTCCACCTGGCGCGATTCAGGGATGCCGAGACGGATGAATGGATCCAGCTGGAGAAGATCGAGGCCCACCCCCTGTTGAAGCTGCTGATGGACTACATCAGCAAGAACAAGATGACCCTCGAGGACATGGGCATGACGCCCAAGGCGCAGGATGAGCAGGAGAGCATTCGTGGGTACCTGGACCACGAAAAGGGCAGCCAGCAGGAGGCTCTGGAGTACCAGCGCCAGACTCAACAGCAGCTGGAGCACTTGCAGACGCTGATCGGCAACAGTTACACCCCGGCCAGGGAGCCGGTCACTGTAGATGCCGATGCTGAGGTGGTTCGTGAGTGATCGGGTCTCAGCCGCCCAGCGGATCCGCATGCAGAACCTGGCCGAGCGTGAGGTGATGCGCTACGCCCAAGATCACGCCATGTGGCACAAGCACGTCCACAACGTAGATCTGGACCCCATCCAGGTGCTGAAGTGCCTCGAGATGGACCGGCACCCCAACACCATCGACTTCTCCAGCCGCCGCACCGGTAAGACGGCGATCAAGGAGATGTACGAGCTCAAGAAGAACGCCACCAAATCAGACCAGGAACTTGGCATCGTCGCGCCGCATGAGGCGCAGAGCCTGGTCAATCTTGGGTGTCATCTGGACGCCATCCGCCGTTCCCCCATTCTCGAGGCCTGGATCAATTTCAAATCTGGCCGCCGGCAGTTTGCTGATACCTATTACGAATTTACCAACCGGTCAAAATCCAGAGCCTACGGCATCATGGCCCAGGTGGACGGTGGTGATCTGACCTCTGCCTCCCTCGAGGAGGTAGACGACATGCCAAAAGACCGGCTCTTCTCCCGTTTCCTGCTGATGATGGGCGCCGCCCGCCGCCTGGGGGCCGCGTCAGACTCAGAGAATGAGCCGGAGATCCGCATTACCGGTGTTTTCAAGGGGGCCGATACCCTCACCGACCTGCTGAGCTCCGGCAAATACCACGCCCTGGGCTGCCTGCATGGTGAGAAAGCCACAGACCAGATCCGCGCCTACATTGCCATGGGCGAGATGGATGAAGAGGCGGTGGATCTGGAGAGCTACAGCTACCCAGTCCCCATCGCCAATGCGCTTACCGGCGCCGAACTGGGTCTGCTGAACAAACAGTTCATGGCGAACATGAAGAGCCAGCTCTCTCCAGACGAATACACCCGCCAGTTGCTGTGCGTGAACACCGCCAGTCGCAACCTGATCTGGGAGACCTACGTGCGCCGGGCCTTGCAGGTAGGGCTGATGGCCAATCTGTCCATCCTGGAGCCGCTGCCCGGAGTGAAGCATGTCAAGCGCGGCCTGCTTGGTTTTGGCTACGATGCCGGCGGCCATGGCGAAGATCCGAAAAGCTCCAAACACGCCCTGGTGGTGGTCGAACAGATCGGCAACTACACCACCTTCCCCTTCTGCAAAACCTGGTCTCCAGGTGCCGATGATCAGGTGGTGAAGCGGGATCTGATCGGTTTCTGGGACTATTTTCAGCCGGATACCGCCTTTGGCGATGCCTACGGCGTGGGCATGCTGACCCAGCTGAACGACGAACTCTATGCAGAGGGCCTGACCCACATCGACCGCCGCACCGTTGGCGATGGTGACAGCACCGCCAGCACCTGGCCCGAGTGGCCTTTTTCACCGATCCGATTTGAGGGCATGGTCAAACACAACATGGCCTCCGCCCTGCGCGGTGCCTTCCACAACAACCAGGCCGCCATCCCCTACCTGGATGATCAGGAGGAGAGCCTGCTGGATCCCATCCTGGCCGACATGCGCATGCTCACCCGGCAGCTGCCAAACATCGTCGCCGTGCCGACCAAAACCAGCTACGCCAGCTACAAGCAGGCAGACAGCAAAATCGG
>Ga0256846_1000116_pt1 | contig 34859 bp, 39 predicted proteins | sample TevniametaG_FD_189098 | JGI IMG/M metagenome (GOLD analysis project Ga0256846, IMG submission 189098) | Tube worm associated microbial communities from hydrothermal vent at the East Pacific Rise, Pacific Ocean - Tevnia | ecosystem: Host-associated > Annelida > Integument > Unclassified ...
TGCCGGACAAATGCTTCTTGTCAGATAGTATAAATTAATGCTTGGAAAAACGGAATCGTGGAATATCTCGGTTCCGTTTTTTTTTATAATAATTAGTTTTAGAATAAAAATAATTATAATCGTCATAGTTTTTTTATACAAAAATGTGTTATGTATTTGATAAATATTTTCAAATCTTGAAAAAATATCAATATAATTAAAACCTTACAATAGAATGGATACGACTTTCATTGAAAAAATCAGGAAACCGAGTCAAAACAGTTTAGTACTGCTTATTTTAAAAGTATATCTGCTTTCAATAGCTACATTTTTTGTTTTTCGGTTGATGCTTTTGTTAACCGAAATCAATCGACTGACATTTTCCGGCGAAACCGCATACAATGTTATCCAAGCATTTATAATGGGCGTTCGATTCGATATAGTTGTCAGCGGGTATATAATGCTGTTCCCGTCCATAATATTTTTACTGGAATATATATTTAATTACAGAATAAGGATTGTAACGAAAATTCTTTTCTACTGGATATTTGTACTATTTACAATTAGTTTTTTCATTGCGGCGGCAGATATTCCGTTTTTCAATCATTTTTTTGCAAGATTTAATATCGGTGCATTTGAATGGATGGATAGTCCTTCTTTCGTCTTTCAAATGATAATCGAAGAACCGAAATATATAATTGCCATACTGCCGTTCATTGTTTTGGATATTGTTTTTTATAAACTCTTACGGAAAATATTTGGGAGCGTACAAACTTTGTCGGAAGACAAACAGCCGCCGGCGAAACCGGTTTCCAGAGTAATGATTTCACTAGTGATGATGTTGATGATATTCTTAGGGATACGCGGTAGGGTAGAAATAAAATCGCCTATCAGGATAGGAACTGCATATTTTTGCCAAATCCCCCTATTAAATAAATTGGGCTTAAATCCTGTATTTACATTGCTTAGGAGTGTTTTGGATAGTTTTGACGAACGGAACAAGTCGGTAAGATTAATTGATAATGAAATAGCCCTTGCTAATGTTCGCGAATATCTTAATATTAATCAATCTGTCGCAAATTCACCTCTGTCAAGAAAAATTTTATATAATAGTCAGTTAAACAATAAGCCGAATATTGTACTAATTATAATGGAGTGTATGAGTGCCGCAAAGATGGGGCGACACGGTAATAAATATCATCTGACGCCATTTCTGGATAGTTTGTCCGAGCAGTCAATCTATTTTGAGAATGTTTATACAGCTGGCGAACATACATTTATCGGGATTTTCAGCACCCTATACTCATTTCCGGCTTTGTATCGTAAGCATACGATGAAGCATATACAAAAATTTGACGGACTGGCTACATCATTAAAGAAACTGGGATATACAACTACGTATTTTACGACACATGACGGACAGTTCGACAATGTGGAAGGTTTTCTACGCGCGAACGATTTTGATAATGTTGTAACTCAGTCGGACTATCCGGCAAAGGAAGTACATACAATTCTGGGTGTACCCGATGATTATATGTTCAGGTACTCCATATCATATATTAACGAACTTCACAAAAGCCGGAAGCCGTTTTTAGTAACATTTATGACTGCAAGCGACCACGGTCCGTATTATGTCCCCGAGTATTTTAAACCGCACAATAAAGATGATGTAAAAAAGCAGGTTGTTGAATATGCCGATTGGTCGTTGAAGCAGTTTATTACTTCTGCAAGTAAGACGGAGTGGTTTGACAATACAATTTTTGTTTTCATTGCCGACCATGGCGGTGCGATTGATGTGCATTATCCTATTTCGCTCAATTATCATCACAGCCCGTTAATATATTATTCGCCGAAATTAATTAAACCTGCTCTTCATAGCAATATCGGTAGTCAGTTAGATGTTTATCCTACAATTATGGGACTAATAGGGCAATCGTATATTAACAGTACATTGGGAATAGACTTGATAAACGAGAGCAGACCCTATGCAATAATGAACGGTGATGATAAACTTGCCGCTATTGATAATGAATTTCTATTTATTCTGATGAAAAATAATGAAAAGTTATTATATAAGTATAGAAATTTCGACCTGAATAATTGCATCAATGACTACCCTGAAAAAGCAAAAGATATGGAAAGCTATTTAAAATCCAATATGCAAGTCTATCAATATATTATTGATTTGAAAAAACGCACTTCAGCAGATTCGGAAAATTAGAATATAAATAAGATGAGGGTTAAGTCTTGTACGTAATTTCATAATTGAATAATCGTTCTTTTGGCGTAAATAATTGTAAATTCCGGTAGATTTTACAATTTCTATAGGTTTTTTTAAGAAAGATTAAAAAAAATAAAAATTTTATTTGCTTATATTGAAAAGTTTCTATAATTTTGCAGGCTCTAACAAAATAATGTTTGAAAAAGATATAATTGGAGACATCGAGTGCCGACAATAAGTCAGTTAATAAGAAAGCCGAGAAAGAAGCAGGTAGAGAAGAGTAAATCACCTGCGTTGAAATCAAATCCGCAGAAGCGCGGAGTTTGTACCAGAGTATATACAACAACCCCGAAGAAGCCTAATTCGGCTCTTCGCAAAGTAGCCCGTGTTAGATTAACCCACGGTTACGAGGTAACATCATATATACCCGGCGAGGGACATAATTTGCAGGAACACTCGATTGTTTATATTCGCGGCGGCAGAGTGAAAGACCTTCCTGGTGTACGTTATCACGTCATCAGAGGAACAGCCGATACACAGGGTGTAGAGGGGCGTAAACAGCGCAGGTCAAAATACGGAACGAAAAAGCCGAAAGCGACAAAATAATTAATTAATATTTTTGAAAGCAAGATAATTTAATTAAGTGATAAATCCATGAGAAAAAGAAGAGCAGAAAAAAGAAGATTGATGCCGGACCCCAAATATAAAGATTTGGTTGTCTCGCAATTGACAAACTATATAATGCAAGAAGGCAAAAAGAATACTGCACGGAAGATTATTTACGATGCATTTGACATTATTGCGGCACGCAGTAAGCAAGACCCGTTAGAAATATTCAAAAAAGCAGTTTCGAATGTAGCCCCTGTTCTCGAAGTTCGTTCGAGAAGAGTAGGTGGTGCCACATATCAGGTGCCTGTTGAAGTACGCGAAACGCGGCGAATTGCATTGGCTCTTAGGTGGATAAATAATTTTGCATCTTCACGCCGCGAGAAATCAATGGCGGGAAAATTGGCAGCAGAGATTATGTCTGCGGCAAATAACGAAGGTGCATCGGTTAAAAAACGCGAAGATACACACAGAATGGCTGAAGCCAATAAAGCTTTTGCTCATTTTAAGTGGTAGATTTTTTATTAGTTCTTTGTCAAATGAGTTGCTCGTTGTTGTATGTCTAAATCGACTGCCATATCGAAATTTAGGAATATAGGCATAATGGCGCATATAGACGCCGGCAAGACTACAACAACCGAGAGGTTTTTATTCTACACAGGTTTCCTCCACAAAATCGGCGAAGTCGATGATGGTACTGCTTTTATGGATTACATGGAGCAGGAAAAGGAGAGAGGGATAACGATTACTTCGGCGGCAACAACATGTTTTTGGAAAGATTATCAAATTAATATTATTGATACGCCGGGACATGTTGATTTTACTGCTGAGGTACAGAGGTCTTTAAGAGTGCTTGACGGAGCGATTGCAATTTTTTGTGCAGTCGGCGGCGTGGAGCCTCAATCGGAAACAGTATGGCATCAGGCTGATATGTATGACGTACCGAGAATCGCTTATGTAAATAAGATGGATAGATTGGGTGCGGATTTTTACAGAGTTGTACAGATGATGCAAGACAAGTTGGGTGCAAATGCCGTTCCGGTTGAATTGCCAATGGGTGAGGAGAATTCATTCGTTGGTGTGATTGACCTTATTACGATGAAAGCACTTTATTTCGATGCGGAAAAGCGGGGTCTTGAATATACTCAGGAAGAAATTCCTGATGAATATAAAGAAATTGCAGAAGAGTACAGGGCAAAACTTGTTGATTCTGCCGCCGAAATGAGTGATGATTTGCTTAACACCTATTTTGAAAATCAGACATTGACTGATGAAGAGATTAAGTCGGGTCTGAGAAAGGGTGTTTTGGAACTTAAAATTGTCCCTGTTTTTGTCGGCTCGTCAAAGAACGATATTGGAGTTCAGCCTTTATTAGATGCGGTAATAGATTATTTGCCATCTCCCTTAGATGTAAAATATTTGGGTAATGATGTCAAAAATCCGGAGAAGGTAATCGAAAGAAAGCCTGATAATTCCGAACCGTTTTCCGCTCTTGCTTTTAAAGTATTAAGCGACCCGTATATTAAGAAATTAACTTTTTTAAGAATATATTCGGGTACTGTGAAAGCAGGTCAGGCAATAATGAATATATCGGCAGGCAAGCGTGAAAGAATTCAAAAGATTCTAAAAATGTTTGCAAGTCGCCGTGAAGAGGTGTCCGAAGCTTATGCCGGAGATATTATTTCCGTTCCCGATTTGCGGGTTACGCGTACAGGCGACACGCTATGCGATGAGAAAAAGCCGATAATGTTCGAGCAGATACAGTTTTCAGAACCCGTTATAAATCAGGGTATTGAAGCGAAAACTCTTGCTGACCGTGAAAAGCTTATTGAAGTCCTGAAAAAGTTGTCTGACGAAGACCCTACTTTTAAACACAGGATAGATGATGAGACAGGACAGGTGATTATCAGCGGAGTCGGGGAGTTACATCTTGAGATTATTGTTGATAGATTGAAAAGAGAATTTAATCTACCTGCAAAGGTCGGAAGACCGCAAGTTGCTTATCGCGAGACGGTTACCGAGACGGTTACGCAACGCGGTAAATTTGAAAAGCAAATTGCCGGAAAGAATCAGTTCGGAGATGTCGAAGTTCGTATAGAGCCTGCCACAAAGGGTAGTGGTATTGAGGTGCTTAACCTTATATCAGAAGAGAAGGTGCCGAAGATTTTTACACAAGCCATTGAGCAGGGAATACGCGAAGCGCTTCAGGTAGGTCCGTCGGGTTATCCGATGATAGACGTTAAAGTAACGGCGACAGACGGAAGTTATGACCGAGAAAATTATACAGAAACAGGCTATAAAATAGCCGCATCAATAGCGATTAAGGATGCTGTTCGTTCTGCGTCCCCGGTAATATTAGAGCCGGTTTTCGAGATAGAAGTTGTTTCACCCGATGAGTATATCGGCGATATCATAGCGGATTTTAATGCCCGAAACGGCAGAGTGGAAGGAATAGAGCAACGTGGGAATATGCAAGTAATGAAAGGTGTAGCCCCGTTGTCGGAAATGTTCGGTTATGTAACGAAGTTGAGGTCATTGAGCCAAGGACGAGCGGTATATACAATGACATTTTCGCATTACGAACCTGCTGTGGTAAAAAACCGATTTTGACAATAAAAATTTGGAAAAAACAAAAAAGTTTTGAAAATGATAACAAATACTTTAATTACTTCATTACATAAGGAGCTTTTCAATGGCAAAAGAAAAATTTGACCGTTCGAAACCACACTTAAACGTTGGTACTATTGGTCACGTTGACCATGGTAAGACTACATTAACAGCGGCTATCACGATGGCGTTAGCAAAAAAAGGAACATCAAAAGATGTCCGTTCCTTTGATTCAATTGACAATGCGCCGGAAGAGAAGGCACGTGGAATTACAATTGCAACAGCGCACGTAGAATATGAAACCGACAACAGACATTATGCACATGTTGATTGTCCGGGTCACGCCGATTATATTAAGAATATGATTACCGGTGCCGCCCAGATGGATGGAGCAATTCTCGTATGTGCCGCAGATGACGGTCCGATGCCTCAGACTCGCGAGCATATCCTTTTAGCACGTCAGGTTGGCGTTCCCAGAATAGTAGTATTTATGAATAAAGTTGATATCGCAGATCCCGAATTAATTGAATTGATTGAGATGGAATTGCGTGAGCTTTTGGATAAATATGAATTCCCCGGCGATGAGATTCCTATCGTCAAGGGTTCTGCACTTCAGGCATTAGACGCAGGTTCTGACCCTGACGTTGGTGCTGATGACCCCAGATTGGCTTGCATATATGAATTAATGGACGAAATTGATGCTTATATTCCTACACCGGAGAGAGATGTTGATAAACCTTTCTTGATGCCTGTTGAGGACGTGTTCTCAATTACAGGTCGTGGTACTGTCGGTACGGGACGTATCGAAAGAGGAATTGTTAAAGTTAATGAAGAAGTCGAAATCGTTGGATTTGGTCTTCACAAGAAAACAGTATGTACGGGCGTTGAGATGTTCCGTAAATTATTAGATGAAGGACAAGCAGGCGATAACGTAGGTTTATTACTTCGCGGTATTGATAAGAAAGAGTTAGAACGCGGAATGGTTATTGCCAAGCCGGGTTCGATTACACCTCATCATAAATTTAATGCACAGGTTTACGTATTGAGTAAAGATGAAGGCGGACGTCATACACCGTTCTTCGGTGGCTATCGTCCCCAGTTCTATTTCAGAACAACAGACGTAACAGGAATATTGAACTTACCTTCGGGTGTTGAGATGATTATGCCAGGCGACAATGTTGATAATCTTGAAATAGAGCTTATTACACCGGTTGCTATGGAAGAAGGTTTGAGATTTGCTATTAGAGAAGGCGGCAGAACCGTTGGTGCAGGTGTTGTAACAAAGGTAATTGAATAAATAATATAAACGGGACGTTTCTTATTTTGGAAACGCCCCGCTTTTTTTTCTGGATTTACGGAGTTGAGCGTGGCTGCAACACAAAGAATCAGAATTAAACTGAAATCATACGATCATAATTTAATTGACAAGTCGGCTGAACGAATTGTTCGGACGGTGAAACAAACCGGTGCGATAGTATCGGGACCGATACCCCTGCCTACAAAGCGGAGTGTATATACGGTATTGCGTTCGCCGCACGTGGATAAAAAATCACGTGAGCAGTTCGAGACTAGGATACATAAAAGATTAATAGATATTTTCAGTTCAACCCAAAAAACAATTGACTCGCTAATGAGGCTGGAATTGCCCGCAGGAGTCGATGTAGAAGTAAAGGTGTAAGGAGAAAGAAATGAACGCTGCATTACTCGGAAAGAAAATCGGTATGACCAGCCTTTTCACAGATACAGGAAAGCATATTCCTTGCACTGTGATAGAAGCCGGACCGTGCCCGGTGGTTCAGATAAAAACACCGGAGCAAGACGGTTATTCTGCTGTACAGGTTGGATACGGAGAAATAGCCGAAAGAAAAGTCAGTAAGCCTGCGATGGGTGTATTTGTAAAGAATGGAATGAAACCGACCCGAATTTTGAAAGAATTTAGAGATTTTGACGCCGAAGTCGCAGTTGGAAATAGTTTGACAGTCGAACAATTTAATGTTGGCGATAAAGTAAAGATTTCGGGCAAAAGCAAAGGTCGCGGTTTTCAAGGTGTTGTTAAAAGGCATCATTTTGCCGGTGTCGGTATGGCTACACATGGTCAGTCGGACAGGCAGAGGCACCCGGGTTCTATTGGGCAGTCCTCATATCCTTCACGTGTTTTTAAAGGATTGAGAATGGCCGGCAGAATGGGTGGCAAAAAGGCAACAGTTAGAAATTTGGAAATTGTTGATGTTATTCCCGAGCAGAATTTGCTGTTGATTAAAGGCAGTGTGCCGGGTGCAATAAATTCAGTTTTAGAAATAGTTAAGCTTTAAGACGGTAAGAAAAATGCTTATAGATTTATATATAAAAGACGGAACTAAGAACGGACAAGTTGAAGTGTCCGATGATGTCTTTGCTGTCGAACCGAACGAGCATGCAATGCACACGGCGGTTGTTGTGTATCTAGCACATCAAAGACAGGGAACGGCAAAAACAAAGGTAAGAGATGAAGTTAGAGGTGGCGGCAAGAAACCTTGGCGTCAAAAGGGGCGTGGAACAGCACGTGCCGGTTCGACTCGCTCGCCAATTTGGGTTCATGGTGGTACAATTCACGGTCCGAAACCCCGCGATTATGATTTAAAAATGACAAAAAAAATGAGTCGTCTGGCTAAGCGTTCCGCTTTGTCTGTACGTGCGGCTGAGAATAATGTTATTTTGGTTGATGATTTTAAACTTGATACCATTAAGACAAAGTTAATGGCGGAAGTATTGAAAAATTTGAACGTTGCGGGCGAAAAAGTTTTGATTTTGCTACCGGAAAATAATCCCGAACTTTATCTGGCGGCACGTAATATACCTAAGGTCGCTGTTCGGGAAGCGGCAATGATTACGACTTATGATATTTTGAATTATAAGAAATTGCTTCTGTTTAAATCGGCGGTTGAGTCATTACAGAATGCTTGTATTAATTAAAAAACGTGGTGAATTAAGATGACTGATATAATCAAACGCCCAATAGTAACGGAAAAAGCCATGAAAATGCAGGGAGCTAATCAATATTGCTTCGAGGTGGACATAAATTCAAATAAGATTGAGATTAAGAAAGCAATCGAAAGTATGTTCGAGGTAAATATAATTAGTATCCGTACTACAAGAGTAAAGCCGAAAAAGAAATCTCGGTTTACTAAAACAGGCATTCAACGTGGCAAGACTAAGGAAAGAAAAAAAGCCTATATTACGCTGAAAGACGGGCAGAGCATTGATGTTGTAACCGGTGTAGCCGGAGAATAATTATTTGTAATGAATAAAAAATTAGAATTAAAATGGCATTAAGACAGTTAAAACCAATAACACCCGGAACGAGATTTTATTCGATTAGTTCTTTCGATGAAATCACTACTGATAAGCCGTACAAACCTTTATTGAGGTCAATAAAGAGAACCGGCGGAAGGAATAATACGGGTAGAATTACTTCGCGTCATCGTGGTGGTGGACATAAGAGAAGATACAGGATAATTGATTTTAAGAGAAATAAAATTGATATGCCTGCAACAGTTGAAACGATTGAGTATGACCCAAATCGCTCGGCAAGAATTGCTTTGGTAAAATATGAAGACGGTGAACGCAGATATATTCTGGCACCTGATAAGATAAAAGTTGGTGATGTTATCGTTTCGGGACCTGATGCTGAGTATAAAGATGGCAATGCTCTTCCTATGAAGAATATTCCTATCGGTTTGTTTATACATAATATTGAGATGAAGCCGGGCAAGGGCGGTCAGATGGTGCGTTCTGCCGGTGAATCTGCCCAGTTGGTAGCTATTGAGGGCAAATACGCAACAGTGAAATTGCCTTCGGGCGAATTGCGAATGGTGCCGTCAAACTGCTATGCAACTTTGGGAACAGTAAGCAATACGGATTGGGAAAATATTATGTGGGGTAAAGCCGGACGAATGATTTGGCGGGGCAAAAAACCACAGACAAGAGGTATGGCTATGAACCCGATAGACCACCCGATGGGCGGTGGTGAAGGTACATCGAAATCCGGTGGTGGTCGTCAGCATCCTCGTTCACCTTGGGGACAGCTTGCCAAGGGGTTGAAGACGCGAAAAAGAGGTAAACACAGTGATAAATATATTGTCAGACGACGTAACAGGAAATAAGGAGATAAAATGTCACGTTCGATAAAAAAAGGATTTTTTATATACCATAAGTTGCAGAAGAAGATAGATGCTTTGAATGCGGCGAATAAAAAACAGGTGGTAAAGACTTGGTCGCGTTCATCGACAGTGTCTCCTGATATGGTAGGACATACGATAGCGGTACATAACGGTAAAAAGTTTATACCGGTATATATTACAGAAAATCTGGTAGGTCATAAATTGGGCGAGTTTGCTTTGACGCGGACATATCGCGGGCATGCCGGACACAGAAAAGAAGAAAAATCAGCAAGAAAATAATTGGAGTAAATGATGGAAGCAAGGGCTTTAAAAAAACATATACGTTCGTCCCCGAGAAAGATGCGTTTGGTCGTGGATTTAATCAGAGGCAAAAATGCGGCTGAAGCATTTTCTATACTGAGATTCACATCAAAGCATGCGGCTAAGGATTGCGAAATGGTACTTCGCTCGGCTATTGCCAATATGTCGAACCACGAGGACGGCAAGAAGGTCAGACCCGAGGACTTGTATATCAAGGAAGTATATGTGAACGAAGGTGTAGCTATGAAGAGAATTCAGCCGGCACCGATGGGCAGGGCGTATAGAATCAAAAAACGCTCTAATCATTTAACAATAGTAGTGGCAACAAATCCAAATTCAAATTTAGGAGCATAATAAATTGGGACAAAAAACAAATCCTATAGGGCTTAGGCTTGGAATTATCAGACCATGGGACGCAAATTGGTTTGATGAAAAGAATACAGCCGAAAAATTAGCCGAAGATGTTAAGGTTCGCAGTTATATCAAGAACAGACTGAAGAAAGCCGGTGTGGCGAGAATCATTGTAGAGCGTACTGCACGGCAGTTAAGAATTACAATAAATACATCGCGTCCCGGAGTCATTATCGGACGTTCGGGCAAGGATATAACTCAGCTTGAGGAAGAATTGAAGAAATTAACATCAAAGGATGTGAAGATATTAATCAGTGAGATTAAAAGACCTGAGTTAGACGCACTTTTGGTTGCCGAAAACATTGCACAGCAACTTGTCGGCAGAATATCATTTAGAAGAGCAATGAAGCAGGCTGTATCCTCGGCAATGAGAATGGGAGCGCAGGGAGTTAGAATTATGTGTTCGGGACGTCTCGGTGGTGCCGAAATGGCAAGAAAAGAGCAGTATAAAGAAGGTCGTATTCCTCTGCATACATTGCGTGCCGACATTGATTACGGTGTAGCAACTGCAAAGACAATTTACGGGGCAATAGGTGTAAAGGTCTGGATATGCAAGGGCGAAATTATCGGCAAAAAAGGTTAAGAATTTTTAGAAATAATCATAGTAGAGTAATACATCATGTTACTTCCAAATAGAGTAAGATATAGAAAAACCCAGAGGGGCAGAAATCGCGGAAAGGCACAGCGCGGTTCTCAGGTGGCATTCGGCTCGTTCGGATTGAAGACGCTGGAAGCGGCTTGGTTGACAAATCGTCAGATAGAATCCGCACGTATTGCTATCAATCGCTTTTTAAAGCGTGAAGGACAGATGTGGATACGCATTTTCCCCGACAAACCGGTCTCGAAGAAACCGGCAGAAACAAGAATGGGAAGTGGTAAAGGTACACCCGAAATGTGGGTGGCGGTAGTCAAACCGGGAAGAATATTATTTGAGGTTGACGGAGTACCAATGGAAGCCGCAAAGGAAGCACTTAGGTTGGCATCACATAAATTGCCGATTAAAACAAAGTTTGTTAAACGTATTGATTTAATGTAAAATGAAGCCACGCAAAGCAAAAGATTTACGGGAGCTGACAGACGAAGAATTGATTGGTCTGCTTGCAGAATCGCGGGAAACTCTGTCGAATCAAAGATTTCAGCACGCCCTCTCGCAGTTGCAGGACACAGCATATTTGAATACAATTAAGCGTGATATCGCTAGATTGATAACAATTATTAAAGAACGCAATCTGGAAGTTTAAAAATGGAAGAAAAGACGATAAATAACGTAGAGACTCAGGCAGCACCGCAGGTTAAAAGTAACCACCGTATTTTGACGGGTAAGGTGAAGTCGAACAAGATGGATAAAACCATTGTGGTTACGGTTGTTCGCCAGGTGCAGCATCCGCTTTACAAAAAATATTATAAACGTACAAAACGGTTTATGGCTCACGACCCGCAGAACGATTGCAATATCGGCGATACGGTGAAAATCAGGGAGTCGAGACCGCTTAGCGCAAGAAAACGCTGGGAATTAATTGAGATTATTGATAGAGCGAAATAATTTCGGAGATAGGTTAATATGATACAAGAAGAAACAAATTTAACAGTAGCAGATAATTCGGGTGCGCGTAAGGTGCGTACAATTAGAGTGCTGGGCGGGCATGGTAAAAAATATGCCGGCATTGGTGATTTGATTGTGGTTACGGTTAAGTCCGCATTGCCGAATTCAAATGTGAAAAAGGGTGAAGTCTGTCGTGCAGTTATTGTTAGAACTAAGAAGGAATTGCGTCGTAAGGACGGTTCTTTCATCAGTTTTGATGATAATGCCGCAGTTATTTTAAATAATCAAAACGAGCCGAGGGGTACACGAATTTTCGGTCCCGTCGCACGCGAATTGCGCGAGAAACAATTTATGAAAATAGTTTCTTTGGCTCCGGAAGTATTATAATGGTGGGAATGATGAAAATTAAACTGAAAAAAGGCGATATTGTTCAGGTTATTACCGGGAACGACAAGGGCGCTACGGGCAGAATTCTTGAAGTCTATCCTGATAAAATGCGTGTATTGGTCGAAGGTGTTAATGTTCGTAAAAAGCACGAGAGACCTAATCAACAAAACCAAAAGGGTGGAATTGTAAGTAAGGAAATGCCAGTGCATTATTCCAATGTAATGCTCCTTGATGCGGATAAAAATCCGACAAGAGTAGGCATTCGTTATGACGAGAGCGACCCTAAGCGCAGGATAAGATATGCGAAAACAAATGATAAAGAATTATAACAGACAAATTAGATAGTTAAAAAATTATGGCTGGAAATAAAAAATCAAGTGCCTCACCATTTGGCACCGCATCGAAAAAGGCTGATTTTAAACCTCAGGGTAAAAGATTGGAAGATGTGAAGGGCGATAAGCCACCGAAGCCGAGATTAGAGGGCTTTTATAGGGAACATGTCGTTCCGGCATTAATGGAAAAATTTAATTATAAATCCATAATGCAGGTACCGAAATTGGAGAAAATTACTCTGAATATGGGTATTGGAAATGCTACGCAGGACCAGAAGGAACTTGCGGCGGCAATAAACGAGATGGAGTTAATAGCGGGACAGCGTCCTATGATAACACGTTCGAAGAAGGCTATATCGAACTTTAAACTTCGTCAGGGTATTCCAATCGGTTGCAAGGTAACATTACGCAGAGCAAGAATGTATGAGTTTTTAGATAGATTTATCAATATAAGTTCACCTCGTATCCGAGATTTCAGGGGTTTTCCTGATAAGGGATTTGACGGTAGGGGTAACTTGACTATCGGCATTAAGGAGCAGATAATATTTGCCGAGATAGATGTTGATAAGGTAAGCAGAATCACCGGCTTGGATATTTCATTTGTTATGAGTTCGAATACCGATGAGGAATCTTATGCATTATTGAAAGAATTTGGTTTTCCGTTTCGTAAAAGAGATTAATTAAAAAAGAGGAATCATGTCAACAACAGCAGTAATAGCACGCAATAGAAAAAGGCAAAGACTTGTAGCTAAGTATGCGGCAAAAAGGGCGGAATTAAAAGCCGCCGGTGATTATGAAGGTTTACAAAAACTTCCACGCAATTCGTCTCCATCACGTGTAAGGAACAGATGTTTCGTAACCGGTCGCGGTCGTGGTGTATATCGTAAGTTCGGATTGTGTAGAAATGTATTTCGCCAAATGGCTCTTGAGGGCAAGATACCCGGTATTACAAAAGCCAGTTGGTAATAATATTGAGAAAATTTAATAATTAATTCAGAATAGATATTAGTAATTATGCCAGTAACAGACAAAATATCGGATTTTATTACGAGAATTCGCAATGCAGGTGTCGCCGGACACAAGACGGTTGAAGCACCCTACTCGAACCTAAAGCAGGCTATTGCCGAAATCCTGAAGGATAACGGTTTTATTGCGGACTACGAAAAGGTAGAAAATGGTGTGCATAGCACTATTAAATTAACATTGAAGTATTATAATAAACAACCGGTAATACGCGAGCTGAAACGTATAAGCAAGCCGGGCAGGCGCGTATATGTTCCTTCGGATAGGTTGCCGAGGGTGAAGAACGGCTTAGGTACTGCGATAGTTTCTACATCGCAGGGCGTTGTATCGGATAAGCAGGCACGCAATATGAATGTGGGCGGCGAAGTACTTATAACGGTTTGGTAATTTTTTAATTCAGGAGAAGAACTGTGTCACGAATAGGCAATAAACCGATAGAAATCCCTGATAAAGTTCAGGTGAAAATCGAAGAGGGAGTTTTGACGGCAAAGGGCCCGAACGGCGAAATGTCGATTAATATTCCCGAAGGGATTGAACATAATATTGAGAACAATATTTTGACGTTATCGCGCAATGACGATGCCAAACGTACTAAGTCTATACATGGCTTGACGAGAGCGCTGGTAGGAAATGTCGTTGAAGGCGTCTCGAAAGGTTTTGAGAAAACTTTAAAAGTTGAGGGTGTCGGCTACAAAGTGGAGCAGAAAGGGAAGAACTTGCTTCTTTCTTTGGGCTTTTCGCATCCGATATATGTAGTTGCGACTGATGGTATTGAATTGACGGCTTCGAACCCGACTACAATAGTAGTTAAAGGTATGGATAAGCAGTTGGTCGGTCAGTATGCGGCGAATATTCGTAAGCTTAGAAAACCCGAACCTTACAAAGGCAAGGGAATACGTTATGAAGGCGAATATATTAGAAGAAAAGCAGGCAAAACAACGGCTTAATAGTATTTAATTAGAATAATTAGATAAAACAATGAAAACACAAGATATAAAAAAGAAACGCAGACTTAGAAGGAAATTTCATATTCGTAAAAGAGTGAATGGCACAAGTGAAATGCCGAGAATGACGGTTACGAAAAGTCTTAAACATATTTATGCCCAGATAATTGATGATAGTAAGGGTGGTACGCTTGTTTCTGTCTCTACATTGGACAAAGATGTAGCGGCTTTGATTAAACCTGATACTACAAAAACAGGGAAAAGCCAATTGGTTGGTGCGGCTATTGCTCGCAAGGCAGAAGAAAAGGGCATCAAGCGAATTGCATTTGACAGAAACGGCTTTTTGTATCACGGGCGGATTAAAGCGTTGGCAGATGCGGCACGCAAAGGCGGATTGGAATTTTAATTAAATGACAAAGAATATTTTTAAAATAGGTAGATAGGAGATTTTTTGTGGCAAGAGTAAAATCTTCGGAGATTGATTTACAGGATAAGCTCGTGTATGTGGGCAGGACGGCGAAAGTTGTAAAAGGTGGACGTAGGTTCAGTTTTTCAGCGATTGTAGTTGTTGGTGACCGCAAAGGGCATGTGGGCTTCGGTTTGGGTAAAGCCGGAGAGGTTGTTGATGCCGTAACGAAAGCAACGGATTCGGCAAAGAAGAATATCGTGAAAATACGTTTGCAAGGCTCGACAATTCCGCACGAAGTGCTGGGACGTTATGGAGCGGCAAAGGTAATGATAAAACCGGCAACACCCGGAACGGGGGTTATTGCTGCCGGAGGTATTAGAGCTATACTTGAATTGGCAGGAGTACAGGACGTATTGACAAAGAGTAAGGGTTCATCGAATCCGCACAATACGGTAAAAGCCGCTATGCAGGGATTAATGTCTCTGGAGGATGCAACAGCTGTTGCGGCGCGGCGTGGTGTACCTGTCGAAAAAGTAGTAATGGGTTAATTAAAAGATTGTTTTTTTATTTTGTAAGCGGGTAATTATAAATGGCAAAGCTGAAAATAACACAGGTAAGAAGCATAATAAAATGCCTAGATGTTCAAAAAAAGACAATAAAAGCGCTCGGGTTGGGGCGTCCAAATTACAGCAATGTTTTGCCGGACAATCCACAAACCCGTGGAATGATAAACGTTGTCAAACACTTAGTTAAAGTTGAAGAAGTATCAGAATAAAGATAAAGCAGAGATATGAAACACATAGGTAATTTAACATACGCCAAAGGGGCAAAACACAAAAAGAAGAGAATAGGTCGCGGTCCGGGTTCGGGACATGGCGGCACATCGACAAGAGGGCATAAGGGTGCCCAATCCCGTTCGGGTTACAGCCGTAAGGTTGGATTTGAGGGCGGGCAGATGCCTTTGCATCGTCGAGTGCCGAAATTCGGATTTTTTAATCGCTTCAGTAAAGAATATCAGGTGATTAATGTCGGTCGTTTGCAGGAACTTGTTGATGAGCAAAAGTTGGCTGATAACAAAGTAAATCTTGAAATTTTGTTTAAAATCGGAGCGGTCGCCAAAAGCAGGATTCCTATTAAGGTTTTAGGTAATGGCGAATTGTCTGCGAAATTAGATATTGAAGTGGGTGGGGTAACCGAGTCTGCTAAAAAGAAAATTGAAACTGTAGGAGGCACAGTAACGATAAATGGCTAATATAGTTCAAACTTTTCAAAATATGTTCAAGATTGAGGAACTTCGCAATCGCATAATAACGACTTTGTTGATATTATTGGTTGTAAGGTTAGGCGCTCAAATCACGATTCCGGGAGTTGATGTGGCTTTGTTGCATGCCGCAAATCAGAGCAGTGCAAACAGTTTATTCGGTTTGTTCGATTTGTTCGTTGGCGGTGCGTTCTCTAAAGCGGCAATATTTGCACTTGGAATTATGCCTTATATTACGGCATCAATTATTTTACAGCTTGGTGGTGTGGTTATTCCCGAGTTGCAGAAGATGCAAAAAGAAGGTGAAGAGGGTCGGCGTAAAATCAATCAGTGGACAAGAATTCTTACTGTGCTTATTTCGGCTTTGAACGGCTGGGGTGTTGCAGTTAGAATGGCTAATATGGAAGCAAACGGTATTTCTGTTGTTCCTGACCATGGTATGTTGTTTTTTATTACAACAATTATATTATTAACCGCCGGTGTGATGGTGATGATGTGGTTGGGCGAAAGAATTACCGAGTATGGTGTAGGAAATGGAATTTCATTGATTATTATGGTTGGAATTATTGCCCGTCTGCCGGGTGCTTTTTTCCAAGAAATGAATCAGGTATTTACTTTGGGTGACAGACCTTGGATATTGGAAATAGTAATTTTGGTATTTATGGTTGGTATTGTTGCGTCTGTTATTTTTGTAACGCAGGGTGCAAGAAAAATACCCGTCCAGTATGCTAAGCGACAAGTTGGTCGCAAAGTTTACGGTGGTACTACTCAATATATTCCATTGCGTGTGAATACGGCAGGCGTTATGCCGATTATTTTTGCACAGGCTTTGATGTTTATTCCGAATACTATTTATGGTTTTTTCCCCGAGAGTACATGGTTGTATTCTGTAGTTTCATTATTTAGCCAGCGTTCATTTTTCTATGCCTTTGTGTATGGTGGAATGGTTGTTTTATTCACATATTTCTATACGGCGATTGTGTTCAATCCCCGTGAAATAGCTGATAATATGAAGAAACAGGGTGGTTTTATTCCCGGAATACGTCCGGGCAATCAGACTGCGGAATATATAGATAGTGTATTGACAAGAATTACATTGCCGGGTTCATTATTCTTGGCGTTAGTAGCCGTTATGCCTACTTTTGCTATGAATTTCTTGGGTGTTTCAGCCGGATTTGCTTCGTTTTTCGGTGGCACATCATTATTGATTATTGTAGGTGTAGCTTTGGATACACTGCAGCAAATTGAGTCTTATTTGATGATGCGTCATTATGACGGATTTATGAAGAGCGGTAAGCTGAGAGGCAGAGTAAGTTAGTAAAATGAATAGATTTCCCGGATATGGTCCTGCAATAAGAACATCGGAAGAGATAAAGAAGATAGAAAGAGCATGCAGGATAGTTGCCGATACTTTAAGTTTGGTAGCAAAGGAGATAAAACCCGGGGTAGAAACTGCTGAACTTGATAGGATAGCCGAAGATTATATAAAAAGTAAGAATGCAAGACCGGCTTTTAAGGGTTATCAAGTTGGTGATAAGTACTTTCCGGCTACATTATGTATTTCGATAGATGCAGAAGTTGTACACGGAATGCCGAGTGAGAGAAGGTTGGTAGAAGGACAAATAGTTTCTATTGATTGCGGAGCGGAACTGGACGGATATTATGGCGATAGTGCATTGACGGTAGCGGTCGGCGAAATAAGTGATGAAAAGAAAAATTTGATGAAGATAACCGAGGAATCATTGTTTCTCGGACTTGAAAAAGCAATTGATAAAGGAAAGCTATATGATATATCAAGAGCTGTTCAAGAACATTGCGAAAGTAACGGATATTCTTTGACAAGAGAGTTAACAGGCCACGGTATAGGCAAGAATTTACATGAGGAGCCGTCAATACCAAATTTTGTGCCGCCTTTACTTCATAGGAATAATTTTCCGAATGTGAAGTTGAAAGCAGGAATGGCGCTTGCGATAGAGCCTATGGTGCATCAAGGTGCCAAAGAGGTTGTAACGCTTGAAGACGGTTGGACAGTGGTAACGCAGGACGGTTCACCGGCGGCTCATTTTGAGCATACGGTAATCGTACAGGATAAGAAGCCATTGATATTAACATTAAGATAGAAGGAATATGGCAAAACAAGAGCTCATACAGTTAGACGGTATAGTCGAGGAAACCCTCCCGAATACACAATTTATAGTGCGATTCGAGAACGGGCATAAGGTATTGGCACATATTGCGGGCAAAATGCGAATGCATTTTATAAAAATCCTGCAGGGTGATAAAGTAAAAGTAGAAATGTCGCCTTATGATTTAACAAAAGGGCGTATTGTTTACAGATATAAGTAAGAACTTAAACAATTTAAAAGAGAATAGTTATGAAAGTGCAAGCATCAGTTAAAAAGCGAAGCGCAGACGATAAAATCGTCAAAAGAAAAGGAAGAATATATATTATTAACAAAAAAAATCCCAGACTGAAACAGAGACAGGGATAATTAATAAAAGGAGTAGTTAAGTGGCACGTATTGCTGGAATTGATCTGCCGAAAAACAAACGCGGAGTAATCAGTTTAACTTATATCTTCGGTATTGGTAAGACCACATCGCAGAAGATATTAGCAGAGGCAGGAATAAGTGAGGATAAAAAGGTAATTGACTGGACAGATGCGGAGATAGCACAGTTACGCCAAATCATCCAAGAGATGAAGGTTGAGGGTCAATTACGTTCCGAAATACAGTTAAATATTAAACGTTTAGTTGATATTAGCTGTTATCGCGGTATTCGTCACAGACGCGGTCTGCCTGTTCGCGGACAGAGAACTCAGACAAATGCAAGAACGCGTAAGGGCAAGAGGAAAACAGTTGCCGGTAAGAAGAAAGCGGTTAAATAATACCGTACCGGATATTTTACGTTTGTTATTTTTTCACAAAATTAAAGAAAGTAAATGGCAGCCAAAAGAAGACAGAAGAGAAAAATTGTTGCGGAGATACATGGCAAGGCACATGTTATTGCAACATTCAACAATGTAATGGTTACTATTACTGATATGTATGGGAATACTCTTTGCTGGTCATCGGCAGGGCGCAATGGTTTCCGCGGTTCAAAAAAGAATACGCCGTATGCCGCACAGGTATCGGCAGAGAAAGCGGCTAAGGAAGCTTTTGATATGGGCTTAAGAAAAATTGACGTTGTTGTCAAGGGTCCTGGCTCCGGTCGTGAAGCGGCAATAAGAGCAATGGCATCAGTCGGCTTGGAGATACATAGTATAGTTGACAAGACGCCTATCCCGCATAACGGATGCAGGCCACCTAAGAAGAGAAGAGTATAATTTTATATATCTTTTTTTTACAAAGTTGCATAGATATGTAACTTCATATAAATTAATGAACAGTTGTTCAATACGAGAGAAATAATAATATATGAATACTCAAATGCAGATGCCCGAAAGGGTTCAAATAGAAGAGACTTCCGACCCTAATACCGGACGGTTTGTCCTTCAGCCTCTGGAACAAGGCTACGGAGTAACTCTTGGCAATTCGTTTCGCCGTGTTATTTTATCTTCGATACCGGGAGCGGCTATTATCGGGGTTAAAATTTCCGAAGTGTTGCACGAATTCCAGACAATACCCGGAGTAGTAGAAGATGTTTCGGATATTATCCTAAATTTGAAGGACATTAGATTCAAATCTATTGATAAGAAAGCTCAACGAGTTATTTTCAATTTGAAGGGTCCCGGCACTTGGACTGCCGAAGATATTCAGAATGCGACCGACCAGATTGAAATTATCAATCCCGAGCATCATATTGCTACCTTGGCGGAAGATGCCGAGTTTGAAGTGGAATTGCGATTGGGCAGGGGTAGAAGCTATATTCCCTCAGAGGAGCAAACACTAATAGATTTTCCTATCGGTATGTTACCGATTGATGCTATATTTACTCCTGTTAAAAATGTGATTTATAAGATTGAGCCTTATCGTGTCGGGCAGAAGACCGATTACGAGAAGTTAGTTCTTGATATTACTACCGATGGTACGCTCACGCCGCAGGAAGCTTTGCATTATGCCGCAAAGATTATGCAAGACCACGTTAAATATTTTGCCAGCTTTGAAGAGATTGAAGAAGAGAAAGACCCGCAGGAAGCCGCAGAAGACGAGGTGAAGGAAGCAGAACGCAATAGATTGCGTAAAATCTTGCTTACACCTGTTGATGAGCTTGAGCTTTCGGTTAGGGCGCACAATTGCTTGAAAGCCGCTAATATTCAGAATCTTTCCGAGCTTGTTAGTTTGCACGAACACGAATTGCTGAAATTTAGAAATTTCGGTCGTAAATCGCTTACGGAGCTGACCGATGTTGTGCATACTTTCGGACTTGATTTCGGTATGAATGTAGATAGGTTCATCAAAGACGAACCGGAAAAATCAGAGTATTCAGAAACCTTTTAATTATAGAAACGTAAACGAGACAGAAAAATGAGACACGCAAAAAGAGTAAAAAAATTAAAAAGAACGGCAAGCCATCGCAAAGCGATGTTAAAGAATTTAGCCACTTCTCTGTTCGAGCATAAAAAGCTAACGACAACTGTGGCAAAGGCTAAGGCATTGAGACCTTATGCGGAGCATTTAATTACAAAGGCAAAGCATGCCTTGCAGAACGAGCAAGCCGGCAAATTGCCCGAAGGTCAGTCTGTTGATATTCACAATAGAAGAATTGTAGGTCGCCATATTAGGAATAAAGCCGTATTGCAGGAATTGTTCGATACGATTGCTCCTATGGTCGAAGACCGTCCGGGCGGCTACACAAGAATTATTAAGACCGGTTTCCGCAGAGGCGATGCCGCACAAACAGCCGTTATTGAGTTAGTCGATTGGGCCGCCCCGCAGGACGGTGCTGTCGGCAAGAAATCCAAGAAAAAATCTACTAAAAAATCCAAGAAGGCTAAGAATATAATTCAGAAAGCCGGCAATAAAATTGAGGAAAAGGTAGAGGAAGCAAAGGAAAAAGTAGAAGACGTTAAGGACGCTGTTGAGGAAAAAGCTGAGCAAGTAAAAGAAAAGGCTGAGGATATTAAGGAAACAGCAAAGGAAAAAGCAGAAGACGTCAAAGAGGCTGTTGAGGAAAAAGCTGAAGAAGTAAAAGAAGCCGCCAATGAAAAGGTAGAGCAAGCTAAGGAAAAGGCAGAAGAAGTTAAGGACGCTATTAAGGAAAAAGTAAAAGATAAAGTAGAGAAAAAAGACTAAGTAGGCAAATTAATATATATGAAGAGGCTGTCTCATTTTTGAAATGAGACAGCCTCTTTTTCGTTTTATATTTGCAAAAGTATGTGGGTATTGAAGTAGCAAGGAATATGGTAGTAAACACTCCCAAGTTTAACTCGGATGTAGCAAACAGCCGGTGTGATAACCATAACCTAAAGGATACGGTTAGAAAAAATATATAGACAAGCAAGAAATTGATGATAATATGAATATTATCACAGGGAAAAGGGGGAAGTAATTTGTTATTTCTTTTCTACATACCAATAATATGGATGTGTATGTTTCTTGCTTTTCTGCATTATACTTGGATTTATACTTCTTATTAATTGATATGAATCTGTGATGAAGAGATGTCGCAACTGCAACACTAATCTTTGTTTAATAACTAAAAAAAACATAAGTACACAAAAACAGAATTAAAATGATATTATTATAACAATATTTTGTTATAACAATATTATTTTGCATATTTAATGTGTTGAGTAAACATACTTTAAAAATCAGTTAATGCACAATGTTTACAATGATTAAATGATGAATCTTGAAATTTAATTGAATTAAAAATTTAATAAAATTATTGTGTAATGATTAACAATTTATATATTGACATAAGAATATATCTGCTGATATATATAGCCTTACTTGTTGTACCTGCTGATATGTTATTAATTGGTCGTGAGTTCGAAATTGAACATTATACGAGCGAAGACGGCTTACCGCAGAATTTTATTTATTGTTCATTACAGGATAGAAAAGGATTTTTATGGTTTGGGACTCGCAACGGTTTAACTCGGTTTGACGGATATAAATTTAAAGTGTTTCAACATATACCGTTTGACTCAAATTCACTTTCCGGAAATCATATTGCATCAATTTGCGAAGACACAAAGGGCAATATATGGGTTGGTACATATAATGCCGGACTGAATTACTTCAATAAGAAGACAAAAGACGTCATTAGGTATATACACAATCCTGATGATTTAACTTCAATAAGCTCAAATACCATCTCATCTATATTTATTACTTCGGATAGTATCCTATGGTTAAATGCCGGTTTCAAGTTGAACATATTTATTCCGGGAAGAAAAGGGTTTAGAATACCATATAAAATGAACGAGAAAATATCGAATCTATTCAAAACAAAAAGAATCAATTCTATAAAGGTAGATGCAAATAATAATGTATATTTAATTTTAAATTCTGAAAAAATCATAAAAAAGATTACTCTTCTTAAATTCATTCATAAGGAAGCTCGTTTTGTAATTTTAAGTCAATTTAATAGTCCTTTAGGAAGAATACTTACTATAGCAGGTTTTGATAGTTTGAACAATATATTTATTCATATATCTGATAAACATACAGGGTGCAAACTTTTGCTTTTTTCCCATAAAACTGGTGATATTTTAGAGAATTATTATTATGGAAATATTTCTTTTAAACCGGACTTCAAATCACGTCTTTATATTGATGATGGGAAAAAATTTTGGCTAACTATAGAAAGTGATGATAAAAAGCGGATAAAAAAAAGTAATGCATTGGATGGGATATATTTTCTCGGGCAGATCAATCAAGCCAAAAGTCAATTCTCTGAAAATATCAGATTAAACACAAATCAGGTTCCCTGCTTACATTATGGCAATACGATGACAACAGACAGGCATGGAATTATTTGGATAAGGTCAATTGGTGGAGTAGTAAAAGTTACAGATGAAGACCCTAATATAATTAATTTCCGGCATAGTGATATTATTAATTCAATAAATAATAACTTCATTAGAGCAATTTTGCTTGACTGCATTGGCAACACATATATTGGCACAAATAACGGCTTGTGTATATATTCGAAAGGTACAAAAAAATGGCGGACAATAAATACTGAGAATGAACCGCAAATGCTTTCTAATGTCATTAATGTCATATATCAGGATTATAATGGGAAAATATTTATTGGCACAAATAACGGCATTGTCATTTATGACCCGATAAAAATGACATTTTCTAATAATCATTATAATAATAATTTAAGTATTCGTAACTCAAAGTATTATGAGCGGGTATGGTCCATACTAAGGGATAAAGATAAAAATTTGTGGATTGGAACAATAAATGGACTTTGGATTTTCAACAAGAATGAAGAAATGTTGTTACATTTTAATAATGAAAAGAAATCCAACTCTAATGAATTTAATAAAATAAAACTCATTGACCGTATTTGGACTATTTACCAAGACCATAGGAAAACAATCTGGGTAGGAACCGAAACAAGATTATTAAAATGGCAAACAAAAAGAAAAAATTTCAAAATTTATAAATTTAATAGTAAAGATAAGCATTCAATTTGTGGAAATAATATTTGGTCAATTTCTGAGGATTTGAATAATAATCTGTGGTTTGGTGTTTATGGTTCGGGAATTAGTAAATACAACTATGATACAGATGATTTTGCTTCGTTCACCATCAAGGAAGGATTGCCGAATAGCGGAGTAGTTTCTCTTCGATGCGATAATTCAAATAATTTATGGCTTGGGACGGGAAAAGGACTTGTTAAATTTGAGCAGCGAACCGGTAAATTCAAAGTCTTTACTACGAGTAACGGTTTCATTAATAATGATTATTCATTCCATGCTGACTTTAAATGTTCAAAAGGTTTTTTATATTTCGGCGGATTAAACGGTTTTACAAAATTCAATCCTGAAAAATTGAAACCACAAAAAGGAAAACCTCTTATTGCTATTTCATCATTCAAGATTTTCAATAAAGAAATATTTTATGAATTGAATGACAAAGATTCGGTAATAATTGATTGGGATAATAATTATTTTTCATTCGAATTGGCAGTATTAAGTTTTTTAAACTCGAAAGAGAATAAATATGCTTATAAAATGACAGATGTATCGTCAGAATGGATAGAACGCGGACGAAACAGAATAGTATCATTCGAGAATCTTGCACCGGGGAATTATATTTTTAAGGCAAAGGGATGCAATAGCGACGGTATTTGGACTGCACGACCTATCACCATCTATATAAGTATTGTCCCTCCATTTTGGAAAACGTTGTGGTTCAAGGCATTCGGAATATTTCTTATGATACTTGTCATTGCATCTATAATCGGATTGCGTATTCACCAGTCAAAACTAAAAGAAAAAAGAAAGAGATTGCTGCTTGAATATCAAATAAAAGCCGTACAAGCACAGATGAATCCACATTTCATTTTTAATTCACTAAATTCAATCTTAAATCTAATAAAGAAAAGTGAAAACAAACGCTCGGCAATATATCTTCTAAAATTTTCGAGACTACTTAGGTGTGTTTTAGAAAATTCGTCACATACCTATATACCTCTCTCAGTAGAAATTGACAATTTGAAACAGTATCTCGAATTGGAACAGTTACGTTTTGAGAATTGTTTCAGCTATAGTTTTGAAATTGCAAAGAATGTTAATATTGAACTAATTGAAGTTCCGGTTCTTTTATTACAACCTTATGTGGAAAACTCTATTCGCCATGGAAAAATTCATACTTTGCCAAACGGGATGCTTAAAATTACTTTCAGTATGGATAATAATTATCTGAGATGTAAGATTATTGATAATGGAATTGGAAGGGAACTTTCTATGTCTATGAAATCCGAAAATAATTATAAATCGATGGGGACAACAGTTAATAAAAAACGTATCGAACTCTTGGAATCTTCTGTCGAAATTATTGATATAAAAAATAATGACGGTAGTCCGGCCGGTACTGAAGTAATTCTTATGTTAAAACAAAGACCAGGTGATAATGATGTATAATAAAAATGAATCAATATCTATCGTAATCGTTGATGACGAAAGGCACGGTAGGGAAATTATTAAGAAAGCTATTAATGACAATTTCCCTTATATGTTTGATTGCCACGAAGCCGATTCCGTTGCTTCTGCTATAGAAACAATTAAAAAATATCAACCGTCCATTGTGTTCCTGGATATTGAATTATCTGACGGCACTGGTTTTGACGCTTTGGATGCATTTGAAGATATTTCATTTAAGGTAATTTTTGCAACTGCATATAATTATTATGCTATTCGTGCCATTAAATTCTCTGCTTTGGACTATTTGCTTAAACCTATTGATACTAAGGAATTAGTAGAAGGTATTAAAAAAGCTGTGAATAAAATCAGCAACGAGAATTCAAGCAAGAATTATAATCTATTGAAAGAGCAAAAAAATCAACCTGTGCCGGAAAAAATTGCACTACCGGTTGAAAACGGATATGAATTTTTAAAAATTAACGATATTATTAAATGTCAAGCCGAAAGCAACTACACAAAATTTTATCTTGTTAATGGTAAAAGTTTATTAATTTGTCATACTTTGAAAAGTTACGAGGCATTGCTGTCCGATTTTAATTTCTGCAGAGTACATAATTCATTTCTTATCAATATGTTCCACGTATCAAAATATATTAAAGGTAAAGGTGGCTATGCAATTATGTCCGATAATAGTGAAGTCGAAATATCCATACGCAAGAAAGAACAATTTTTGCATTTATTCGCAAAATTGTAAGTACAATTAATCATATATCTCTACATCTACTCATTACTCAACTACACTCACTCATTTGTGGTTTTCCATTTTTATTGCATTTCATAAGTTTACATCGGAAATTTATGAAAGGATTGATATTAATTGAGATATATAAGTATTATCGGACTTGGCGAGAATGCAGTGAAGCAAATCAAATTGCAATTGATGAAGTGTGGCGAAGAGATACAAATCAATGAAGAAGTCAAATTTACTAGTATTATTAAATTGGCAAAAATAGAAAAACCGGCATTAGTAGTTGTGGATTTTAATTTCATTGACAAAGAGGGGAATTCAGGGATAAAACTTTTAGAATATGATAATTTAAATATTCTCACACTTATCAATGATGATTTTCACAAAATGCTACGCCGAGATGACAATACAAAGGGATTTATACTGAAAAAAGCAAATTTATCCGATTTCATATAAATTTTTTATTAATAAACCTATGAGGTGATATTGTGAAGAGGGTACTAAGTGTATTATTTTTAATAATATTCGGTATAGCTAATCTATATTCTCAGGATTCAACTGAGATTAGATTTACGCCTGAAACACCGGGCGATTATACGAAATTCAAGTTTTCTTTTGAACATAAGAATCGTTTATCAGTAAAGCAAGTAAGACTTGAAATTATAACTGATGGAATTACTTTTTCAAATCCATCAACTTCAGGAGAGGCAAATACCAGAGCTTGGAGAAGCCTGCTCGATACGGCAACAAGACAATCTCTAATATTCTTTGGAGAAACGCCTTTCTATTATGGAGAGGAAGCTGGTGTTTTCCATTTTGAACTCAACGGTGACGATGCAATGGTAAGTATTGTTTGGTCAACACTTGATAGTCTGAATGGTACATTAAAAAAAGATACAACGAGGATTGCTCATGCCGTAAGCGAGAATTGTTGGGCAATTGCTTTTAATAATAGATATCATGAGGATATAGATATAAGCAGCGGCACGTTTTTATCTCCAACAACCAATAGTGGGAATACTTGGGAAATGTGGTTTTATTTATCACCCTACACAACGCTACCAACTGACTTCGGATACAGCCAAATGCTTGCAAGTTTTTCGGATGTAACAACTCCAACTACTCCAGGAAATAGTGTATATCTTGGTTTTGGCCATGGCGGATATAGAAAGAATCATTTAGTATTTAGCGTTGGAAATACTCTGACACAGACTGTAGGTGTAGATATGACAAGTATTAGGGGTTGGATACATGTGGCAGGGGTTTGGGACCCGAGACCGGGACATAAGAAAATTTCTATTTATGTTCATCCGGCAAGTGGTTCCGTACCATTGTTAACTGCCACTAAACTTATTACTACTCTATCTACACCATCACCTATTCCATCAGGTATTAAACTTGGGAATTGGCAAGGTAATGATGGTCCCAGTGCAATTAGTGACTATTTTTTTGACGGGAAAATGGATGAAATACGATTCTGGGATAAGGCAAGAACATCACATGATATAGTTTCAACTATGCATGAATGCAATTTAACTGATAATAATTTGTATTCATATTATCCTGTATTAATTGATGAAATTTATTCGCCTGATTTTGGCACAATTCTCCATGATTTTACAAGTACAAATAATTCTACTTCTACCACACATATTAACTGGACACCGGATAATGCACCTTTAGAATGTTGTCAAGATAGTAGTGAGCCATGTCTCTGCGCCGATGAATACGGCAATCCGAATTATGAGATAATTTCAGTTATTAATTTGAATGACCCTGATAATTGTTGTTGGAGAATTGAACTTGATGTTAAGTGTGATATGTTGTTTGTCAACAGACTGTGGTTTCAATTCCCTGCAGTAAGTCCATTGACGCCAATTAGTGCGCCCGGTGGATGGTCAGTATTCCCATCCGGTATGGGAGGATACTTAGTGGAATTCCCGGACAGCTATTTGCCACAGGGTGTTCATACTTTTAAAATGTGTTTCCCGTCTCCCTCGAATCCGACTCAATTCCCTGTCGTGGTGCATTTGCTCGATTACTATAGCGACAAAGATTATAATGAACCCTGCGACCCAGTTAGGGCGACTATTGAATGCGACAGTTCTTGTACTTGTGAAGGTGTAACTGTCGAAGACCCGATTAAATATAAAACAGATGACCCTGATTTGCAATGTTGCTTTGATTTAACGATTCATTCTGAATGCGACAAAAATAATATTAAAACATTGGAATTTTCTTACTTGAATGGACCAGTTGGTACAAGTGTGTCTTCAAGTCCGCAGCAATGGACTTTTAGTAATAGTAGCAATAATAATAGTAGATTTACTAATAATGAGGGATATTTGAAAGCAGGTGACCATAACTTTAAGATATGCCTTGGTAGAAGTGTTCCCGGTAAAGCAACACAAGCAATATTACAATATTTAGATGCAAATAATAAAATTGTATGCCCGCCGGATACTTTCGATTTGGCTTGTGACTGCTGTGAGAAGTTTTTTTTGGAAACACACTATAGAATCTGGGAATGTAAGCTTCTGGAATGGTGGAGGTCCATGTATGAATTTACCTCATAATAATTCTAATAACAATTATGTTCACTATTTCCATCAATATTATTTTGGCACATTGCATACTGGTCCACTACCTACAACAAGAGTTGCTATGCATTTAGTAAGAGCATTTAGAGAAGTTGAAATTGATATCAACGGTGATGGAAGTTCTGATGTAAGCTACTCTATGCCTCTTAGAACAAGATTTTCTGGTGTAGATACATATGCACCTGGGAGCTGGAACTACACAAATACGGGACCAGCACCACAGTTGGGAGTTTCTCCTTTCGATATTTCTAATTCATTACCTCGAACATCTGAAGGTGATAATGAATTAATTTGGGGAGATTTTATTACTACACCCTCAATTGATATATCTGCTACAGGATCTGGAACAGGTGCGATGTTATTCTATCAAATTTCATATTATTCACTTTGGTGCTCAATTGAAAATATGCCTGAAGGTAACATAATAGAGGATACATTAACATATTGGATAAGATATTACATAACAGATAATACTTGCTGTACATGTGATACACTTGTTAAAAGGGAAATTATAATACCACATCCTGAAAATAATGGGACTAAACCTCCCCCGCCTGCAGATATTGTAATGGATGACCTGACACACGGTACATTGACTCTGTATAACCCCGAAAGCAGTAGCGGAACAGGAATAGATATGGTAGTATTTAAACCATTGGAAGGCGTTCAAATTGTTACAATGAAAAATATTAATACAGGAAAAGAGGCAACCATTAAAGATAATGAAGCAACTTTCAAATTTGACTCACCATTCATACTTGATTCATTAGTTATGTGGGCACTTGAATTCAAAAATCCCAAGGCGGATTATATGTTTGATAATAGCGTTACAGTCAATTTCGAGAAAAAAATTGATGGGTTCCCAAAAGCCACTTGGCCTGAATTCTTTAATGCTGTTGCTCAAGTACCCTACGACGGTCCAGGCGACAAGCTGACAAGAATAGAACTACCAGCAGGCAGGATATTCAAAACAATAACGTTTAAACTTGAGAATATGAATATTTATAAAGAAGGTATTGCCAGTTTCAAACTGCATACAGATGATGATGATATAATCTTCGAGGCAGTCGGCAGACCAATAAAAACGGACAGCAGTATAGTGATGAGTATGGTTAAATACAAAGGCGTTGTCTATACCCTCAATGATGACGACAGGTCCAGACGATTTATGCATGATTCAATTCCGATGGATTGGATTATATCACCAACTGATGATAATGAACCGATTGTGCTAACATACTCCTATCCGAAGGATAAACAGGACGATTTATTTAATATTAGCTTTGCAGTTTATAATGAAGAAGGCTTCAAACTATCAGGCGGTTCGGTTGAAATACCAATAACATCAGTCGAAGACGAAGGCGATAATGATGATATTCGATTAATGCGATTATTCAATTGCTATCCAAATCCGAGCGATAATAATATTACATTCCAATTCGAAGCAGAACGCTATTTCTCGAACGTAACGTTAACTCTGACAAATGAGTTGGGTGTCGAAGTTGCAAGGATAGTCGATAATCAGGCATTTGCCGCAGGACGTCATATTGTTGTATTCGGAACGGAAGGTTTGACGAGTGGGACATATTATTACACTCTGAAGGCAGACGGTTTCAGCAAGACAAAGGTACTGAACATTATTAAATAACAAATTGATTAACAATCCGGCTGCCCCTTCGGGGGCGGCTGTGTTTTTGGGGCAAATAAAAATAACAAAGCCCGGACTTGCGTTCGGGCTTTGTTATGTATTTATCACGTATTAATATTTTGCATTCATTACAGAATACAGCAAAAGAACAATATCGTCAGTAGTGGGAATATGCAATAATCAGATGGTACGATAGCAGAATAAAAACATTCTACCTAATTACATTTGCCGATTTTGTTTTTCATTGTTATTTTGATGATAATATGAATGTAATTACAGGGAAAATGGGGAAGTAGAAAGCAATAGTGGGAAAGTGTAGGTTAACAGTCCAATCTAAAGATAAGCGTAGCGAATTCTGTCCCAACGGTGATAATATGGGGCGTTGGGCATTTAAAAGTTCCTCCCAATCAAACCGCAATATGTTTTAGTAAATGCTACCATGTTCAAAATTAGCACTTCCCGCCCAATGACCTATATTTATTGTTACCTGCTGGCATTATTCAATCCTTTTTCCAATATAAAACGCCAAACCGAAATACGCCTTATATTTATAGTATAATTTTTTTACATACTGTTCATGTTTTATAAAATCTTCAGCAGCTTGATTTCCTGCATATTTTTTCAAGAATATTTCCTGAGCGGTAACCAGCGGAGGGAAAAAATGCTCCGTCCAACAATTTTCCGGAAGAACGAAGGTAGCAACAGGCATGTATCCTGCTTTTTGCATTTGGGCAACCTTATTCGGAATCGTGTCTATTTCAGGATAGGCTTTTTGCCAAAATTTGTAAATCTCTGCAGGTCGCTCCGCAGTAAACCAGGTGTTTTCTGTAACAGCAATGTATCCGCCTTTTTTTAGAAATTTTCTCCACTCTTTCAAACCTCTTTCAAAGCCAATATGATAAATTGCACTTTCCGACCATATTAAGTCAAACTCCTCTTCCTGAAAAGGTAGGTTTTCCATTGAGCCATCAATACCTTTCACTTTTTCTTGAAGGTTCAAGAGATGGGCTTTTTTATTTAATTTTTCTATATATTCGGGAGAAAGGTCTATTCCTGTAATCTTCCCAGATGTGTTTTGTGCCAATACCATAGTTTGGCCACCTGTTCCACAACCAACATCGGCAATGCTGGAATTTTCGGTCAGATTGTCAACGAAATTCAATGCCTGAAGTGTTACTTCGGGACTTCCTGGTCCTTGTCTTTCTACACTTGAAAAATATTCACGAATTAATCGATAATCAAAATCGTAAATTGTTTTAATGTCATCACTCATCTAATCTCCTTTTTTGTCTGTTCAAATCTATTTCACTTTATCATTCCGTAAGCATTGTCACCCGCTTGCTGGTAATGTTCTGGGCTAAGCGAATTAATCCCAGATTATTTAGTTTAGCTTATGTTGGGCAGAGTTCGCATAGCGAACTCATCGCTTTGCCGCAACACTTATACATACGTAATATAATAAATTATATTGGTTTTAACAAATATAATTTGTACATTGTTTGGTTTTGTATATACTAAGTACAAACTGAATACTATCTCGTTTCATATTTTGCCCGAGGGTATATTAATCTCGTGTGGAAAATGCTTAGTTTGCTCAAATATTATTAGTATCGGCTTTTTAAGTATCTCAATATATAGGCAATTCAACTGCTTCGCGGCTAATGGTTAAAAAGCCCTAATAGCACGTATATGGCATTTGAGGTACTTACTGTCGTATCTCTGGCTACCATCACTTCCCACATACCATCTCATTGATGTACTTTGATTGGCTGTTTCTCCCTCGCCCATTGTCCATTGGAAGAGTGCCGGAGCGAGGTGCGGCTGTTTGGAAACTCACCTCGCCGTCAAAGCTTCACAAGTCCACCCCTCTGGCAGATGGAAACTTAAAGGCAAAAGACCATCATACAACTGTTTTTTCTCTCCTTGCTAAGGAGAGATGTCGCGAAGCGACAGAGAGGTCGGCTGTTTGCCTTTACATTTTCACAAACCTATACATCTTACCACCCACACGAACAAAATACACACACGCCGCCAAACCCGACACATCAAGCCGAATATGTCCCCCTTCGGAGGGGGTGCCTGCGGAGCAGGCGGGGGAGGATAACACCACATTCCCCAGCACATCATACACCTTTACGCTAAGGAATGGATTCTTCGCTTCGCTCAGAATGACGACATTTGTATTAATATCTACGTAGTCTCCGGCGGGGTTGGGAGTGATATTAAAATCATCATCTTGCATTAACTCAACTACACCAGAAGGAGCTTTTTTAGTTACCCATCTCTGTTGTATCCAAGGGCTTTTTTGCGTCTTGCCTATTGCTCTAATGCGGCAGAAATAGGTCTTGTAATATTTTGTTCCGGTTAGTTTGAATGATGTACCCGTGAGCAAGGAATCATTTACAAATAAGGTAGAGTCAAAATTTGGCGATGGAGTATTCTCGGGGTCACCAAATATATGTCCTCTTGTTTCCACTATTTTCAAATGATATTTCTCGGCACCTTTTACCGGAGTCCATTTAAGAGTAAAATCTAAATCTTCACCATAAATTTTTTTCGGCGCTATAAATACTGGTGGTACTAATACCTTCCCACCTGTATATTTAAATATATACTTTCCTCTCGTGCCGTATTCCAGACTATCATTAATATGTATGAAGCGATATGGACTACCGATATTAAAGTTTGCATACATCAGACTCGATGTCCAAGTTTTAAAGCCATCCTTTGTTCTATAAATACTATCCCCAAGTGTAATAATATTATTTCTATCTTTTATATATATATCATGGATATTTATACCAATATATCTTTTCAGCATCAATGTATCCCAGGACTTACCTCTGTTTTCTGTTCTAAAAAGATAGGCAAATTTATTAGGGTCGCCTACATATTTATAACTTGTACCCAAATAATAGAACGTTGTGTCATTAATAAATATCATTTTACAAAAATTAGTCATTCTGTATTCCTTTGAAAGAACATCTAATTTTTCCCAAGATTTATCAATATTTTTTGATATATATATATTTCCATCAAGATTTCTAATATAAACACGTTTGGATTTATGGAATTTCATATTCATAGTTCCGATTAAATCATCCGGAGTATTTAATATTCTCCATGTCTCCCAGCCGTCATCGGTAAACCAAAGCAAATCCTTTGTTTCATCTTTCCCCGGATACTGTGCCATTACTCCTATATTTTTATCATACATTGACATTGTAACACTCGGTCTTCTTAATCTCCATTTTTTACTAATAATTATTTTTTTCCAAGTCTTTCCAAAATTTGTAGTTTTATAAATCATAGATAAATAATAATCCAAAGAATTACCTGACTTATCACGACCACGTACTTCTACCGAATCAAAATGTATCAACATTGTACTATCTTTAAAAACTATGAATTCTCTTACATATCTTCTTATTCTATAAGGGTCATCGATTTTTAAAAAAAGCCCTCTATTCCAATGTTTTCCTTTGTCTATACTTTTAAAAACAACTAACGCATGACTAAGTTTATCATTATTAGGTATATTAATTTCACCCAACACAATAATGTTATTCTCTCCCATATACTCTATATCATCTAAACTAATAGATGCCTTTTCCCCAAATTGTTTTCCAATTTTATAACCATCAAATACAATTTTCCAATCCTCTGCCTGCTGTGGATACATAGGCTTTGTAAAAATAAAAATAATTGCAATGATAAACGCAATTTTGTAAATATAATTTTTCATCACTCTCTCCCAATATGTGAATAAAGATTTAGTCATAAGACACATAAAGCAATAAAAATGTTACAGAAAAATTGAAAATATTTTTGTTTGGAATACACTACCAAAGAAAAGCAAAAGGCAATTATACGGCTGTTTTTCCTCTCCTTGAACAATGAGAGGGAATGAAAACCAAAAGACAGCTCCAAACCGCATCTTCTAAGGTGCGGTTATTTTATTATTTTAATCCGATTATTAAATAATAATCGCCTTTACGTTGTTTCCGTTTAGTTCAATTAAGCGTATCCTGTATGGTTTGCTTTCCAATATATCTGCCGAATGTATTTGTACATTCACATAGTTATCGGTCCAGCCCGACCACGTGCCGGTCTTCTTATTATAATTTTCAGGTATGAATGTATGTTCGGTGCCGATTTGTGATTTATAGAATTCATCACGTTTTTTATCAGAAAGTTCACGGAGTGATGATGTACGCAATTTCCTAATATTATGCGGGACGCTGTTCGGCATAGTTGCCGCAGGCGTGTCCTCGCGTTCCGAATATGTAAATACATGTAAATACGAAATCGGCAATCCTTCGAGCAGTTTATAAGTTTCGAGGAAATGCTCATCACTTTCGCCGGGAAACCCTACAATTACATCAATGCCAAGACAAGCATCAGGTATAGCGGCTTTAATATTAAGGATTAGTTTCTTAAAATATTCCACCGAGTAGCGGCGTTTCATTTTTTTTAATATTTCATTAGAACCGCTTTGCAGTGGTATATGAAAATGCCGACAAAACTTTTTCGATTTTTTAACAATTTCGATGATTTCAGGTTTAATTAAATTCGGTTCAATTGAGGATATTCTAAACCTTTGTTTCAAATCGACTTCATCAATAAATTTC
>Ga0256846_1000117_pt1 | contig 34832 bp, 37 predicted proteins | sample TevniametaG_FD_189098 | JGI IMG/M metagenome (GOLD analysis project Ga0256846, IMG submission 189098) | Tube worm associated microbial communities from hydrothermal vent at the East Pacific Rise, Pacific Ocean - Tevnia | ecosystem: Host-associated > Annelida > Integument > Unclassified ...
GCCTTTCTTTACAGCATGGTCGGCATGAGCATGGGAAAGAAAAACAGGCTCAGCGTTCCGAGAAGGATGATCTAACATTACGCGTCCTGTTTCAGTTTGAACGCAACCCTTGGGAAACACTTTCATAGTTAATTCTACCCAATGAGAAGGTAGGGGTCAAGCGAGTAACATTAAGTAATCTAAAGCGTCATATATTATATGGAGAACTTAAGACCTAAATTCGCCGCCGGTGCCGTTTTACTGCTTTTGATATCTACAATTTACGCATCGCCAAATAAGGCTCAGGACGCGTTAGCCAAGATGCAGAATGAGTGGAGCGTGATAGAATGCTATACGGTTATGATGGAATACCGTCAAATTAAAGGACACAAGAGTGAAGAACGAACAGTGGAGTTCTCATTTAAACGCCCTGGGTGGATACTTACCAAGGTTCTTAAAGGTAAAGATAAGGGTTCATTCGCCTTGTACAACCCGCTAAAAGACAAGGTTTATGCCAGGCGTCCATGGATGCCTGTAGCACTTGAGTTCTCGCCTGCCGCGCATTTGGTAACAACCCTAAGGGGAGATAAAATATATGAAGCGTCTTTTGAAAACATGCTCCTTAGGGCAAAAGAATATCAAAAGAAGGGAAGGCTTAAATATCTAAAGAACGATATCCTTAACGGACATTCCTGCGTAGTTGTTGAATTCACCCTAGCTTTTCCTTTGGAAAACAGGGAGCTTACCAAAGAATTGTGGTGGCTTGACGAAAGCACTCATTTCCCCGTCAGAGTTGAAGGTTATAATTCAACGACTAAACAATTGTTCTGGCTCAACTTCAAGCATTTAGAATTAAATTCTTCGTTTCCTGCAGACTATTTTCAAATATAATTCATTCTGTCTTTTCATTTTTGAAGTCTCGTAGCATCAATCTTAAGTTGTACCTAGAGAACATTGAAATTACAGAACACAAAAATGATGCAAATGCTTTAGAAAAGGTATCTGCTGTGTTACAGAAATGTTATAAACTTGACTGCTCGCTTTCTTGGCTTATTATTTACGGAATAAATATTAGGATGGTGCAAAATGAAAAAAATAATTTTGTTTGCAACAATTAGTTTTCTATTTATTGCAGGAAGCTTAGGATGTAAGAACAATCTTTCAGATCCATTCAAAGTTGCAAATTTATACCTTTCCGCATTGGAAAAAGGTAACTTAAAGCAAGCTTATGAATTGCTTTCCGATCGTTCATTGATAGTTAAAACTCAAGAGGGTAAAATATTTAAGTTTCAACCGAAGCCATCGTTCGGCATATATAAACGCTCTATGTCCGGAATTTCCAAATTCAAAATTGTTAGTATTCAACATAAACCTGAAATAAGCGCTGAGGGTAAATTAGAGATATATGAAATCAAAGCCAGTATTAAACGTGTTAATGAACAAAATGCTATCATAGAAATGTTCATGATTTACCTGAGTCCTGACAGCGAAGGACAGTGGTTCGTGTTAATTCCGGCAATTGAGACCAATTCGTCGGGTGAGTCGTCGGCTAGTTCATCATCAGAATCGGCAACGGATACGTTTCTTTCCAAATAGCCTAAAGCTAAAAATTTAAGACTGAAAACACAGAGGGATAAGGGAAATATCCTTGCTAATCTAAAGCTTATCAATATTCGGAAAGGTAAAGTTAGAGTGCGGTAAATTCGTGGCACAGTTGTGGCATCCGTGTTACTTTAAGTTAAGCAATTACTTAGGCTTATAACGTTTGAAAGGCTTGACAAGCTCCTCTAATTGGGTATGCTTCGGGCATCTTTATGTAATCCCCTTCCTATTGATTGGAGGCAATTGAATGAAAGCACTCAAGATGAAGAAGGAGGACTTATACAATTACCTGGAGTCCCTTAAGAGCTACGGAGAGCTATGGGCCCCGGTAAAACGCGGAGATAAGTACGTATACGATAAGCTGAGTAACGTTCGTGACGTTGCTCTGGAAGCTCTTCGTACTATTTTGCCGCCTAAAAAGTTCTTTGTCCCTCCTCGCTTCAACATGTTCCGTTATTCTGATAATAAGTACACAGAGACTTTTGATGATATAAAGCCCAGAGTTCTATTTGGTCTTCATCCTTGCGATATCCACGGGTTGATGATTTTAGATGAACTCTTCCTTGAACGTTTCCCAGATCCCTATTATAAAAAACGTCGCGAAGCCACGGCTATAATTGGCTTGTCCTGCACGCCGGATGATAAGTGCATGGCTTGTTCAACCAACACTCATTCGGTTGAAGGTGGTTTCGACTTAGCGTTTAACGAACTAGGTGATGAATATTTGGTCTGGGTCGGTTCCTCCCTGGGAGACGATTTGGCAAGACTCAACCTTGAGCTGTTCACAGAGGAACTGGAAACTAAGGATTTACAGAAATATCTGGCTTGGCGTCGGGAAAGAGATTCAAAATACAAGCTGAATTTCGATCTTACTGGTATGCCCGATATTATGGAACTTTCCTGGGAATCAGACTTATGGCAAGAACTTGCCGACCGTTGTTTGGCTTGCGGTGCCTGCTCAATGGTTTGTCCTACCTGTAACTGTTACAATGTGCGTGACGTAAATTCACTTTCCTTAAACGAAGGTGTGCGTGAGCGTCATTGGGACAGCTGCATGAATAGAGAATACGCCTTGGTTGCAGGTGGCCATAATTTCCGTGAGGCTCGCGCCGAGCGTCTTAAGCTTTGGTATACCCATAAACTAAAGGCATTCATTACCGAGTATGGAAAACCTTCGTGTGTAGGATGCGGTCGTTGTATCGACACCTGTCCTGTCAATATCAATGTTGCTGAAGTTATCCGCGCTCTTAAAGGTCAGGAGGTAAAATCATGATTAAGGCAGATAAACAACAATGCATTCCTGGAGCGCCAGCGAATCCATTTATGCCCGAACAGATGCGTATTGTAAGACGCTATGATTTAACCTCAGACGTCAGATTTTTTCAGGTTCGACCGGTTGATATGGAACGCGCTCTGTCGCTGCAGTACAAACCTGGGCAATTCATGATGGTTTCACTGCCAGGCGTTGGGGAAGCTCCTTTCTCAATTTCCTCAACTAACTCCAGACCGGGAATGATAGAGTTTTGTATCCGTCAGGTTGGTCGCCTTACCGGTCAACTTTTTAAGTACAAGGAAAATTCTATAATTGGCGTTCGTGGTCCCTACGGAAACGGATTTCCTTTGGAAAAAATGATTGGCAAGGATATTCTCATCGTAGTCGGTGGTCTAGGAGCCGCACCTTTGCGTTCCCTATTGCTCTATATTTTGGATAACCGCGACAAGTTTGGGAAATTTTACTTCCTGCACGGGGCAAAGAACCCAGAAGGAATGCTCTTCAAAAAGGAATTCTTCGAAATAAAAGATAGGGACGACCTTAAGTGCTTCCTTTCTGTTGATGAAGACCCTTCAGGAAACTGGCCATTTCATAAGGGTCTGGTTACCGATTTGTTTGAAAAGGTTGAAGGCCTTGACGCCGACAATACTTTCGCAACGGTTTGCGGACCTCCGGTTATGTACAAGTTTGTCGTTTCCGAATTCCTTAAGCTTGGCATACCTAAGCATCAGATTCTTATGACTCTGGAGCGTCGTATGCATTGCGGAATTGGAAAGTGCGGACACTGCGCAATTGGTTCAATCTACACATGTTTAGATGGCCCGGTATTCAGTTACTGGGATGTTCTGCACATGAAAGATTTGATTTAGGAGCTTATGATGGCACAAAATGCAAAACCGAAAGCCGGTTTCTACAGCTTTTCCGGATGCGAAGGCGATCTTTTGACCATTGTTCACTGCGAAGATGAACTTCTTGATATCTTTTCAGCAGTTGACATTCGTTCCTTCCGCCTTGCTTCCTCAGATGTACACAATGATGAACCTTTAGATGTAGCCTTTGTCGAAGGTTCCATTACAACAGAACATCATGTTGAACTAATTAAAGGTATTCGTGAGCGTTCCTCGCTTCTTGTCGCTCTTGGAGCATGCGCCAGTTTTGGCGGACCGCAATCGGCGCGCCTGGGCTATAACGATTGGGACGAACGTTTCAAAAAGGTATATGGCGATGCCGTACCTACAGTTGCAAAAGCCTTTGAATCGCAACCTGTTGATCACTACGTTAAGGTTGACTACTACATTCCCGGATGTCCCATGGACAAATACCAGTTCTTCGCCGCGCTAACCAGTATACTAAAAGGTATGCCTGTTGAGCTTACTTCCTTTCCTGTTTGTGCAGAGTGCAAATGGAACGAAAATGAGTGTCTGCTTAACAAAGGCCAACTGTGTCTGGGGCCGGTAACTGCCGGTGGATGCGACTCACGCTGTCCATCTCATGGCCTTCCTTGTATCGGATGCTGGGGACCAACCAGTGAGGCTAATGTTGCTTCCGAAATCAATCTCTTGAAGGAGAAAAATTTCAGCGAAGCAGAAATTATCAATAAGTTAAGATTGTTTGGCGGTTCTGCTATGATTAAACGTTTTGGAGATCTTCTTGGTTTCAAATCGAACAACGGTAACGAGACAGCAGGAACACAATCGGCAGACAAAACCAAGACTGCATCCAAAAAGAAATAGGAGCGGATGATGAGTCTAAATAAAATAAAAATAGAGTCTCTTGCTCGTGTTGAAGGCCATGGCGGAATTACCGTAGATTTTGAGAACGGAAAACTCAAAAACGTAACGGTTGATATTCACGAAGGCCCAAGATTGCTTGAGACTATTGCCTACGGGCGTACACCTTCGGAGGTAGTTTCTCTTACCTGCCGTACTTGTGCAATCTGCACCCTATCGCATCGCTATGCAGCCCTGCGAGCTATGGAAAAAGCCATGGAAATAAAGGTTCCTGAAAAAACCCAGCTGCTTCGCGATTTAATGCACGCAGGGGAGATGATTGAATCTAACGCCCTGCACGTATTTCTGCTTGCTTTGCCTGATTATCTTGGCTACCCTTCAGCAGTACACATGGTTCCCAAATACGCCGAGGAAGTTCAGGCCGGTCTTAGAGTAAAAAAATTCGGCGTTCGGCTCATGGAGCTTACATCCGCTCGTGCAGTACATGGCGAAAATCCAGTTATCGGCGGTTTCGGCAAATTCCCTTCAAAGTCAGAACTTCTGAAGTTTAAGTATGAAGCGGAGAGTCTTTTAGCCGATGCAGAGCGCGGTGTGGAAATCTTCCGTAACCTTCGTCAGCCTACCTACATGGAAGAAGGTATGACATTTATGTGCGTTAATCCTGAAAATGACCGCTTCGGCTGGGCATCAGATAAGCTTATGACCTCAACAGGTGATGAGTTCAATGCATGGGATTATCGACAGGTAACTAATGAACGTGTTGTTCCGCATTCCATGGCTAAGCGTTCCCGTTATCAGGATAAACCGTACTTTGTAGGCGCTCTTGCGCGATTCAATCTGATTGGTGAACGTCTGGATGGCGCAGCTGGCGACCACTTCAAACGTTGCTACAATCTTTCCTGGCTCCGCAACCCTATGTATAATAATGTTGCTCAGGCCATTGAAACAGTATGGGCGCTTGAAGAAGTTCCTAGAATTATTGATAAACTTGTTGCTATAGAGGATGACCCTAAAATAGTTCCTCCGTCGCGTGACAAGGGTTCAGGTTCGGGAGCTGTAGAAGCTCCACGTGGCACTCTCTACCATCACTACGAAATTGCCGACGGTAAAGTAATACACTCAGATATCATCACTCCAACCGCTCAGTTCCTTGATATGCTTGAAGAGCATGTCAGAATTGCCGCTGATACTTTGATTAAAGAAGGCACTACTGAAGGCATAGAACTCAAGCTGGAAATGGTAGCCCGCGCTTACGACCCCTGCATATCTTGCGCAACTCATTTAGTAAGGGTTCGCGGACTGTAGGCATTCAACCACGCTTTCAGAGAAGCGCTAAAGAATTAAAGGGACTGGCAAAACCAGTCCCTTTTTAGTTTTTGGAAACGTATTATTAATTTGTTAATTGCCGTACCCTATTTTACACATCCTACACATCAATTTGGGCCTGTAACCTATTCTTAATCTTTATCTTAACTTAGCGCGCTCCGATATTCTATTAACGTAAAGTCCGTAAGCTATTACCAAGCCCATCTTAGCCGTGAAACGCGGCTTAAAATCAGCTTTTGTAGATTTCTAAAAGTGCAGCCAAGGCTATTTGCGACCAACTTTCCAATTGTTGTTTTCTGGTTTCAAGTTCATCAAATGTCAAGAACTCAAGTGAAGTTATTACTCGCTCTCTTTTCCTCACTTCAGGCTTTGTAAGTTCCCACAGTAGTAGCACGCCAAGATGAACCTGTCCTACTGGATTGGAGTCATCATTAATCAATCCTACAATTCTTTCCTTAACGTTGGTATTCACTTCTACCTCTTCGGCAACTTCTCTCCTTAGTCCCTCGTTGAATACCTCAAGCATACTGTTTGCAAATAAACCATGATCGGTAAGCGAAATGTGACCACCAATTCCTATTGAACCTAGGGACTTAAGACGCTGTTCACCTGTTTCTTTGCCTCGCACATAATGTAGAATCTTGTTCCCGTACTTCATTACCACATAGGGAATCAATTGCTTTAACGATGGGTCTTCCTCAGCAAGTCTTCTTTCCACGAATCTGGAATTAGCGTTCATTAGAATACGCTTTAATATTTTTCCGTCATCAAACATGAATCCTTGAAAATCACCAATATCATCTAAGACGCTTCGCGGAAAACATAAAACTCGTTCGCAAGAATTATTCACACTTAACTCCTTGTTTGAGCTTATTCAACTTGCTTACTCAGGAGATTCTACGAATTGTAAGAGACTATTCAACTTGACTAAGCTCCTTGACGGGGTACAATTTTATCGGAAATTTAAGGAGGCATAATGGCATTCGAGGAAATTTTACAAAGGCCCAATGGAGCTAATTCAGTATGGGTTGATTTAGCAATTAAAACACCGGCGTCCCCTGACTACAAAACGCCTGATGATTTTGACCCTAAGTCTATTGATGACATCAAAAGAGTTATATTAGATATTGTTGCGAAGACTGAGGAGAAAAAGATAGGCATCCTTGGCATAGCAGATTATAACCTAGGTTTGGGGAATACCGGCATATGGATGGATGAAATGGGAAAGAGGGGCAAGGAAAAAGGCATTACCATATATCCGGGCATGAGATTACTCCTAGAAGAAGGCGTGGATTTGGTTGCCTTATTTGAACCTGGACGCCCGTATCTTGATTTAGATAAGTTCTTAACAGAGCTGGGACTTTCGTCGGACGCTCGGTTTTACCGTAGCAATAAACCTGTCCCAATACCACTTTCTCCACGAGAAACGGTTGCGCGTATCCGCGCCGCTGGCGGAATGGTTCTTGTAAATTTTAACAACGCCTTAAAACAACATCCAACTGTTATTGGCGATCCATGGGTTTGGGGTGTAATACTTGCCTCACCTCCCAATACACTTTCCCCAGGCGATATGGCCTTTCTTTCAGGAAAAACCAAAAACGAAGCCCGTAGGCAGCTGCCTTTAGCTATGCTTACGGCATCATATGCAAAAAAACCTAAGGATATAGGTCACAAAAAGGTATCCATTAAACTTGGCACCCGAAATCTTGAAGGCTTGCGTATCGCCTTGCTTGACTCTGCGACAAAGGTAAAATTCCCTGAAGATGCGATAGAAAATACTTACTCACGCCTGCTGGGCGCCCGCTGGGAAGGTGGATTTCTAGACGGTTTGGAAATACACTTTAATTCAGGATTTAATGCAATGATAGGCGGTAGAGGAACAGGTAAAACCACAATTATAGAAACCCTTCGCTACGCTCTTGACGAAGTTCCTAAAACCGACCGTAACAAAAAGAATCACGAACAGATCCTTCGCGATGTTTTTATGCCGGGTTCCAAAATATCTCTAATGGTTGAGTCGCATGAACCTGTTCCCAAAAAATATCTCATCGAACGTATTTATCCTTTTGAACCGGTAGTCCGTGACGTCGAAACCGGTCAAAAACTTGAGGTTAATCCTAAGGATATATTCAGGGCAGAGGTATATGGTAACAAGGAAATTTATGAAATATCCAAGCAGCAGGATTTTCAAGTAACCCTTCTGGAACGCATATGCGAGAAGGACTTGGAATCCCTTAAAGCCCAAGAAAGTCTGATTGTCGATAAACTTAAAGACTTAAATAATGAAATTACCGTTCTTACAGAAGAGCTTAATAAACATGATACTGAAATCAGCAAACTTCCGGCCGCTGAAGAAAAGCTTTCCCGTTTCCTTGAAATGGATATTCCTGCTAAAATAGATGAGAAACGGAAATTTGAACAGGAAAGTCATATCTTTGACCGCGGTAAGGCTGTAATTTCTGATATTAAAAAAACCCTTCTTGATATTATAAGCGACAGTTCAGCGCGTCTTAAATCGCTTCACGATGAAGAGAAAGCGCCCTTGAATCCTGAATTGCTTTCAAAATATACCAATACTCTAGTTGAATTCGTTGGAAATTTCGAACGCAAGGTTCAGGATATGGTAGCTTCTCTCGCAGATACTGAAAATCAGCACGAACAATTTTTTACTCAGTGGCAGAAACTCTACAAAGAGGGCGACGAACGTTTCCAGGAAAGTCTGCGGGCTTTACAGGAACGTTTCCCAGGAGTTGATGTTAACGAATTTATTACTCTTGAAAAAGAAGTTATGCGCTTTAGAGAACGAAAGGTTGAACGTGATTCTGTTGCGTCAAAATTATCTATGCGTCGTGATGAACGCCGCGCCTTAATTGGTCAAGTAAGGGAACTTAGGGGTTCCCGATTTGAGGTTCTTTCAAAACGAGCTCACGCATGGAATACTGAACTTGGTTCTAAAATTCGTATTCAACTTACCGAAAAAGGTAATAGCGACCGTCTTGTTACCGAGCTACGCCACTTTATACCCAATTTGAGTAAGGACGACGCTCTTAGAATTGTTGAGGCCGAAGGCTTTAGCTTCAACGCCCTTGTAAAAAAAGTTCGTTCCGGCGATAGGGACGGCGTCCGTGAACTGCTTAAGTTACCGCCTGAAAAATTGATTCCCAATTTTGACGAAGAGACTTTATGTAAAATGGAAATGGTTGACGTTCCACCAGAAGTTCTTATTCAACTCAACTTGGGAACAAAAAAAGAACCAAGTTACCGCGATGTAGATCACCTTTCCGACGGCCAACGTTGTACCGCTATCCTAGGAATTCTTCTTCTTCAATCGCCCTATCCTTTAATAGTTGACCAGCCTGAGGAAGACCTTGACAATGCCTTCATTGTGGAAGAAATTGCCGAACGTTTTCGTTCGGAGATGGACAAACGCCAATTCCTTGTAGCAACCCATAACGCCAACATACCAATTTTGGGAGATGCTTCACAGATATTGGCTTTGGAAGCTGACGTTGACCATTCCTATCTTAAAAAAGACAGGTACGGCTATATTGATTCTCCGAAAATTAAAGAAGTTGTTGAGAACATCCTTGAAGGCGGGCGCAGAGCCTTTGAGATTCGCAAACAGAAGTACGGACTTTGATGCTCCTTTCGTCCTATGGACGAAACCACGCAAGATTGGGATGAAGATGCGTATCAATTCACCCCCACCATCCTCCCCACTAGACGGTAGTGATTACGCCGCCAAGAGAGGGGGAATGGAACGCGGGTTGGAGAACCCGCGCAGAATAAATCAAACGGACTGGAGAATCCATTCTCCACTAGCAATATAAACCAGAGGGTACTCCAAATCTCCCCTCCCCTGGTGGGAGGGGACTAAGAGGAGGGGGACTATAATTGAACACGGGCTTAAGTTGGTTGGACAGTGGTTGATGATTGTCCTCAACGGCGCGATGCGACGGTTGGTGAAGAAAACATTAGTCATAAGAGATACAGAAACACGGAGGTTACGTTACATGGCGAAGATTACTATGAAAGAATGGTTCAAGAAACATACCTGGCCAATCATCCGTATCGGCCTGCCGCTTGGTATTGTTGCCGGCGGAGCCGTATTCGTAGTCCTTGCCGTAATTAACCAGTGGATGGACGCCGGCTCCGCCCGCTACCTGCTATCCGCAATCGTGCAGTCCCTTGCCGCACTGCTGGCCATAATCTTTGCAGGCGTGGCGGTTTTGTTGAATCGGGAATTTCAGGCTACTGAAAAACTGGAAGCCCTTCGTCTTAAATACATAAATTATTTAAAAACCAGAATATCACAACCTGATAAAAGCAATGTGAGTTTTGCTGAGCTTCTTAGACGCGATCTGAAAAAGATTTTTCTTGATGCACAACCTAAACAAAGAAATGTCTTTTCTGTGATTTCAGAACTCTATCACTGTTCACCTCTTGATATTTTCAGTAGAATTTCATGTTTAGCCAAAATAGTCGAACCCCAGACTGACGAAAGCAATCGGGAGAAAGATATAGAAAGAATGGCCAAAGAATATCGGTATCGCCACGAGCCTATTCAACATCTACAAATAGAAGGTAAAAGTTGTTTTTATAAATTATTGTATTATCCAGAGGATTTCTTCTACACACTTGAAAGAACTGGGACTTATCTAAGTGAATTACTTGAAAAGCCTGTACCTAAATTAATAATGGACAAATTTCGTATAATCTACGAGTCAATGGTCGCAGATAGAACTCGTTATTATCGAAAAATCGTCGTGAGAGGCAAACGTGCTCGCGGCCCCTGGTTCAAATTCCTCATTTCCCTCTACTCCATCACCATCGCCGGGGGGATGGTTTTGCTCTCGGTTCTCAAAGGAGGTAGCAGCCTTTCCGACCTTTCCGCAACGTGGATTGCCGCCGGGCCGCTGTTATTCGGTATCTGCGCGGTGGCGTTGACTTTCATGTACCTTGCCAACATCATCAGCGGAGAAAAAGATGAGTAGGGGTTCACCCTCCCCCTGCCCCCTCCCGTCGAGGATGAAGCGCGGATTCTCCAACCCGCGCAGAATAAATCAAACGGACTGGAGAGTCCGTTCTCCACTAGAAAAGGAGATAAGATGAAACCACCTGTCAATTGGCTACTTGACGGCACTGCATTTGTACGATACCGCACCCTACTTGATATTTTGGCTAAACCGAAAGACGACGCTGATGTCGAGGTCGCATACAAACAGATGCTTGCCAACTTCTTAGTTGCAGACTTGATTGCAGAAGTCAATGACTGGGATAAACAGCCGGCGCTGACTAATCACCGCAACGCCGTCCATCATCTTCACAAGCTAGCTTTCCTAGCCGGATTAGGCGTCAAGAAAGCGAAACTCAAATCGGCTGTGGACTCCATCCTCTTGCATCAATCCAATGAAGGCTGGTTTCAACTTCAGATAGCGCTTCCCAAGACATTTGGGGGAAACGGACGTTCAGCCTGGACGTGGATGGCGTGCGACGCTCCGCTAATCCTATATTCCTTAGCAAGGCTGGGGTTAGGCAAGGATAAGCGTATCAAGAAAGCCGTACAAACTCTTTGTTCCGCCATATCAGAAAACGGCTACCGCTGTTTTATCTCTCCCACATTAGGCAAGTTCCGCGGTCCCGGACGCAAGGCCGACCCCTGCCCATACGTTAATCTTATTGCCTTACGCGCCTTTGCCCAGATTCCAGAACTGCTTGACTCTTCCGAAGCGCGCACTGCCGCCGAGACGCTCCTGCATCATTGGGAAACGAGCAGGGAGCGCAAGCTTTACATGTTCGGCATGGGCCGAAATTTCCGCAAACTCAAGGCGCCTCGTGTGTGGTACGACATCGTCCACGTTGCCGATACGCTTAGCCGCTTTCCGTTTTTGAAAAAAGACAAACGGTTTAGGGAAATGCTTACTCTACTGGAAACTAAAGCTGATGCTGACGGAAAGTTCACTCCTGAATCAATATGGACGAAGTGGAAAGGCTGGGAGTTTTGCCAAAAACGTGAGCCATCGCGCTGGTTGACCTTACTTATTTATAGGATTTTTAGCAGGGTGGCAATGACTACGTAAAGCTAGATATTTCAGAGCCGAATAACCATACTAATTCCTTATCCTTAATGAATGCTTTTTATTTTATTCTTTAAGAAAACTTGCTTTCAAAAAGTTTATGGGTAAAATAAAATTATGTTAAGAAGTGTTATTTTCTTCATTTTATTTGTTATTTTATTAGAAGCTCAGGAGAATAACAAGGAGTCTCTGTCGAAAACTTGCAGAATTTCCAAAAATCCGTAACCTTTAGGCGTATGAATTAGGTGGAGGAACCGCAGGTTTCCTTCTTTCAAGCGCGGCTGCTCTACCGGGTGGAATTATTCTTAACGCTTTAGACCCTGAGAACCCATGGGTACCACGCTGGCTAATAACAACTTACAACGTAACCGCTGCGGCCTCAATTGCAACAGCTTGTGGCATAGGCACGTGGAGAGAAGATATGCTCAATGGCGATGAAGGCTCTCTTCCTTGAGCTTTATTAGGAGCTGCTGTAGGAGAATTAGCATGGCTGGCTATACCGGAACTATTGTCTAAATCTAAATATGACCTTGATTTTTACGCTTTTTATGCGGGAATGCCTCTTGTTCCGCTAGGGGCGTATGCCGGATACCATCTTTTTCCTTTGGGAAATAAGCATGAAGTTAAGACTAGCTCAAACTTAATGATACAGCCGAATTTTTCAGAATCCGGAACAGGTATACAATTAACAGTTAGTTTCTGACCGCTGAAATAAATAGGAGCCTAATAGCTCAAAGCACTCCATTTATCTCTTATTTCGTATGAGGCGTAATGTCGTTCGCCAATTTTGCTTAGATTGCTAAACTAGTCATCAGGCTTATAAGTTTTCCTAGCGTGCTGACTGAGTCCATAAGATTTTTAGTAGTATTAAATAGATAGATATCTTTTATTTAGGCAACTCTCCGAACACCTCACCGGTGAATACAAACAACTCTGTTTCAGGATTTTGCCAGCATGATGAGGTCAAGCCAGCTTTCATACAGGTGTGAGCCAAAAAGGTCTCGCGGTCCCAGCCTTCTTCCACCGGAACCTGCGGCAGCAATACGCCCTGATTATACCCGCGCCGAATAAGCAAACCATGCTTTCCAACCTCAACCGTTTGTGGGTCGTCTATCTTATGTAAGGGAGAAAGAACCGTTATTTCGATATCAATGTCATCAAATTCATTACTGTCTAGTGGCCTAAAACGGGGATCTTCGAATGCGGCGGCGCGTGCCATATCAGTAATAGTCAAATATAAAGGCTTTACTCCTTCAATGTAACCGATGCACCCACGTAACATACCTCGCCGATGCAGGGTCACGAAGGCTCCCTGAATATTTCCCAAACGCTTAGCTAAGGGACGCTCAGGATTCCAGGTACTACCCTTTAGCCGCTCGGCTATTGCCCTACGGGCAATTTTTAGAAGCTCTGCTCGTTCCTCAGTTGAAAGTTTTTCTTCTGCCATTTCAAACCTCTCTTAAATCTGTTTTAGCAGGCTACTGCCTACTCCTCCTTTTGTGCTCAGAAGACAATTCTTGAAGCTGAGTTGCGTCAAATCTACACTCCGGTAAACGCAAAGGCTGAGTAGCCAACAACGTATCCGCCTTTGGAGCCTGTGATATCGTTGGAATTGTAGGCTGCCAACAGATGAGCTTTCTTTACGCTAAGCCTCTCTGATGCGTAAAGTAAGGCAAGCATAGCTTCTTCTCCACAAGCTGCAGCTGTTCCCTGAGCCAACGCTTGCTCTAGTCCCTCAGCATCAAGATTTTCCACAAGTTCAAGGGTACGGGCATCCGTTGTTTTACAAACCTTATAGGATTCGCCGTGATACAAGTCCGTTGAAATCAATACCGCAATGTCCGATTGAAGGCCTACAATTTTTGCCAAGGCGTCAGCCAAAATACGCGGATGTTCCCTTTGATATGCAGCAGTAAGTATTGGTACTATTTTTACATTGGGTAATACCATTATTAAAGGCGGTATCTGCACTTCCAGAGAATGCTCTGCTGCATGAGCTTTTATATCAGGCTGAAAGGCTTCATTATAATCAATGAAGCTTGCGGCAATATTTGCATCAATTTCAAGATTGCCTAAAGGTGATTCCCAAATCCCTTCTGGGAAAACCTGCATATATTTTTTAGCCAAACGATGTTGGGGGCCTATAAGTACTATCGTTTGCACCCCACTATCTTTTAACTGCTTAAAAGCCTCTGCTGCCGCTTGACCGGAATATTGCCAACCGGCGTGAGGAACCTGCAGCGCTTTCAAGGAAGCGTTAATTCTCGGATATTTGCATTTTTTGAAAAAATCTTCCCACATTGCACAGGCATCACTTGGATCTGAAGGGTAAAATTGATTAGCCCATACCGCTTTCCTTATAGTCATATTAGAATCCTATAAGATCTGCACAATTTTTTATAAACAATTCAGATTGTAAGTTACGCCCATTCACAACCAATGCGGCTCCTCCTTTTAGGAGTTTATTCGCCGATTAATCTATCTAGATGCTCGCGCGCTTCAACGTGATTAGGCTCAAGTTCAAGTACCCTGCGGAAGTGTTTTTTTGCGTCTTCATGATGGTTTGAACTTTCCATTGCTAAGCCGTAAAGATAGAAAGCGTGGGCATTTGTGTCATTTTTAGCGACAATTTTCTTTAGAATCTTTTCGGCCTCTGAATACTTTTGATTCAGGATATAAAATTGAGCCTTTTCCAAAAGTTCCTGGAATTCATCAATATGATTATCGTTAATATTTTTGTCGTTAGAATTCATCTATAATTCCTTACAGCTTTTTAATTTTTTCTATATCCTGATCACGCCCCAGAACAACCAGTCTGTCACCTTCACCAATTTCGTCATCCCCGCCAGGGGAAATATTCACCTTTTGTTCTATATCGGGCATACCTTTTTTATTGACTACCGGTACATTGCTTTTTATTGCAATAATATTTACTCCGTATTTTTTCCTCAAATTCAGGTCTATCAATTTTTTGCCGATAATTTTTTTTGGAGCAGCTATTTCCATTAGACTGTATTCCTGAGAAAGCTCTATAAAATCAAAAATCCGTGGAGAAAGAAGGTTCTCCACCAGTCTGTTGGCCATATCCCTTTCGGGGAAAATAACCCTGTCAGCGCCTATGCGCTTCACCAATTTTGCATGACGTTCGTCAGAAACCTTGACAACCACCTCTCTGACACCTATTTCTTTCAGCAACATCGTTACAAGTAGACTATCGGCAATTGAATCGCCAAAACTTATCAAAGCGGTATCTATTTCTGAGAAACCGGCATCCCGAAGCGCTTTTTCATCAGTAGCATCCAATTCAACCGCATCAGCTAAATCATGACCAACCTCTTCAATTTTTCCGGCGTCCTTATCACACGCAAAAACCTCATAGCCTCGCTTTGCTAATGCCAGGGCCACCGCTGAACCAAAGGTTCCTAAACCAATTACTGCAAATACTCTAGGCATTATCTCTCACTCGTATTAGCAGATTAAGGGATATTCTGAAATACTGACAGTTATCCATAACAAGTACCTTGGACATATGATACCTCCTGTAATCTAGGTTCAAGAAACTTCCTCAAGCAAAACAAGACGCAAACATAATTAAGGCTAAGGATTTTAGTTAGCATTATTCAGATACTCCTCAGGTTTAAGGAATAGTCTTCAGCATATACTAAAATCAAGGTTTGAAGATATTGTCTTCTTTTAGCCGCGTTCGTCGGCAAATCAGCAGAAAAGAACAAGAAGCCGCCGTCAAAAATACCGTAAATCATAACTAACCCACAACTATGTTGGCTTTAGCCGGACGTATTCGCGGCTTGCGTGTAGAATTAATTAATGCTGACCCAATAGTTAGGGTTCCTACCTTACCGAAGAACATAGTTAGAATTATAATCAATTTTCCCCAATCCGAAAGGTCTGATGCGAAAGATAAAAAAGGCGACGATTTTGACCCAACGGATAAGCCAACCGTTCCAAAAGCCGATACTATCTCAAATGCGCATCGCATTACGTCATTTCCCTTGTTGAATATAACAAGTAAAAAGGTAGCCGATAATACTATAATGGCAGACAAAGCTACAAGTGATACCGCCCGGTGAACCTGATCAGGCTTTATGGTTCTGCGTAATAAAACTACGTCGGGCTTTCTTCTCAGCACTCTGCTTATTTCCGAAAGAATCAGCGAAAACGAAGTCGTTTTAACACCACCTCCTGTTCCGCCTGGAGAGGCACCAATGAACATAAGAAGCATAATCAGAAGTAATGTGTAGGTGCGCATTCCGCCCACCGCAGCCAGATTGAAACCTGCAGTTCTAGGAGTTACTGCAGTGAAAAAAGCGTTAAGCAACTTTATATGCGGCGGATAGACGGCAAAAGCGCCGTTCCATTCCGATATCCATATAAAAAAGGTAGCTCCGATGATGAGTAAAACGGTTGTGGTAAGCACCAATCTGGTATGCGTAGATAATCTTAAAGTCTGTTTTTTTAACCTCTTGGAAACGTCCGTCAGAACTATAAAACCTACACCACCGATAATAAAGAGTATGGGAATAAGCAAGCCCACCAAAGGATCACCGGCAAAGCGAGCCAAATTATCGGGAAATGTTGAAAATCCGGCATTGCAGAATGCAGATATCGACTGAAACACACCATGATACAAGGCCTCATTCCACACCATTCCGTACCTAAACTTAAACCATAAGAATAAGATTAACGCTCCAGTAAGTTCAAGAATAATAGTTACTTTGAAGATATTCAATGCGAACTGTCCTAAATTACGATAATTCAAGAAGTTTATGGATTCTTTCATCAAAATCCTTTGGCGCAGCGACATTCTTTTTCCCAAAAGAAAGAAAAATGCAGATGAAAGTGTCATGTATCCCAGACCACCTATTTGAATCAATCCAAGAATAACTATTTGGCCAAATAGGGTAAAGTCGTGGGGTGTCACCTTTACAATTAAGCCGGTTACACATGTTGCCGATGTTGCCGTAAAGAAGGCATCCACAACAGAGCATCCTTTTGATGAAATGGGCAAAAGCAAAAGCAGGGTACCTATGATAGTCATTAAAATATATCCAAAGGCCAAAACACGCGCCGGATTTACCGTAGTACGCTTTGTATCTATACTTATATGCGGAGTAGATTCAACATCGTAATTCATTTACCGCGCCTTTGATTGAATTTTGTAACAAAACAACAAAGCAGTATCCAAAAGGATTCTGTAATCGGTCTCCGTTGCATTTCTGAGCAATTTGGAATCAGCATCAATTACTGTATTCGCCATAGTTCAACTTCTTCAGCATTTAATGGCCTCACATTTACAACAGACTCTTCAGCGCCTTTGACCCAATAAGTAACGTTTAACTCCGATATAAGTCTATTGTCACAGTAACGAGCAACAACAGCAGCGCTCCACTTTATCAACTCAGGAGAATTTGGTGCAGCAAACAAAAGTCCTATAGGACTACCAGTATTCTTTACATCAAAAAACGTACGGTTGGGTGCGGCGTGTTCAAGCAAAGCCAAATTTTCTTTTTCGTTCCTGCCAACAATCAATCTTGAGCCATCTGTATACCTGAAGTGTCTACCTGTTTTCAAAAGTTTAACAGTTTCGTCACTATCTTCATTTCTATCCATTAAATCCTTTAGTTTGGCACAATAGGCCGGTTCCGTTAAGAGACAGCCTCCTGCAGGAGTTGCATATTCCTCAATTCCCCATATTCTGGCAAGTTCTATCTGTGGTTTCCGTCCCCTGCCTTCAATAGCATAGAGTTTATTTCTGTCAATTAAGCCCTGTTTCTCGACTTCAGTTTCAGGAAGAAGCTTGGCTGAAAGCGGTCTAAGGAGTTTTCCTGCAAGTTCTCCGTCCCGTTCTATAATGTCTAGAGATAATTTGTTCTGACTCATTGGACGTTCCCCCAAAACCTCCCCTGAAGCTATGGCGTCAAAGGCTTCTGTTTCCATAATTTGTTTCGCTTTACGCATAAAGAGAATTTTGCAGTCAATGCAAGGATTCATAGCTTTGCCGAAACCATGCGGCGGGTTCAAAAGTAAGTGCCTGAAAGCTTCTACATTGATAGCTACTCTACGTATTTCAACTCCCCATTCCTGCAAATACACTTCTCCCTGAAGATAATCAAGGCTCCCTGTAAAAGGAGTAACAAAATGCAGAGCAGACAGTTCGGCTCCGGCCTCAAGCAAAGCCTTGGCAGCTAATAGGCTATCAAGACCTCCTGAAAATAATAGTAGTATGCGTGCTTTGGACATCTATCCCTTTATAAAATTGATTGTACCCAGAATCCAGTCGTAGACCAAAAAGTATAACCTACCTATCAACAGAGAGATGCGCGACATTACTGTATACCCAAAGGCTGCGCCGAACGAAACCATAATAAATACCATTCCGACTCGCGACACCCCGCCTAAAAAACCTGTGTGAGGACGCGAGAAATAAAAATAAATAATAGTGGAAATAACACCTACAAACAGAATAACATTACCTACTGTTATCCATATATCAGGAGTATACAAGGACAAGAAAGTAGCCTGAATTTGAGGAAGCAGGAATCCCTGAATACCTCCGGTGATACCCAATCCGGCTCCTAGACCGATAGTGAAAGCAATAGGCCATCGTGACAACCAACTTACCTTTTGACTGAACCATCGTGTAAGAATCATCAGCCCGAATATAGTGGGAATTATAAGAATCAAGGCCTCCCACACACCGGTTGAAGTTCCCAACTGAAGGTTACTGATAAATTTCTGAACTAGCATATCTTCCATAGTAAATTTAGCGGTGTATATTATCCAATATGCGGCAGATACACCAACATAGAGATGTTCTGCAAACTTGTACAACGGGTTATCTCTGTAAAGAAAAGATAGTATGGCAATTGTTAAAGTAGCCGCCACCCAAATACCAATAATAGTTGTCAGGTTCATTTTTTCCTCCTCTGAGAAACATCAACAACAAAACCGGCAATACTTCCTATAACTATCAAAAGAATAATCAATATGTGAGCTATAGATTGGGCAGGCATCCCTAAAGAAGCCATTCCAGCTCTACCTATCAAGGATTCATACTCACTGGCTCCTTTAAGGCCTCCTACCAATCCGGACAACTGTCCGGATTGCAGGTAGGGATAAAGGTCAGGAGCAACAACTCCGGTAACCCCTCCTAGTATTGTCTGACCAAATCGCCCGCCAGCGTAGGCAATCCATGTTTCAACCGAAACCCCATGGGCAAAGCTTATCAGCACTTGGATATCGTCATATGAATGAATATTCTTCATCATAGGCAGGGAATCTACCGGAACCCCTTGATAATCGGCGCTAAAGAAATCTCTTATCTCGCGTCCCATGCCTATAATTAGCGCCACATAACCCGGCCTATACCCAAGATTCACATAGTCGACTCCGTACTTCTTGTTATGACGAGCAGCCGTTTGTTCAAGCGCCATTTGTCCCAAAGGAAGTCCTGTCGGTATATTACCCATAAGTACAACCTTAAGGTCTTTAGAAAAGGCATGTTCAAGCATTGCAATAATCATGGGCTGACATTCGGGAGCTGATGTTGCATCATAGTCAATAGAAACCATTATAACAGAACCTGCTGAAAGGGAATCAATTGTATTATAGGCGTCCTGAACCGGTTTGCCTATCTCGAACGGAATAGGTATTTTTAAGATTAAAGGTATTAAGACAACCAAGGTTACTAGGAGAAAAATAATTTTTCTGTCAAGTTTAGATAGCCATTTAAAAAACTTCATCATCTACCTCCTAGGTTGAAGACACATAGGTTCGTTCGATACCCAGAATTATACGAATAGACATGGCAATTGCGCCTAGTGTAACGCCAATTAAAATCCCACGTCGAGCGGCAGTCTGTGGAATTGACATTAACCAATTTTGAATTTGTGGTGCAAGCGCAACGAATTTTTCTTGGAATAAAAGTATAGCCGTGCCGAATGCAACGCCTATGACTATTACTACAATCCCTGCTAAAACCTTCGTCATATATATACGATAGACGCCTGCAGCTATTAAAAGCGCCGCCAGAATAAGGGCGGAGGGAATCATACCCATAGTTAATCTGCCTATCATTACCAAAATAGCGGCAATCAAAAGCAGGGTAGCGTCAAATGTTCTGGCGCGAAATGCCCTGTAAGCGGCTGAGGCAATAAAAAAGGCAAGCAAGGCGAACATAGTTCCCTGTAATGGAACTATCACCCAATTATAGAGCCATAAAAATCCGCCTATTTCGTTCCCTGAAGGAATGGCCAGAGGAGTGCCGTATTTTATCCAGGTAAGTATTCCTGCAAATAAAGTAACGAATACGCCTAAAATAGTAACTATACTGTATCCCCAACTTTTTTCCTTTCTGGAAATTTTACGTAAATGGTGTTTAAGCAAACTGTCTATACCCAAAAGGAGAGTAAATCCGGCAAGTATTGAATACCAAACCAGTAAACGTTGTTCCAACGAACCAAACGGCTCGCGAGGTATAAAAAAGGTAACTACGACAAATACTCCTGCCAGAAAAGTAATTATAAGCGGAACTGTTTTTTTCATAACGTTAACTCCTAGGAAGTAGTGAAAAAGTTATTCAGCATCTTAAAAGCGTCGGAGAAAAATTTAGATTCTTCTCCTCGGAAAACGTTAATTAAAGAACCGATAGTGGCTATAGTTGAAACTCCGATTATCAGCGCAATAATTATCAGCTTAAATAAATCTTCACTTTTCAAGGAACCTAAAAGTTGCGGGTCCCTATCAAGATATGCTGAAGCAGCGTACATTTCTTCTCCAATCAAGGTATAGTCACAAGCGGCAACAAAGAAAGGCAGTTGGGTCGCTGAGGTAGTTCCGGCTATCTGAATTGCCCCTACCGAATGTCCTGTTTCGGCTAGAATTAAAGACTCGGCGTAGAAAATACCTTGTAGGAAAACTGTTCCCGGCTTTTCCCGAAGCATTATACCATCAACTCCGGCTGCGTAACCAAACTGATCAGAAGTAAGAAAAGTAATATCATCCGCGTTGTACAAATCGGGACGTCCGGCTTCACTATAAACCTGTTTTACCGTCTCTTGGGCGGCAGTCATCACAATAGGGTCGTAATTGGGAATAATAAGCCGTGTTTCGTATTCAGCTGCTCGCCTAGCAACCCTTCTTAAAATAGATAGCGCAGCAATGGTAGGTACGTCGTATAAGTAACCAATGCCGAAACTGAATAAAATAGGTTTTCCCATCTCAGTAGCACGTCCCACCGCGTCATCAATTGCATCAAGCCCTGCAATTCGACGAATAAACATATTGCGGTCTTTTTTAGCCAATTCTATGTAAAGAAGAACCAAAATTCCGTAAACTGCTGCAAAAATCAAAATCGCGATACGATTTTTATTAAACCACTGAGCTTTAGAAACTGCTGCTTCACTAACCTTTCCTTGAGCAATTCGTCCGTATTCATCTTGTAAATCTATTCGATAATAACACTTTTTGTTATCCTCTACATCGGTATCTGTATATGAAGTTGTAGGCACCAAAAACTCAACAAGTGTGTCAAAGCTAGCATTCGGCGCAGACGACTTTAGTATCAGGTATTTTGCAATTTTCGTTTCCTGAGAAGGCAATTCCCAGATTAAATCAATGCTTTTTCCTGCATCGTTAGGTGAATCAGAAACATAAATATCAGTAACGCCATTAAATTCTGGAAGTTCCATCATATCCAGAGCGTTATTTCCAACGACAGACGTGTCATTAACTTCTTCAATTTGACCAAACAGCGCCACCGATAAAATTAGCAGAACCACATACGCCTCCTAAAAAAGAGCCAAATTTCGCATCAGGATTCTAAAAGAATAAAGACACGAAGTGTTTTAAGTCACTTCTCTATTAATACGACAAGTTATGCTGACAAATAATACTTAAATAGAGCTTACCCCGACCAAGAAATTTGTCAAGTGTGTCCTTAATTTTAGAAATCATCTCTAAAACTCGTAAAGAATCTTTACTAACTTGACAAACGATAAGTATACGATAGAATTGATGTTATTATGAACGAAAATAAAATACTGCTCGCCGTAATAGGCTATATTTTCGGGTTGTTTTGGATTCCCTTATTCCTTTCCGATAGAGATGACTTTTGCAAATACCATGGCCGTCAAGCTTTAGTAATTTTCCTAGCCTTGGTTGCAACCATTATGGCATTCGCCCTCCTGACCCTTTTATTCGGTTGGTTCAAACCTTTAGAAACCTTATTCTGGTTAATTGAAGGTGTTCTAATTCTTCTTTACATAGGAATTTCTGTAATTGCCGCAATAAAGGCCGCTCACGGAGAAATTTGGCGTATCCCAATCCTGGGGGCATACTCCGACCGTATAAAATTTTAATTCCGGCTTGAATATAATCCATAGGTTTAATTAGAATAGCCCGTTTCGGAATAAATTGATGAAGACTGCAAATGTTCTTCAATATTGGCTCAAAATGTGATTTTACTTAAGCTTCCACCCATTCCTTGTCTATTATTATATGAAAAAAAGACTGAATGTGGCACGCAAAACGTCTCTCAAATGACAAACACACACTTTTTGCATGAAGATTTTCTAGGTGCAAAGGATACTAAAACAATATCTTTATTGTAAAGAAGTCGAAGACATTGACTCCAGGGCATATCAAAATTCCTCTACCAAGGTTTCGCAAATTTTGACTTACTTTATGCGTTTACGACTTAATTCATTATTGACTAATATAAGTGTCGAAAATACGTCGCCTACCTTACTTATGCGAAGCTGCCTTGTAGAAGGGCGGTTTAACCACAACTGCTGTAACATCACCGCGTCGGGTACGAATTACAAGCTCTGTTCCCGATTTAGTGTATCCGCGTTTAACGTAGGCTAAAGCAATTCCCTTTTTAAGAGACGGGGAAAAGGTACCTGAAGTTACCTGTCCCAGCTCTTCGCCGCCGGCAAAAACCGCATCGTGAGGTCGGGGTATACCGGAATCCTTAACTTCCAGACAAATTAAACGCCGTGAAGGTTTCTCTTCTTTTACTTTGAACAGAACATCGCGGGCAATAAAGCGCTGTTTATCGAATTTTATTACCCATGATAAACCTGCTTCAACAGGATTGGTTGTTTTATCTATATCATTACCGTAAAGAGCGTACTTCATTTCCAAACGTAGGGTATCGCGCGCGCCAAGACCAATGGGAGCAATACCTTCCGGCTTACCTGCTTCAAACAGTTTGTCCCACACCGCCTCGGCGTGTTCTGCTGGAAAATAAAGCTCAAAGCCGTCCTCGCCTGTATAACCTGTACGAGAGATGAACATATGAACTCCTGCAAGTTCGGTTTCTGCACCTTCGTAGAATCCAATAGAGGAAAGTTCAAAAGATATTAGTCTAGCAAGAACCTGCTCTGTTTTCGGTCCCTGCACTGCAAGTTGAGCCAATTCATTGGTTCTGTCAATAAGTTCAACCTTAAAATTGGCGGCTTGTTCACGCATCCAGGCCTGATCTTTTTCGTTGTTGGCCGCGTTGATAACTACAAGATAATGTTCAGGAAAACGGTAAACCAGCAAATCGTCCACAATACCGCCGTCAGGATAACACATCACGGTATAAAGCGCTTGGTGTTCCTTAAGTGAAGCTACATCGTTGGTTACTAGATAGTCAAGAAATTCAAGCGCCTGCGCACCTTTAACCTCAACCCTGCCCATATGCGACACATCAAAGACACCAACTGATTCGCGTACCTTCTGATGCTCAGCCATCAGTCCCTCAAACTGCACAGCCATTTGATACCCTGCAAAGGGTACGAGTCGTCCTCCAGCCTTTAGAATTTTTTCATAGAACGGCGTTTTCTTTTCCATAATGATACTCCTGAAAATAGTTTTTTGATTATAACATAGCGCCAGACAGTGTCAAGAAAAGTAACTTGGCAACCAACAACTAGTTGCAATTCCTCAACCATGCCCCCTTTGTCTATCAGAAAAAAATTGAGGGCGAACCTTCTCTTTGCATTAACAGTGGCCATTATACTCTATTAGTCACCAAGGGAACTTGAGGAAAGAATGGAAGGGAAAACTTGACACCGCATCCCGCCTTCATATTATTTTTCTGTGACAATAAATAAATACAAATCGTACTTAAAACTTGCTCTACAGCTAAAAATAGAAGCTGCGACTCTTATACTGACAAGTTCGATTACAGTAGCCGAATGGGTGCTTGAGGAATGCAGAAAATGCTCTGGATATGGTAAATGCTTGACCTGCCCCCCTTATACACCTCTTCCTAAAGAGATGGAAAAAACGCTTGACGCCTACGAATTTGCCCTCTTGCTTCACGGATACAATGCCGCATTGTTGAATTCGGCAGCATTACAACTGGAAAAAACGCTACGTTCAAACAGGTTTACGCAAGCTAAAGCCTTTGGCTGCGGGCCTTGCTATTTATGCGAAGACTGCCCTATTGACTCGGGCCAGTGCAAGTTCCCAAAACAGGCACGGGCATCAATGGAAGCCTGCGGTATAGATGTGTTCACAACAGTTAAGGCGCACGGTTTCCCAATAGAAAGGTTAAAATCTGCAACTGATAAAGCCAACTTCTACGCTCTTGTTCTCATAGAATAGCAAAACCTCTCGCCGCGCTCAAGCCGAAGAAGGATAACAATTCTTTTAAGTTCAAAGATTGGTTCCCATACCTAAACTAGAGTAAGCATTATCTGAAAACCTTAGTTGAAGATAATTACGTTCGGTAAAAAACCCAAGAGAAAATGGATTATTGGAACAAATGCCTTATGAATAATCGCATCCTAGGTTCGTGGATAAAAAAATGTTGTTAGTTCAAATCAAACAGGTAGAGTTTCTCTTCGGTCATTTCACGAACGGCAAAGGCAGGGCCTTCGCGTCCTAGGCCAGAGCTTTTCATTCCACCGTAGGGCATTAGATCCACACGGAAGGTGGGAACCTCATTGACTAGTACTCCACCGGCATCAATCGCATCGCAGGCGTGAAACGCTTTTTTTATATCTTTCGTAAACACAGCCGCTTGCAAACCATAGCTGGTATCATTAACTTTTTCTATCGCATCCTCAAGGTCGCGTACCGGATTAACAATTACTATTGGAGCAAAGGCTTCTTTTTTGATAAGACTGGCATCCTCAGGAACACGGGCAAGTATCCATGGGGCAAGCAAGGCCGGATGAGCCTCATCACGCTTACCTTCAAGCACAAACTCAGCACCTAAGGCTTTGGCCTCATCTATCCACAAAAGTATACGCTCAACCTCTTTTCCCTCTATCATTGGGCCAAGTTCTGTGAATTCATCAAGCGGATTACCCACTTTTAGGCTTGAGACCTCGGCAGCAAGCAGTTCCAGAAACCGTTCGTATACTTTGCGATGGACGTAGACACGCTGGGTTGAAATACATACCTGCCCTGCAAGCGAATAGCCGCCAAGACGGATACGTTTTGCCGCACGTTCCAAATCAGCATCATCAAGAATGACCGCGGCAGAGTTAGAACCAAGCTCCATAGCAATTTTTTTAAGACCAGCGCGTCGGGTTATTTCTTTTCCAACAGATGCTGAACCAGTAAAGGTAATCATTCGCGGCACAGAGGAGGTAACTAGCGCATCTCCAAGGCTTGCACCAGAACCAATAGCAATCTGAAGCGCCTGTTCTGGAAGCCCTGCGCCATTAAGGGCTTCAACAAACTTAATTGCGGAAAGCGGAGTAGCCGAAGCGGGTTTCAGCACGGCGCTGCAGCCTGCAGCTATAGCCGGACCTATTTTATGAGCAACTAAGTTGAGAGGAAAATTGAATGGCGTAATTGCTACCACAACCCCACACGGTACACGCTTATAGAACCCCTGTTTATTGGGATGGCCGGCTGCGGAAAAGGAAACCTCCTCGCCTGCAAGCTTCATGGCTTCAATTGCAGAAAGCCGCAAGGTATTGACACATCTGGAAACTTCGCCTCGCGCTTCCCTCCAGGTTTTTCCTACCTCAAGGACAAGAGTGCGAGCAAATTCCTCGGACTGTTCTTTGATGATATCAGCAGCCCTGTTGAGAATTTCGGCACGGCTCTGCTGATTAACTTTGCGAAGTTTACCGAACGCATCATGCGCCTGAATCAGCTTAGCTTCAACAGTTACTGGTGTATCTTGAACTAATTCAGCGATTACAGAACCGTCGTAGGGATTCTCTACTATCAAGTTCTCTGCCATAACCTTCTTCCTTAAGTAACTTAGGAAACAGGTAGGGGCATATCATGCCCCTACGACTTTATGCAACAAGACGCACCAAGAATCATCGATGCCGTCGTTTTATTTCTTGTGCTTCTCTGCTTCGGCCTTAATCCAATCAGCCACAGCGTCGCCGTGTATAAGACCTTCTATTTGGGAGGCATCGGCAGGCTTCATAGTAAATATCCAACCCTTGCCATAGGGGTCGGTGTTGATAAGGGCGGGATCATCTTCAAGCTCTTCGTTAACTTCAAGAATCTCACCTTCAATTGGCGCATAAATTTTACCCATCCACTTGCCTGTTTCATATGAGCCAACAACTTCATCAGCCTCAGCTTCAGATTCCGCCTCGGGCAATTCAATAAAGCTAAGCTCTCCAGCCAGTTTTTGGCTAAAATCACTAAGGCCAACACGCACAGTGTCGCCTTCTTTTTTTACCCACATATGTTCTTTATGGTAAAACAGTTCATCTGGAAGGTTATAGCCTTCTATTTCCGCCATCTTTGCCTCCTTTAATTAAAAAATCATGGCTTTGATACTACGAAATAATACGCTCTGATTTCTCGATAAGTTCACAGAACCCATCGTAATTAACAGTTTTTTCAGAAGGAGCGCTAAGGCCACGTGCAGCCAAATCTTCTGAAAGATACTTTACGCCTACTCCGGCTGACTCCAACTCATCCAATCTGCTACGCAATTCTGCAGGACCTTTTACAGCCAGAACAGCATCTTGAACGAAGAGGATTGTGTCTCCGTCTTTAGCTAAGTCTAAAGCCAGCTTCCACGCAGTGCGCTCAAAGGTGGAGCGTGATATAAGATAAAGATTATTCATTTTTTCCACCTAGTTAAATGTAATTACGTGATCGACTTTGGAAATCAACTCACGCAATTCATCGTTTGTTATAAATTCTACAGAAATACAGTCATCTTTCAAGAGTCCGCGTTCAGTAAGTGATGGTTCGTGAACGTAAAGTTTAGCGCCAAAATCGCCAAGTTGGGAGTAGGCGTCTTCCAGCTTGTGCATTCCCAAAGCTTCAGGATTCTGCCGCTTCTTTGCAACAAGAACACCGTCATCTGCCAGTACCGCATGGGTTTCAACACCCATTCCAGCAAGACCGATTATGGCACGGAAACCTTCACCGGCAGAGGCCATACCGTAGGGAGCGGTACGAATAAGTATCATTACTTTCTTTGAATCAGCCATGATTAAAACCCAAAAGAAAGGAAGCGATCACAGTCATTGGCGTAATTCACCAATACCGCCATGCCTCCAAGTTTAGTGTTTTCAATAATATCAGCCCTTTTTATTCCTCTAAACTTGGCGCAGGTGCCACAGGCTTTTATTTCAGCGCCAGCAGCGGCAAGTTCTGCCATCATTTCAGCAATATTGCGTTCCTGGGGCGAGGAAATCTGACTTTTAAGATTGATTGTTGCATCTTCGTAGAAGAACATCTTAACCTTGTGTCCTCTGGCTAAAAGTCGTTTGACCAAATTGTAGCAGGTATCCACGTTTTGCGAGGTATAAGGACCTGTGCGAAGTAGAAAACCTATTGTTTTTACCTGACTCATAAGTAAATCTCCTAACCAATAAACAGCTGAACAGACGCTTCGGCGGCCAGTTTTAGAAACTGGGCGGCGCCAACTATTTTAACTCCATCAAGGAGGTCTTCTTTCTTATAATCAAAAAGTTTTGCAGTGGTATTACAGGCATAAAGATTAACACCTGAGGCCTGAGCCATTTCTAAAAGCTCTGGCCAGGTTGCAATGCCAAGCTTTTTCATCTTTTTATTCATCATACCTGTACCAACACTCATAAGTCCTTTAAGTTTTGGGGAAAAACCCTTTTTTAAGGCATCTAAGCCCCAAAAAGTAAAATATACGTTAGCCTCCATGCCCGACGCAGCTGCAGTTGTAGCAAGCATCATGGCTGCCATGGTTTTTTCCAAGGGCTTCTCGCTTACCACTATTGCAAGCGCATTCTTTTTTTCTACCATATTATCTCCTTGTCGAACATTAATATTCTCTTTTACTATAGTTGTATCTGAGGCTTTGCCAAGGTCTGTTAGAAATATCTGGTAAGCCACGCAACAACTGGACTTGCAGGACATCAAGGAAGGTTTGCTTAAGGATATTCTGCAAAGAACTCAAATTAGAAATTAGATATCCTAAAGCCTACACAAACTCAATGTCCCTAGATTAACCGCCGATACGGAAAAGATTTAAGCAGGCTATCAGTAGACAAGGCTGTGTGTGGAAATCATGACCTCATTTACAAAAGTGGGTGCGTTTACAATTTTTGCACCTTCTATAAACTCCTCAGCAGGAATCTTACGGGAATTCACGCATGGACCGCAAAGCAGTATTTCGCCACCAGCTTCGGTAAACATCTTGACAAGTTCGGCCAAAGGGGGAAAGTTAGAAGCGAAAACATGAGGTAGACAGCTTTTTTTGGCAAGCATTACAGCCTTACCTTGAAAACCTATCTTTACATTTATGCCTGAAGCCTGGGCCGCTGTTCCCATAACGAATGGAATTGTTGCCTTTTCGGCATCTTCGGGACCCGCTGTTGCGATAATCAGCAGTTTTTTTTCGTCTGCCATATCTGCCTCCTTATATTTATAGTCGATAGACTCAATTTCGACATCCTTCCACCCGGCCAAGCGCCTATTTATAAGAATAAACGCTCGTTTTAAGTCGCAACAATCTCCTCCGGTGAAACGGTTAAAATCCTCACAGCCCTACAGCAATTCAGGCAGACTAGCCCTCCGCCACAAAAACATACTAGCAGATATCAGCCTTAAGAAAGATAAGCAGGAGTAGGCGCAAAGTCAACAGTGGATAAGGTTAAGGTACTGATATAGCGTAGCTTAAAGCCTAAGCTCGCCGCAGAAGCAAACTTACTCAGTCCTAGACCTTGCGACGAATGTAGAACTTAAGGGTATCGCCTTCTTCTTCCATTCCCAAGTATTCGTTGCCGGTCTGATCACACCAAGCTGGAAAATCTTCACGTGCACCTTCGTCATCAGCCAATATCTCAAGAACCTGACCTATTTCTATTTCTTTTATCTGCTGTGCAGTTTTGAGAATAGGCATGGGACAAAGCATTCCACATGCGTCAAAGGTTTTATCTTTTTCCATGATTATTCCTCCAATGAATAGAAGAGACGTCTGTTAGAAAGAAACAAACAGCAAAACAGAACGTCATAGTTATTCCAATAGATTGTTAAACAGCCCCTTGCCGCCTTTCTTCAGGAAGATAGACATCCAGGGCTTCTATTAGGTATCCAATATATTCGTAAACTGCGCCACCGCCCATTGCTAAAGCGATATTAGCCGCGTCCATAATCTCAGCGCGGGAGCATCCGGTTTGAACGCAAATCTTGACGTGCAGCTTAACGCACGGACGACAATGCTGCACGAGAACAATGGCCAGTTGGGCAAGCTCTTTATATTTTGCAGGTATAGCGGAGGGCTGCTTCGTAGCGCGCCACATATTCATAAAGGCGCCGGCAACATCAGCCGATGCTCTTCGGAATTTTACCTGCGCTTTATTAATTTTTTTCTGTTCTTCTTCAAATTGCCGAACACGCTCTTCGTCCACTACTGCCAATCCTCAGAACGAGACCTCAACAAATCACGCAACTTATCCAGAGAAGATAAAAGTTCATCATCAAAGATATCGGCATCCAGTCTTTTAGTATCAAATAACCTACCGTCCACCTGAAAAGTCATCAGCTCCGGTATAATTTCGGCTCCGTAGATACCACTGCCCACCATAAAAATGGCGTGTCCCAATGGGATATCGTCTTCAAAATCAGGAGGCAGGTTTTTCACTGTTTACCCCCAAACGCTCAAGGATTGCCTTGGGCTTAACGCGATTTATTTTGAATCCTAATTCATCTGGACCGTAACCTAGAGCCAGACCAAGAAGTTGGGTGTAATATATTACCGGTAGTTTATATTCCTGTTCCAGCTCTTTTTCAATCTTCTTTTGATTCTGCTCATACATTACATTGCAAAAAGGACATATAAGGATCATGGCTTCAGAACCGGAATCCACAACACTCTTAAGCTTACGCCCTGCCATGGCATAGGCTACATCAACTCGAATCCCCAATATCGCTCCGCCGCAACAGAGTTCCTGTTCAGAATAAGGGTTGGAGCGCGCGCCGGTAGCATTGATAAGGTCATCATAGATATGAGGATTTTCAGGATCATCAAACCCCTCAAAGGCCTCTGAAGGCTTAAAAAAATGGCATCCGGGATGAGCGCCCACAGCAAGTTCCTGCAAATCAACCTTTACTTCCTCACGAATACGTTCAACACCAACATCTTCATAGAGAACCCTTGCAAAATGCCTAACTTCTATAGTACCTTTATATTCCAGTCCCTCAGCGGCCAGAATCTTGTTGACCTCGGCTAAGGTCTCCGGTTCGTGCTTAAGCTGATGATTAGCCTCAACCATGGTTCCGGTACAGGCAGTGCAAAGGGTAGTGATATCAAGTCCCTGCTTTTCAGCAAGCGCCAGGTTGCGTCCGGCCATTACCAAGGAGGAGCGCTGATTTACCGACTTTATGGGAAAACCGCAGCAGGTGAATTCAGGGATATCAACAAATTCAATACCGAAATGACGGGCAATAACCCGTGCAGAAAGCTCGTAGTTCTGAGCGCGCACCGGAACTGTACAACCCAGATACAGGGCAAATTTTTTACTCATCTTTCCCCTCCTTTTCGGCACCGGAATCAGAGGTTTTTTCTGCATCCTTGGCTTCACTGGAATAATCGTACAATCCGGTAGCCTTGAAAATAGCCTTTATTGGGTCAGGGGTTTCGGTGAGTTCCGGAAGCTCAATTTTCGCTCTCTTTTTATTAATAAAGGCATCAGCCTCGTAAAGACGCCCATGGCCTTGAATTAGGTCTATTTGAGCGGTAAAGGCGGGATGAATATAACCGTTCTTAACGGCAAGATTCTTTAAGGCATTCATCATTTCTGTGATGCGGACATCTTGAGGACAACGCTCAAAACAGGAATAGCAAGTGGAGCAAAGCCACACAAACTCCGAATTAAGCACCTCTTTCTTCATACCCAGAAGAGCCATGTGTATAATGCGACGCGGGTTAAAGGTATCTTCAATGGAGCGAACCGGACACGAAGCGGTACATGTGCCACATGCGTAACATCTTGTGATAAATTGACCGTTAGGTTCGGCCTGTATTTCATACTTAAAGCCGGGCTCCAGTTCATCAAACTTAACTACCCTTGGCTGTTCAGGCTTAACCGCCTCTGCAACCGCTTCTGACTTATTTGCGGTTTGAGGGTTCTGGTTAGTGTTATTTGTTACTTTTTCGTCTTCCAAAATTCCTCCAAAAATACCCTTGGTATTAATACCGCTAGTATTCGTGGGGCAGGCCTTCTAACTGTTCAAGAGAGAAGACAGGCCCATCTTTGCAAATGTAATAAGGGCCAATATTGCACCTACCGCATTTACCCACTCCACATTTCATGCGGCGCTCAAGTGAGGTGTATATTTGATTGGGCTTAAACCCTAACTTTACTACAACCGGCATGGTATATCGAATCATTGCCGGCGGCCCACACATCAAAAGCAGCGCGTCATCAGGACTGGGCGCTATTTTTTCTGTAACCGTGGGAACAAATCCAACTTCACCACTCCACCCCTCAGCCTCACGGTCTACGGTAAGATGAATCTTCAAATCATCGCGCTTTGCCCATTCTTCAAGTTCAGCCTTATAAAGAATCATACCCGGTGTCCGCGCGCCATAGATTACAGTTACGTTTTTATAATCTTGCCTATGGCCGTCGATAAGATATTGTATTACCGACCTTAGGGTAGTAAACGCGAATCCGCCGGAAACTATAACAAGATTCTTTCCCTTGTACTTTTCCAAAGGATACCAGTTACCCAGAGGACCGCGAAGGCCTATGGGATCGCCAACATCCAACTGGTGCATAGTATTTGTAACCAAACCAGCACGATTTACCGTAAAACGTACATAATCCCGTTCTGTTGGCGATGAGGCTATACCGAAGGGCGATTCTCCCTTGCCAAGTACAGATATTTCGCAAAACTGACCGGGAAGGAAGCGAAAAGCCTCCTTATCTACAGGATTTACAAATTCAAGATCAAAGGTTTTAAGCATCCCATCTTCAGATTCCAGCCGAATATCGGCAATTCTCATAGGTAAAGGAAGGTAGGGATTAGCTCTCTTGAAGTATAAATCGTTAGTCTCAACGGTTGATGTTTCCATTAGCCGTGATTATAGGAATATAGAGGAAGTTGTCAACCGAAAAACTCATTTTAAGCCAAGACATCTTGCATGACGGCTAATTTATATTAGCTAAAAACTACCCAACAACAATCCGCATTATAACTTGTTAAGCGAAAAACCGTGACGACAAAAATAATAAACTTATTCCTGTTAAAATATTCAAGTAGATTATTATATTAGATATTATCCGACTAAAATGTTTTGCCTTCCTGACAATAATTTTATAAAAGGAATTATTCCAGCAACCCCCATTGCAATACCAAATATGAATCCGATAGTAGAATTTTTTAAATTAAGCCATAGAGCTATGAGAATAATAATTGGAATGTGGAGAAACAAAAAAACTGTAATTTTACTAGGTAACTTCAATATTTCCCATTCTTTTCCATAAGCTGATTCAATCTCATATTAGTAATAACAATGTTGCATTCAAATATACAGCGTTGAAATAGTTTTCATTTCTTATCCTTTGGTAGTATCCATTTACATATATCCTAATCTTTCTTGTTAAAATGAACAAAAGACAAAATTCCAATTGGAATAAAATAAAGGCACCAGAACTCTAATACAGCAATTCCAATCCAATCCGCTCCATGCATGTCTGAGCGAAACAAACCAAGCAATGGCATAAAAAAGCTACTTATGAAAAAAACTCCATGAATGAGTAATAGAATTTTCAGGATTTTATCAGATTTTGATTTTACTTTTATAGTTAATCCTGCAAAAAAAGTAGCTAAAGCCATTATTCCATATCCTAGTAAATCATAATTAAAAAACAATCCAAATTTCGAGTAATCTATTATCTGAGCTGCCATTTTATTTAATTCACCAAAAGCAACCGAAGTGATTTGCGCATAATATACAGCTAAGATAAATACCGAATATATGGCTGAAAATGCAATTGCTATATATCCAGATACTTTCCTTTCTACAGTACTATAATAACAATAAGCGCTCATCATAGGAACAAAGCTAAAAGAAATAAAAATACTTGCCATATAACTACCATAATTGCTTCCAAAAAGCAGAAATAGAGCAAAAGAAAGAACCGCTATTACATTAATAATTGAGGCGTACATTGCTATTTTTTTATTCATCTACTTCCTTTCTTATGCTATAATTTCACATAACGGCTGAACTTACTATTTTTACAAAGCGCGACGGAACAAACTCCACTGCCGTGATTTATTATACAGATCCCAGCCAATCTTTAGTAGAAATGTTGTAAATAGCACATTAGTTACTTTCTCGCGACATAGAAATGGACACTTCCGAATCCACCTACCGGAAGGTCTTTGTAGTTAAAATTATATTTTTTTAGCAATGAATCAATATCTTTGATTATATCTCCGAACTTTTCCCATAATTTAACTATCAAATATCCTATTAAATTTCTGTCTTTTGGATAATCAAAATCCACAAGAAGAAGCTTACCGTCTTTTTTCAATACTCTTTTTAATTCGCTCATTGCTTTATCACCATCGGGATAACCGGTAAAAGCCATGGTGTTTATTACCGTATCAAATGTATTGTCTGGAAATGGAAGTTTTTCAACATTCGCTTTAGATAATTTTGCATCTATTTTTCTAAAACGCATTTTTTTAGAAGTTATTTCCAACATCTTCTCGTTATAATCAATTCCATATATATCAAAATCGTCTCTGGCATATTGAGTCATCAAATAACCATTTCCAAAAGAAACTTCCAGAATTTTTTCACCTTTGATATAAGGAATAACTCTTTTTATCCATTTTTTCCACAAAGGAAAAACTGTCATAAAAGCATCGTATCCCCTAGCCATGCGATTGTATTCTTTGTCCATTTTTTCCGTATAATTGGAATCAATTTTTGACAAATCTGCATATTGTATCTTATCTTTTTTTACCTTAAACATTTCTGTTTCAAATCCTTTCCTTACGCATACCGCTTGAACTCACCGGTTCTTACACACCGCCACGGCTTTTTATGTCCGCTGAATTAGCATTGTTAACGTTTGCCGTTATTTGCCATTTTCTTGGATGTCCAGCCATTTGGCCGAATTTCTCTAAAGTATGTACACAACGGGTCTTTCCCAGAAACATCTATGCATGTAGGAGGTATTAAGTTTTCCCCAATCTTTGTGTACCAGTTCTCTATTTTATCCTTCTCTTTTTTATAGCTTTCCTTATTTCCATAGGAAGTGAGTAATAAATACCTAGCCACAATAAATGCTGCCCAGTCTGCAAGTTGAATGAGTACTGCAAGATGCGATTTTGAAAAATGCGGGACATCAATTACTTGGTCAAGTCTTGGTGGCTGTTTATCTCCTGGCTTGTATCCCGCAA
>Ga0256846_1000118_pt1 | contig 34734 bp, 19 predicted proteins | sample TevniametaG_FD_189098 | JGI IMG/M metagenome (GOLD analysis project Ga0256846, IMG submission 189098) | Tube worm associated microbial communities from hydrothermal vent at the East Pacific Rise, Pacific Ocean - Tevnia | ecosystem: Host-associated > Annelida > Integument > Unclassified ...
TTGCTCTTTTGGGAACATCAGGAAGCGGTAAATCATCGTTAATGTATTGTGGTGTAATACCTATTTTGCAAGGTGGTTTTATTACAAGTGCAGGAGCCGATTGGGATATTATTACTTGTCGTCCCGGTCAAGAACCAATAAAAAATCTTTCCGAAGCTATTTCTCATAGTTTCACGGATATAGCCGATAATATTAATCTCGAAAAAGAATATATCAATGCTACATTATCGGCAAGCTCACTGGGCTTGAGCGAAGTATTGAGCCGCTTGTATGAGAAAAAATCAAGAAATATTCTTTTGCTTGTTGACCAGTTTGAAGAACTATTTCGTTTTAAAAAAATTAAAAATACTGAAGACGCATTAAATGAAGTGTTGGCTTATATTAAGTTGTTGTTAGAAGTTCAGAAAAACAGCAATCTATCGGCATACATAGTTATAACAATGCGTTCTGATTTTATTGGAGAATGTGCACAATTTCAGGAGTTTACCAAACTGATAAACGATAGTCATTATCTTATTCCACAAATGACGCGTAACGATTTTCGTAAAGCCATAGAGGGGCCTGTTGCCGTGGGAGGAGGAAAAATAACACCGTTTATGGTGCAGCAGTTGCTAAACGATATAGGTGAAAATCCCGACCAACTACCAATATTACAGCATACACTAATGCGAACATGGGATGCTTGGGTAAAATCGGGACAGACAGAAGAACCGATAAATATAAAAAATTACGAAGCTATCGGAAAATTAGAGAAGGCTTTGTCTGACCATGCAAATGAGGCTTACAATGAATTATCGTTAGAACAAAAAGAACTTTGTCGGATAATTTTTAAAACATTAACCGAAAAAGGAGGCGACAACAGAGGAGTAAGAAGACCTACACCTATTGTTGAAATAGCAAATATAGCAGGAACTACTACTGAAGATATTATAGAAGTAGTTGAATTTTTTCGCAAACCCGGACGTTCGTTTTTATCACCGGCACCCCCTGCAAAACTTACCAAAGAAACTGTTATTGACATTTCTCACGAAAGTTTGATGCGTATTTGGGATAAGCTGATAGTATGGGTTAACGAAGAATACGAAGCAGTTCAAATGTATAAAAGACTTTCCGATTCAGCTGAAAAATATCAAAAAGGTGAAGCAGGATTATGGCGTCCGCCCGATTTGTTGTTAGCTTTAAGCTGGCGTGAAAAACAAAAACCTACACTTGCTTGGGCTAGCAGATATAACTCTTCGTTTGAACGAACTATGGTGTTTCTTGAAACAAGCCATAAAGAGTATAAAATTGAAGAAGAAAATAAAATAAGAAAACAAAAACAAGCACTTCGCAGAACACGAATGTTTGCCATTATACTGGGGTCGGCATCTATAATATCAATATTTTTTATGGTGCAAGCTTTTGCCAATAAACAAGAAGCCGAAAAACAAACAAAATTGGCAAAACAACAAACAGAAATAGCTAAACTTCAAAAAGAATTAGCTGTAAAACAAAAGAAAATTGCCGACGAACAAAAAATAAAAGCTGTAAAAAACGAAAAAGAAGCTCTTACTCAAAAAGAATTAGCCGAAAAAGAAAAACAAAAGGCAGCTTACAATGCTAAGATTGCCCGTATGCAAGAAAAAATTGCAAATCAAAAAAGTATCGAAGCATCAAAACAAAAAGAACTTGCCGAACAAAATCTTCAAGAAGCACAACGACAACAAAAAATAGCCGAGCAAGCAAAACTTAACGCCCAAAAATTACGAATGTTAAGTATATCTAAGTCTATGGCTGTTAAATCGTTGCAAGTTGATGTCGATACCATGCTCAGAGGTTTATTGGCATATCAGTCGTATCTATTCAACAATAAGTATAAAGGAAATATTTTTAATTCTGATATCTACAATGCTCTTTATTTTTCGCATAAATATTTTTATGAAAATAAAAAATCCGATTACCTTGTTCATACTTATCAGGTGCGGGATATTACAATAGATAGTAAAAAACAAAAATTTTATTCTACGGGAAGCGACGGCAAAGTATTTCTGTTGTCTGTGGGTAATGTTAACGATACAACATTATTACTTAATACTCATGAAATTAATCGAACACTTAGTTTAAGCCCCGATAAAAATACTTTATTGGTGGGAACAAGCAGCGGAAAACTAATTTTATACGACTTAATTGCAAAAACAGATTACTCTGTTATTTATAATTTTAATAATCCCGTAAACGGAATTTTATTTGTTGATGATAATAAAATTATAGCATACGGTAGTGGTGGAAAAATAATATACCACGATTTACAAAATAATAATACAGATGTTTTAAGCTCCGACATAGCACTAAAACAAATGTTTAAAAGTGAAGATGTATATTATGCTGTGGCAAAAAACGGATTATTATATAAAATTAGTTCGTTGCAGCCTTTAAAATATGAACTTTATGCATTAAAATATTCATCCGACGGAAAAAAAGGCAGTTTAGTTAAAAATGACACATCAGAAATAATAATAAATTCGGCAGCTTGCAGTAACGATGGAAAATACCTTGCTGTTGGCGACATTGTCGGTAATGTTTTATTATTTGAAAAAGACAATTATAAATTTCTATATCGTTACAGAGCACATGCGGCAAGAGTAAACAGTATAGCTTTTGATGATAAATCGGAATATATGGCAACAGCCGGAAACGATGGTAAGATATTAATATGGACAACACAAAATTTTAATTTGGAACCTTACAAACTTACGGATAATGAGGCTTGGGTGATGTTAATAAAATTTATTAACGGGAAAAGTAGCTTATTGGCAGCTTATGCCGACGGTAAAATAAGAAAATGGGCTGTTGATTATACCGAAATGGCATCAGAAGTAAAACAAAAAATAAATAGAAATTTCACACATGAAGAGTGGCAGTTATATGTAGCCAAAGATATTGATTATCAAAAAACAATCCCTGAATTACCTTAAAATATGAAGAGTATTACATTAATATCATTATTATTAGTATTTTTTGTAAATATAACATTTGCTCAAGATGATTGTATTATAAAACTAGGCGATGCACAAAAATATTACGAGCAAGGTAAATTAGAACAAATTCCGGATTTGTTGTCGGGATGTATAGAAGAAGGATTTAACAAAGAAAATAAAACCAGAGCTTTACGCCTGCTTACATTGGTTTATCTGTTCGACGATGATATGAAAATGGCAGAAGAAACATTCTTGCAATTATTATCTGTTGACCCTGAATATAAGATAAATCAAGCAATAGATCCGGCTGAATTTATACAATTGTATAATTCATATTATACCGACCCTGTTTTCTCGATAGGAGCAATTGTAGGGATAAATTTAACTAACCCTAATCTTATCGAAACATACAGCTTAAATTCATTTAACGATGCAAATTCATCATATTCATCGGGAGGTGTAGGCATATCTTTGGGATTAAAAATGAGTTATCATTTAACAAAAAAAATAGATTTAACATTAGAGCCGATTTATTCGCTGTTTACATATAATGTTTCAGAAAATGTTACAACATTTAACACAACAGCTATTACCGAAAAAATGAATTATATGGAATTTCCTGTTACGGCATCATATAATTTTTATAAAATAAAAGAATATAGTTTTTTTGTTGAAGCCGGTCTTTTATATGGACTGTTTTTGTCAGGTGATATCAGTGGTAAGGTTATGTATAACAACAAAGAACAGCCCGATTACGAACCAAAACCTGTTTCAACAAAAGAGTTGCGAAAAAAATATAATCTAGCGGGTGTATTCGGTTTAGGAGCACAAATTGATTTATCACAAAGTAATCTGCAATTTTCTGTCAGATACAATGTCGGATTTGTTAATGTGGTCAATACTGATTACAGATACAATCCCGGTAATAAACTTATACCCGAATATCGATTTGTTGACAATGATATTTTTTTAAATAACATCTATTTTATGTTTAGTTACAACAGACAGTTTTTTATTCATAAAAAAAAGAAATCTGTGAAACAATAACTAAATAGTGTATGTATTTGATAATAAGATAAAAAAAGAATAAAAAATCATTTAAAATGATAAAAAATATAAATACCGATTATTTTTTTATTGCAATTGTATTTTTATTGCTAATATCTTTTGGTTGCACCAAAAACGAACCGAATGAGATACAAAAGGATACTTTTGTTAAATTATTCGGTGGTGCATATGAAAATTTGGCTGTGGACTTTATTAAAGATGAAGAATCATATTATTTACTGGGAAACACTTTCAATAGTGAAGAAAAATCAAATATTAGGTTGATAAAAACCGATGAATTCGGGAATAGAGTATGGGAACATGATTTTTTAAAAGATGATAAGCAAACATTAGGCTATCGGATAATTAAACTAAAAAAACAACAAGGAATAGCAATTTTGGGTTCGGTAGAAACAGACAACGATTCTCTGTTTTACGATGTATATTTACTAGTGGTTGATAACGAAGGAAATGTTTTGTGGGATAAAGTTTATAACAGAATAAACAATGAGTATGGAAGATGTATAGCAGAACTTGAAGATGGAGGCTTTACCTTATCAGCAGTATCAAAATCAAAAAATCAAACCGAAATTGACAGTTTAATATTTTTCCCTGTTGATAATACAGGTAATCCTAAATTATTATATCCGACTATTATTAAAGGTGACGAAATATATAATATATGTAAAAAACAAGATAATAAAGGATATTATATTACGGCAAAAACAGGCTCTGTCCCTGAAATAGTAATTCTTAATAAAGAAGGAACAAAAAGCGGAATATTAAAATTCAGTTCTATTCAGGGAACAATTATTGGTTTAGCACAAGATAATAATAGTAATACTTATGTTTGCGGAATGATTGACAGAGGAGAAAACGGAGACAATGATACTTTTATTGCAAAACTAAAGAATGCCGATGAAAGTATAGACTATGATTGGTTAAAAGAATTTGGAAAACAAGGAAACGACAAATTAAACAATATAGTTGTAACTTCTAACAATGAAATTTTAGGAACCGGCAATATTGAAAATAATATTTTACAAACATATAACATCTATGTTTTAAAAACCGATTTAAACGGAAATGTAATATCAAAAAGTGAGTTTGGCGGAGCAGATAATGAGTATGGTATAAATATTATTGATATTGACGACAGATTTGTTATTGAAGGAATATCATGTCTTGAAAAAAATAGTATGATTACTCTTCTTAAAGATAATTTTAAAACTGAATAATTATCAGTTTTATATTATTATCTTATCATTATAAAACGTATGTATATCAACTATTATAAATATATTGTAAAAATCTCATTATAAATACATTATGTGATTTGTTAATCTGCTGTATTTTAAGTAATTTTATCTGAATTATACCATAAAACAAATGAGATTATTTGAAGAGGTCATTGCAGAGTTAAAATCTATAGCAATTTGTTGATATAAAAGTTACTGTTAATTAACAAATATCTCATTTTGTTCGAAATGGTGACTTTTTAGAAAGTTTCATAAGTGAATGATTTAAAAAAAATTATGAAAGAGCAAAGTAGTTCCATATGTGTATGAATTTTGGAATTACTTTATTATTGACAAATAATAAAATTTTAAACATATGAAAAGGGCACTTGTTTTTTTAATTATATTTTTGTTAGCTACAGCATCTGAGCCTTTGTTTGCTCAACTAACAAGCTGTACCGGTACATTTTCTGATAATACAACAACTACTCCGGGAAGCGAAACAATATCACCCGAAAATGCAAAAAGAATAAGACTTAAAATAGTATATCATCAAAATAATGCAACAATAAGTATTTATGAAGGAACAGATGCTACCGGAACATTACTGTATCATCATGACGGAACAACAAGTATTACCGATTCAATAATCTATACCGGATATTCCGCATCGGCAAGTAGTGTTTATATTGAATATACAAACTCTAATGGAATATCTGATGATGAATATCAAATAGAATGGTTGGGAATAATAGATGTTGATGGTTCTGCTTATAATGTAAAGTGTAATGGTCAAAATGATGGAACAGCAAATATTTCAATAAACGGAGGAACTTCTCCTTATACAATTAGTTGGAGTTCCGGTGAATCAACAGAATCTGTTTCTGATTTGTCACCCGGAACTTATACAGTTACCGTAACAGATAACAATTCTTGTAAATTCGACACATCTTATACAATTAAAGAACCGGATGTGTTAACAGTTTCTTCCGAAGTAATTAAAAATAATTGTTCTCCCGGCGGTAGTAACGGAGAACTTAAAATAACAGCTCAAGGTGGCTCCACTCCTTACGATTACCATTGGTCGCAAGGAGGAACTACCCAAACTATTTCCGGCTTAACATCAGGAACATATAACTACACCGTAACCGACGTGCAAGGTTGTGAAGAAACAGGAAACGAAACGGTGTCTGAACCTGCAGTTGCTTTATCATCATCAGTTACATCATCAACCAATGTTTATTGTAAAGGTGATAATACGGGCAGTATTACCATAAGTGGAGTTGATGGTAACTCTCCTTATTCTTATCAGTGGGGAGACGGAGCAAATAATTCAACCTTAGCAACAGTATCAAATTTGCTTGCAGGAACTTATTATTTTACAATTACTGATAATTACAACTGTTCTGTGTCGGGAAATCATACAGTTACAGAACCGGCAAATGCTCTTACAATAAATCTTACCGAAAAAACTAATGCATCGCATTACAATGCAAAGGATGGAGCTATTAAAATAGATCCTTCAGGAGTACAAGGAACTGCAGGATATAATTGGACAGGAACTGACATTACAAATCCAAGTGAAAAAAATCAATCTAATTTAGGAGCAGGAACCTATAATGTTACTTTAACTGATGATTATTGTTCAACAAACGAAAGTTACAATATAACACAACCGAATATAATTTATGCAGGAACAATTCAAATAAATTCAGGAACATCAACATCTGTATGTGAAGGTATTATACCTCCTAATATTACAAGTTCAGAAGATGCAGACGGACCAAATGCTTTTACATATTCGTGGAAATTTTCCGACGACAATTCTACTTGGTCGGACACATCTTCGGTAACTACTGCAACTTATACTTTTCAAGGAACAATAACTAAAAGTATTTACGCCAAAAGAGTTGCCACCGACAATACAACATCTGATGTTGCGGAATCAAATACTGTTTTTATAGAATTACACAAGCTGTCTGTTACATACGAAGTAATAAATAATGTTTTGTGCAATGGCGAATCAACAGGAAAAGCCAGAGTATTGGTTAGTGAAGGCACAAGACCATATACTTACAACTTTTCAGTATCTAACACCGATTCATTAATTGAAAATTTGAGTGCAAGTAGTTATGATTATACCGTAACCGACCATTATTCTTGTAAAAAATCGGGCACAATAACCATTACCGAACCATCGGCTTTAGCAGTAAACTTTAATGACAGTTCAAATTATAATTCTTATGGAGTTAGTTGTAACGGAAAAAGCGACGGTTGGATAGAGGTGACAGCATCGGGAGGTACTTCTCCCTATTCATACGAATGGTATAATAGTAGCAGTTCCATAAATCAAGCGACAGCAAAAGCAAATAATCTTCCGCCTGAAACTTATAGATGTGTAGTTACAGATAATAATAGTTGTCAGCAAACAATATCGTCATTAAAAATGACAGCACCTGCAGAATTACTGTCGGGTGAAATAGAGATAAATGGTAGTAATACCGATTATGTATGTGAAGGTGAAAATAGTTTTACATTTACAGAAAAGACAGCAGCAGTAGGAGGAAGTGGTGGTTATACTTACGATTGGGAGTCGTCAACGGATAATGCTAATTGGACACTAATAGCAACAACAGGAACGACATCTTATACATGGAATCACATCTTAACAGAGGATACATATATCCGTCGTGTAGTAAAAGATGGAGCAACTACTGCTGCATCAAACAGTATTTTTCTTGATTTTATTGCCGGTACTAATTTGTCGGTCTCTAATCTAGAGTCGGAATATTGCTATAATCACGATACAGTTACAATTATTGGTTCACCTACAAATGCTAACGGTGTATTTACCGGACAAGGAATCTTGAATTCAAATAACGGAATAGCAAAATTTTTACCTTCAACTGCCGATACAGCAATAGCAAATCCTGTAAAAATAACATATACTTATACCGACCATGGTTGTGTAACAAACTTAGATAAGTTTACAACAATCAGACCTTTGCCTAATCCTGATTTTAATATTCCTGCAAAAATAGCCAAACAAGATTCTTCGTTTACAATCACAAGTAAAAGTCATTCGGGAGGTATATTCACAGGAGAAGGAATGACTACCGATGGAACTTTATATACACGAAATTTATCGGTAGGAACAACCTATGATATAACTTATAAAGTAGATAGTAGTTATGGTTGTTCAAATACAATAACTCATCAAACATTAATAATCGAAGGTACCGGTAAGTTTTTTGTAGATGCAGCTTTAACAATAGAACTTGGCGATAAATTTTGTTTTGACGGCGATGCTTTTACCATTTATGCAAAACCGTTTAACAATGATGTATCGGGTAGTTTTGAATCTCCGATTGTAAATACAGTAAGACAGCAAGGAACATTAACTCCTTCAAATTATAGTGGAAATGCTAATAATGAATATATTGTAAAATATAATTATTCAGGGGCAGACGGTGCATTTACAATAGAGAAAACTATTTATGTTTACGATGTTACCAATGAAGCTCAGATATTTAATCTTGACAACAGCTATTGTAATAATCATCAAACAGTATCAATAAATGCTAAACCATTATACAATGGCGATATGGGAGCCTTTTCAGGAGCCGGTATAACAGATCATGGTGATGCGACAGCTTTGTTTGATGTAAATAGTGCATCGTTAGGCTCAAATCCCGTTAGTGTAAAATATATATATACACAACACGAAAGCGGATGTAAAGATTCTGTTATACAGAATGTAACTATTAACAGATTACCGGAATTAACATTTGATTTGTCAACATTGTATAATATTGAAGGAACAAATGATACTTTACATGCTATACCTAATGGAGGAGAGTATTCTCCTGCTCAATATTTCACAAATGATAGTATTTTTATTCTTTCGGCAGCAGGATTGGGAAATAAAACAATAACATACACTTATACTGATGAAAATCAATGTGAAAATTCAGTTAGTAAAAATACAGTAGTTGATAGATATACAGGGAATATTATAAGTTTTAATAATTATTATTGTTACGATAGCGGAGTAGATACAATTTATGCTGCAGGTATAACAAATCCGCAAGGAGTAATAGGGCAATTTTATGGAGCAGGTATTACAAATATAGGTAATAATGCTGCAATATTTAATCCTAAAGAAGCGTATGATGCGACAAATCATGAGATTACCGATTCGGCAATAAATGTTAAAATTAATTTTAAGTATAAAGGAACCGATAATTCTACACTATTTACAATACCGGCAACTACAAAAATCAGAAATAACGGGGAAATATTTATAAATAATATAAATGATGCTCATAGTTATTGTGGAAATGCAGAGTCGATAGAATTATCGGCAACTCCTGCTTACGGAAAATTTTCAGGCGATGGAATGACAGAAAATGTATTTAATCCGTCAGATGCAGGTTCAGGTATAGCAATAGTTACATATACATATACCGATAATGATGTAGGATGTGTAATACATAAGGATGATACAATATATGTTTTGGAAGTTCCCGATGTTTCTTTTAAAATAAGTGATATATGTGTGGATGATACAATAAAATTTACTTATATGGGAACTACTCACATCGATTCGTTGAGTAGTATTTTATGGGAATTTGGAGATGACTCAACTTCGCATGAACTTAATCCTGAGCATAAATATGTTGAAGCTGCCGGTATTAAGATAGCTTTGCATTTATCAACACATGGAGGATGTTTAAATGATACAATAACTGGATTGATTAATTTAGAGAATAATCCGAATGCAGATTTTATATGGCGACACGAATGTGATGGTGAAGATGTTACATTTATATCTATTGCAGCTGATAATGCTCAGTATTATTCATATTTGTGGGACTTTGGAGATAACAGCAGTTCAACCGAATACGAACCGGTTCATAAATACGAATCAATTGGTAAGTATCAGATTTCAAGAACAATAAAGTCGGTAACTCCAAATTCATCGTGTAAAACAACAGTTGTTGATACTATTTATGTAAGACCGGTATATAATATAACTCAAGATAACAGTTATCGTGAATCTTTTGAAAACGGAAATGGTTACTGGATACCAAGAAGTATAAATTCAGAAATGTATTCGTGGCAATATGGTATTCCCAAAGGAAATATCATTAATAAAGCAGCCGATGGAGTCAATATTTATGTGACAAGTTTAGATACATTTTATTACTCAAATGAACGCTCTGCAGTTTATAGCCCTTGTTTTGACTTTACAGATGCTAAAAAACCTATGATTAGCATGTCTATTTTTAAACAAATAGAAAATACCCGTGATGGAGCTGTCTTAGAATACTCGTCTGATGCCGGTGCCACATGGAATATTATTGGTGAAGTTGCTCAGGGAATAAATTGGTATAATTCTTATAATATTACGGCAAAGCCCGGTAATTTAAGCCCGCAAGGATGGACAGATACTATTCCTAATTGGGTTGTTGCAAGTAATTATATCGATAATTTAAAAGGAAAAACAAATATTCAGTTCAGAATAGCTTTTGCTGCTGATGATGCCGTTGAATACGAAGGGTTTGCTTTTGACAATGTATTTATAGGCGAAAGAACAAGAAGAGTGTTGATTGAGCATTTTACTTCTACAGAAAGAAATAATGCAATAAACAGCAACAAGGTTATTAATAATATTGTAGATGGAGCACCTTTGGATGTTGTTGATATTCAATATCATTCAAGCGTTTATCCTGATGATGAACTTTATAAAGACTATCCGCTCGGAACAGGAACCAGAGAGGCTTATTACGGAATAAGTTCTGTTCCATATAGTATTTTTGATGGTAATACATATTTTAATTTCTCTCAAGATAATAAACCCGATGTTGATATTGTGAAAGTGTTGGCTTTAAATAATCCCGATTTTGATATGACACTTAATACAACAAACATCAATAATGGATTTAATATAAAATTAAAAATAAAAGCTAATACAAACATTAATAACAAACAGTTGCAATTGTTTACAGCTGTTGTTGAAAAAGCTGTTGTGTTAAATCAAAATTCACAATTAGTATTTCAAAATGTATTACGAAAATTTTTGCCATCCCCGAGTGGTAAATATCTTGATAAAAATTGGACAGCAGAACAAACTCAAACATTTAATTTTGAATATAAAATTGATGATTATATTAAAAATCCTGACACATTGATAGTTGTAGCTTTTATTCAAGATGAAAAAACAAAAAATATTTTACAAACAGTAACCAACGATAAATCGTTAATAGGAACGGCAATTAAACCGTGGTTAAAGGCAGGACAAGAATTAGATTATATTTTATACCCTAATCCCGCTACTGATATGGTTTATTTTGCATTCGGGACAATTACTGCAAATAATTCGGTAATTCAAATCATTAATAATACAGGGAAAGTTATTAAAATAGTTGATTTGCCTGCCGAAATAAGTAATTTTAATGTTTCAATTTCGGAATTACCGCAAGGTTTATATTTTATTCGATGGATAAATAACAACAAACAAAAAATTAAAAAATTGATAGTAAAATAAAATTGGAATTATCCATATTATAATGACTGACAAACATTATAAGTCGGAATAAATGTAAAAACTTTTATTAAAGAATGTCGTTTTTAATATTTGGTTGCTGAGCTTATCGAAGCACTATCCTAAATTATTTTTTTTGAGATTGAGATTTGATAACCTTATCCCAACGGGCTTGTTCCCTCTTTAAAAGAGATATAAATTTTTGAGGAATATCGGTTTCTAATATCATATTCTCATTTGAATATGGATGTTTAAATTCTATTTTAACAGCACTTAAAAACAGTCCTTTTCCTTTAAATAATAGTTCTTCGGGAGAATATAGCTTGTCGCCTGTTATGGGAAAACCTGCTTTAGCCATATGTATCCTAAGTTGGTGAGTTCTGCCTGTTTCGGGATAAAGTTCAACAAGCGACATAAATGTATATTTAAGGCTGTTTACTGTTTTTATAACTTTAAATCTTGTGACTGCATCTTTATTATCAACAGGAGTTGAAATAACACCTTCTTGCTTCGGCGTGCCGATAACAACAGCAGAGTAAGATTTTTTTATTAATTTTTCTTGAAACTGTTTCCCTAAATTTATAACTGCATTTTGTGTTTTGGCAATAAGTAAAATACCGCTTGTGGGATTGTCAAGTCTGTGAACAGGTAGGGCAGTAGGTAAAGCGTCTTGCTCCGGTGAAAGTTTTAAATTGTAAGCAACAGCATTTTGTATAGTTTTATAATAATTTCCGCTTACGCTGATGCCGGCAGGCTTATAAACAGCGGCAATATGATTATCTTCGTAAATTATATTAAGTTTAAGTTTTAAATTACTTTTTGTAACATAAATATCTGCAATATGCTCTATTATTTGTTCTGATTTAACAAACCTGCTGCTTTCAACTTGTTGACCGTCAAGTAATATTAATCCTTTTTTTATAGCTTTCTTTGCTCTGTTTCTCGATTGTATTGTAGGAATATTTTGAATAATATAATCCGGTAATCTAATCTTTTCAGATAAATTACATGGCACAATATGTTTGTATATAATGGTTTTGTCTTGCATTTATAATTATCTTCTGTAAGAAAATTTTGTTGTGTAAAAATACCAAAAATAAGTTGTTTTGAACAGAGTGATAAAATCTTTTTATTTGAACGGCAACAATTTATGGGTTTAAATATATTTTATTTTAGGTTAGTGTGATTTTTTATACAAACCAATTTGTCGAATTATCTTATATTTTACTGACAAAAATGAACTTTTTATATTATATTTGGTTATAAAATTAATCCATTTTATAAAATATTGTAAAAAACCCTAATTCAAGGTTGATAATAATGATAGAAAATAATAGAGTAATATAAATATATGGTTTTATGAAAGTAGTTCAAGGAATAAGATTCAGATTAACACTTTTTGTTACAATCACTTTTACAATTATTTATATAATAGTTTTCGGATACATATTCGATAGACTGAAAGAACAAGCTCAAAATGTAGCTTTGGGTAAGATTAACACCATATCATTAAATGAAGCAGCTAATATTAAAGAATATCTCGAAAAATTTATGGCATCAAATATACTTTTAGGAAAAATTTTTGAAGATTATAAAACAATTAAACCTGAGAATAGAAGAACTGTTTATCAAGGTATGATGCAAAAGATATTAAAAGAAACGCCTGATTTATTGGCTGTATGGACAATTTGGGAGCCTAATGCACTGGATAATTTAGATTATCTGTATATAAACAAAACCGGATGTACATATATAGGTAGTTTCTCAACAACATATTATAAGGTAGATGAGAAAATAAAAATAGAAGATTCATCATCTGATGGAGAACTTTTTGTGGGAGATTATTATACAATCCCTAAGAAATCAGGAAAAGAAACTCTTATGGATGCTTATTATTACTCATATACGGGAAATAAAAAAGATGAAATCTTTCAAACAAGTACAATTGTTCCGATAAAATCAGATGGAGAGTTTAAAGGTGTTGTAGGGTTTGATATTAGTCTTGAATCTTTTCAGCCGGTTATTAATAAAATAAAAATTCTGGAAACAGGTTATGCCTTGATTATCTCGTCAACAGGTATTATTATAGCAAGTCCCGATAAAGAACTTGTAGGAAAAAATATAATAGATTTTTATGGAGATGTTTTTAAAAATAATAATGTTTTTGATAAAATAAAGCAGGGGAAACAGTTCTCTTTTAATTATAATGATATTAAAACAAATCGTTACAGTAATGTTTTAATAACACCTTTTGCACTGGGGAATACTGATGCACAATGGTCTATTATTACGGTTGTTCCTGTAAAAGAGATTAACAGCAGGTCTAAATCAATATTAATTACGTCTATACTTATAGGATTAGCAGGACTTGTTATTGTAGTATTTTTAGTTTGGTTAGTCGTAGGACGTGTTACAAAGCCGTTATCTCAAATAGCATCGTTAATTAAAGATTTGAATAAAGCCGATCTGAATATCTTAGATAATATCTCTAAAAAATTCAATAACGAAGTAGGCAAAATAGCTCATTCAACTTATTTGTTGATAGATTGGTTAAATAAAACAGGACAATTTGCCAATTCAATTAAAAATAAAGATTATAAGGCAGAGTATAAATTGTTGAATAAAAATGATATACTTGGAGAGTCGTTACTTGATATGCGTAATCATTTAATAAAAGCCGACGAAGAAGAAAAGAAAAGAATGGCAGAAAATAAACAGCATATTTGGTATTCGGAAGGAATAGGAAAAGTAGCCGAACTTATTCGCGATAATAGTGATAATGTTGAAAATATGACTTCTGCAGTATTAGTTTTTATTGTTGATTATGTTGAAGCAATACAGGGTGGAATTTTTATTCTTGATAATACTGAAGATACTAATGAGCAAATATATAATTTGCAGGCTGCCGTTGCTTACGGGCGAAGAAAACTTGCAAATAAATCATTTAAAATGGGAGAGGGGCTTGTTGGAAGGTGTGCTTTTGAAAAAGAATATATATTGCTTACCGAAATACCGCAAGATTATCTTGATATAACTTCGGGATTAGGAACTACTAACCCCGATTGTATATTGGTAATTCCAATGGTATTAAATGAGAAAGTGTTTGGAGTTATTGAACTGGCATCGTTTAATGTATTTGAAGATTATCAAATAAATTTTATTGAGAAAATAAGTGAAAGTATCGCTTCTGCTGTTTCAAATATGCAAATTAACGAACAAACAAAATTGTTACTCGAAAAATCTAAAGCTCAACGCGAAATGCTTGCTTCGCAAGAAGAAGAAATGAGACAAAATCTTGAAGAGATGCAGGCTACACAAGAAGAACAAGAGCGTTTAGTTGAAGATGCAAAAAATAAACACGAATATTTGTATTCAATAATTAATGGTATTCCCGATGGTGTTTGTATTGTTGATATTGATGGTAATATTGTAGAAGTAAATTCAGCATTTTCGGCAATTACAGGATACAAAAATAGTGAATTGGTAAATAAAAAATTTGATATTGTATTTGAAGCTGTTGATGTTAATCAAATATTAACATCTCATAACGGTGAAATTATTATTAATACAAAAGCAGAAACTAAAAATAAAGTATTTTTAAAAACAAATATTATTAATATCAACAACAAACGAATGTATCTGTTCTTGTTATCCTCGTAATTTATTCTTGTTTATGACAAAAAGCATATTTTATTCAAAACATTCGCAGTAAATTTGTATGTTAATTTAGAGTTGAGTAAAACGAATGTTTTTTTGATAAATAAAATCTCTTTTTATTGTGAATTTACAATCAATAATTAAACTTGTTAATGGAAAGATTGTTACAAAATCTAAAGTTTCGGCATACTTTAATATAGCTCTGACTTCTGATTTGATGAGCGACATTCTTACTCTTGATGTTGAAAATGCAATTTTAATAACCGGGCTGAATAATCCTCAGACAATTAGAACTATGGAGATGTCGGATATTCATTGTGTTATAATAGGTAGAGGAAAAGAAGTATCAAAAGAAATGATACAATTGGCTGATAAATGTAATATTACAATAATAGAATCACCATTTACTGTTTTTAAAATTTCAGGATTGTTATTTTTACAAGGCATTAAAGCTGTTTATTAATTATATTATTGTTATGATGCAGTTTAATTATAAAGTTAAAGGCGGCGATTTTTCAAATGCAGGTGACGCATCAAGCGATGTGAAAAAAAATCTGAAAAAGTTGAATGTTAATCCTAAAATTATACGTCGTATAGTAGTTGCATTATACGAAGCTGAAGTTAATATAGTAGCACATGCTTACAGCGGAGAGATAAAGGTAAATATTGATATTGATAAAATACAGATAGAGTTAAATGATAAAGGTCCCGGTATCGAAAATATTGATATGGCAATGCAAGAGGGATATTCAACAGCTTCACAGACTGTGCGTGAAATGGGATTCGGTGCAGGTATGGGATTACCCAATATAAAGAAAAATTGTGATGAATTTATTATAAATTCTAAAGTAGGAGAAGGAACTGATTTAATAATAATTGTATATTTATCATAAAGAGAAAATTAAAATGGATAAGCCTTTTTTCTTTCATGCAATAAAAGTTGACGAACAAAAATGTATCGGTTGTTCGCACTGTATGAATGCTTGTCCTACTGAAGCTATCCGCATTTGGAACGGTAAAGCGATTATTGACGATAATAAGTGTATTGATTGTGGAGAATGTTACAGGGCGTGTCCCGTAAAGGCAATTTATGTTGAGGAAAACAGTTTTGATACAATATTTAATTATAAATACAGAATAGCACTTTTCCCATCGGTGTTTGTGGGGCAGTTCCCCGATAAAATTCAGCCAAGTCAGGTTTACAGCGAACTTCATCAAATAGGTTTTACTCACCTGTTTGAGGTTGAAAGAGCTGTTGAAATTCTTAATCGTAAAATTGTAGAATATCAAAAAAAGAAAGGTAATCCATTACCCGTAATATCGTCGTTTTGTCCATCGGTAATACGGCTTATTCAGGTTAAATTTCCATCTCTGGCAGATAATATCTTAAAACTCGGAACACCAAGCGATATTGCCGCATATTATATTAAAAAGAAACTTATTGATACCGGTATTCCCGAAAATGACATTGGTATTTTTTATATAACCCCTTGTGCTGCTAAAATTGCCGCAATAAAAAGTCCTGTGGGTGAGGAAAAGTCAATAGTTGACGGAGCAATAAATTTAAATAGTCTTTATAATATAATTTACAGGCGAATAAAAAATTCACAAACTAAAACATGTATTGTGCCCGAATCGTCGCAACTGTCAGATTATGAAGTATTGTGGTCGCTTACCAAAGGTGAGGCTAAAAGGGTTAGCGGCAGGGCTCTTGCTATTGACGGTATTAAAAATGTAATGGAATTTCTTGAACAAGTAGAAAATGAAGAAATTAAAGATATAGATTATCTTGAATGCAGAGCCTGTAAAGAGGGGTGTGCCGGTGGTATTTTAAATGTGCAAAACAGATTTATTACTGTAGAAACTCTTAATAGAAGAGTGCAACAAAATGGTAATAAGAATGCTTATTTGTGTAGAATATCAAAATATGAAGAGTATCTTTCGTCTAAAATGATACTGAAAGATGTAGAGCCTCGCAGCATGATGATGCTTGATTCAGATATGACTGAAGCAATGAAAAAAATGGTTCAGGCTCAAAAAATACTTAATCAATTGCCGGGTATCGATTGTGGAGCTTGCGGAGCACCTACTTGTAGAGCTCTTAGCGAGGATATTGTAAAAGGTGATGCTACATTGTCGCATTGTGTGTTTGTACAAAAAGTTATGATGAACAACGGCGATATAGATATGAAAACGGCATTTGCCATAATAGATAAAATTTGGGGCGAACAAAAAGCTATAAAGGGAACAATAAAAAAGACAGAATAAAATGAATATAAAACAATTAGCAGAAGAATTAAAATTAACGATTATCGGAGGAAAGCAAGGGCTGAATAATGAGGTAACAGGCGGTTATACATCCGATTTGTTAAGTGATGTAATGGGGAATATTATCGATGGAAATATTTGGATAACTCTGCAAACTCATAAAAATGTTATAGCTATAGCATCGTTGCGTGAGGTTAGTGGTATTGTGCTTGTAAAAGGATTGCAACCCGATTCCGATATGTTGGAAAAAGCAAATGAGGAAGGAATACCGGTATTGTCAACTGATATGGAAACTTTTGAAATTACAGGTAAAATATATAATTTATTAAATGGTTAAATTATTTTGAACACATATAAAGCCGATTTACATATCCACACAGTATTATCACCTTGCGGTGATTTATTTATGAGTCCGCAAAATATTGTTATACAGGCAGCCAAAAAAGGACTTGATATTATAGGTATTGCCGACCATAATACAACACTACAAGCTCTTTTGGTTGAAGAAATTGCTGAAGATTACGGTATTTTTGTGTTGTGTGGTGCTGAGGTAACAAGCAAAGAAGAAGTTCATTGTCTTTGTTTTTTGCCTGATGTTGAACGGTTAAATATTTTTCAAAAATATCTTGACGAAAATTTGCCTGATATAAAAAATAATACCGATAAATTCGGATATCAGGTTTGTGTTGACAGAGATGAAAATATAACTTACGAAGAAGAAAGATTACTTATTTCTGCAATAAATCAAACTATTGAGCAGATAGAAAACAAGGTGCATAGTTTAAACGGAATATTTATCCCTGCTCATATCAATAAATCAAATTACAGTATCATAAGCCAGTTGGGATTTGTCAGCCCCGATTTAAAAATTGAGGCTCTTGAATTGTCAAAACATATCACCAAACAGAAATTTATAGAAACAAACAAATATTTATCAGGTTATACATTTATTCAAAGTTCTGATGCTCATTTTGTTGATGATATAGGAACAGTTTACACCAACATAAATATGCAGGAAAGAAACTTTGACGAAATAAAAAGAGCTTTGCAAACAGGATTTGTTGATATGAGTTCTTAACCTATCATAGCAATAATTTCATCTACGGTAAGTTTCTGTTGTTCACCGTTGCTCATATTTTTTACGGTAATAAGTCCTGAATTCATTTCGTCTTCTCCCACAAGGGCAACATACGGAATTTTGCGATTATTGGCATAGGTCATCTGTTTTTTCATTTTTGCAGAATTAGGATAAATCTCAACACTAATACCTGCTTGTCGTAATTGTTTGATAACGGGTAAGCACCATAGTTGTTCTTTTTCTCCAAAATTTACAAAAAACAGTTGAGTTGTTACAGCCGCATCTTTCGGAAATAAATCAAGTTGTTCCATCACATCATAAATGCGGTCGGCACCAAACGAAATGCCTACGCCCGACACATCAGGTAGTCCGAAAATTCCCGTAAGGTCATCATATCTGCCGCCTCCTGTAATTGAACCTATCTCTGCATCAAGAGCTTTTACCTCAAAAATGGCTCCCGTATAATAATTAAGTCCGCGTGCTAAAGTTAAATCAAGTTCAACATTTGTTTTTAAATTTAACGAATCCAACATTTCAAAAACTGTTTTCATCTCATCAATTCCCTTTTGCCCTATCTCCGATGTTTTAAGCACTTCGCTTATTTGAGTTAGTTTTTTGTTGTTATTTCCCGAAAGGTTTAAAATAGGTTGAAGCATATCAACTGCTTTTTGTGGTAATCCTTTCTCTATCAGCTCTTTATTTACATTATCAATACCTATTTTATCTAATTTGTCAATAGCTACTGTTATATCAATTATTTTATCGGGTTGTCCTATTACTTCGGCAATTCCCGATAAAATCTTGCGGTTATTCATTTTTATTACCACATTGATATTTAATCTTTTATAAACATCGTCAACGATTTGAATAAGTTCAATTTCGTTTAAAAGAGAGTTGCTGCCTATAACATCAACATCGCACTGGTAAAATTCGCGATAGCGACCTTTTTGCGGTCTGTCGGCACGCCAAACATTTTGTATTTGATAGCGTTTAAACGGAAATTGAACATCATTGCGGTGTTGAACTACGTAACGTGCAAATGGAACTGTTAAGTCGTATCGTAAGCCTTTTTCTGATATTTGGTTGGTGATTTTTGCGGAATTTTTTTCTGTCAATAAGTTACTATCGGTTTTTTTTAAAAAATCGCCTGAATTAAGTATTTTAAACAAAAGTTTATCCCCCTCTTCTCCGTATTTACCCATCAATGTCGATAGGTTTTCCATTGCTGGAGTTTCTATAGGTTGGTAGCCGTAAAGTTTAAAAACTGATTTTATTGTATCAAAAATATAATTTCTCTTAATCATTTCGGAAGGTCCGAAATCTCTTGTGCCTTTTGGTATAGACGGTTTCTGAGCCATAATTTATCTGTTTAAATTCAGGGTGCAAAAATACGGGAAAGATTTTGATATATAAATAAAAAACAATGAAATATTATTGAGAAATGTATTTGAAATGAAAAAAAATAATGTTATTTGGCTAACACATGAACCATTTGCATGTATTCATCGTTAGATAAATCATTTAAGAAGTAAGACTTAGGATTTATTTTTTTATTATTATGTATAACTTCATAATGCAAATGCGGACCGGTTGATGTTCCTGAGTTCCCTATCTCAGCAATAATTTGACCTCTTTTTACCACATCTCCCTCTTTTACATAAATTTTACTTAAATGTCCGTATAGAGTTTTAAATCCATAGCCATGATTAATTACTAATCTTTTCCCGTATCCGGTTTTTGTTATTCTGATATTTTCTACTTTGCCATTGCCGGGAGCATAAATAGGACTGCCTATCGGACCGGCAAAATCTATTCCGGTATGTTTTATTAATCTGTGGTAGATAGGATGCATACGCCAACCAAACGGATCAGATATTCTGTAATAACCCGAAGGAGATATGGGAATTATGCCGGGAACGGAAAGCAGACTATCTTGTTTTACTTCTGCCAAATAATATAAAGTGTCGTATGATTTTTCTTGTATCTGAAGTTGTTTTAATAAAATATCACTCTTTAATGATAAGTTAATAAGCAAATCTCCGTTTGAAAAACTCTCTAAATTATGATACTTATTTACACCACCAAAACCTGCTTGGCGTATAGTTGATGATAATGGAGATTTAAAAGCAATTACACGATATAAGTTATCGTCTTTATGTTCGTATTGTTGTAAATTAGTAGAAATGCTATCAAATTTTATATTTATCTGTTCTACTTTTGAAAGTAATGTTTTATTCTTTTTTTGAAATAATAGTTCTTCGGGTGATTTTAAAATGCCTGAGAAAGACACTATCCATAAAGCTAAGCCCAGTGCTGTCCCCGCATAAACATACTTCAATGCATCTTTAATTTTTTGTTTTAAAGATGAATCTTGTTTGCTGAAAACTAAATTATTATTGTCAAATTTGTATAAACGCTTCATTATAGTATCCGTTCGGTGCTACAAATATATTTTCTTTTTATTAAAAACAAAGCTAATCTATTAAAAAAAATTAAATTTTTTACATAAATCGTCTTTTATTTTACATAAAAAATCAAATATCGTAGTTTATAAAAATCATAATTTCAGTATGTTATATTACTAAGGTGTCATAATGTCTTGTTTTTATTGATTTTCATGACAATATATCATGTAAATGTATAATAATTAATGATTTTACTAATATGATTTTATGCTTATAAAAAGCATGTTGTTAATTATCTGATACTTATCTGTAATAAGTGAAAAATAACTATTCTTTGGCAAAGAATTTGAAAATGTTAAATCGAAAATTTTAAAATAAAAATTAAAAAAGAGATAAAATTATGAACTTAAACAATTATACAATAAAAGCACAAGAGGTTATTGAACAAGCTGCTCAATATGCAATGGCTAACTCAAATCAAGCCATTGATACAGGACATATTTTAAAAAGTTTGATAGAAACAGAAGAGAATATTAGTCAGTTTATTTTGAAAAAGCACAATATTTCTAAAAATAATATTTTGGGAATAGTTGACAGTATAATAAATTCTTATGCTAAGGTTGAAGGTGGAAATCCTTATTTGTCAAATGAAGCCAATAAGGTTTTAACAAAAGCTCAAAATATAAGTCAAAAAAACAAAGATAAATATATCTCGGTTGAGCATATTTGGCTCGGACTTATCGAAAGTAATGACCAGATAGCTAAAATGTTGAACGATCAAGGTATCTCAAAATCAAGTCTCGAAAAAGTAATCAATGAGCTTACAAAAGGTCAAAAGGTTGACAGTCAATCTGCCGAAAACGGCTATAATGCTTTGGACAGGTATGCAATTGACTTAAACGAACAGGCAGCAACAGGAAAGTTAGATCCTGTTATAGGAAGAGACGAAGAAATAAGACGTATCTTGCAAATATTGAGTCGTCGAACAAAAAACAATCCTATTCTTATCGGTGAGCCGGGTGTAGGAAAAACAGCCATAGCTGAAGGTATTGCTCATAGAATAATTAATGGTGATGTGCCCGAAAATTTGAAAACAAAACGTATTTTTTCGCTTGATATGGGAGCTCTTGTTGCCGGTGCAAAATATAAAGGTGAGTTTGAAGAGCGTTTAAAAGCTGTTGTAAAAGAGGTTATTGATTCCGAAGGAGAAATTATTCTTTTTATCGACGAAATACATACTCTTGTGGGTGCAGGTAAGGGTGAAGGTGCAATGGATGCTGCAAATATTCTAAAACCCGCATTGGCACGTGGCGAACTGCGTGCAATAGGGGCTACCACTCTCAATGAGTATCAAAAATATTTTGAAAAGGACAAAGCTCTTGAACGCCGTTTCCAAATTGTAATGGTTGAAGAACCTGACACATTGAGCACTATCTCTATTTTGCGTGGACTTAAAGAAAAATATGAAACTCACCATAAAGTGAGAATTAAAGATGATGCTCTGATTTCGGCTGTTGAACTTTCGGAAAGATACATAAGCGATCGTTTTTTGCCCGATAAGGCTATTGACCTTATTGATGAAGCAGCTTCAAAATTGAGGTTGGAAATGAACTCGGTGCCCGAAGTTATTGATGAACTTCAACGAAATATTCAACAATTGGAAATTGAGCGTGAGGCGATTAAACGCGAAGGCGACGGAGTTAAACTGCAAATACTTAACAAAGAAATATCGGAGCTTACCGAAAAGTTAAATTCTAAAAAAGCTAAATGGGAGTCGGAAAAACTTGTGATTGACCAACTTCAAAAAAATAAAAAACTTATTGAAGAGTATAAACTTGAAGCTGAACGTGCTGAGCGTAACGGTGATTACGGTAAAGTTGCTGAAATACGATACGGCAAAATAAAGGAGTTTGAAGAAAAAATTGAAAAATTAAAAGCTGACCTTGATGCTATGCAGGTAAATGATGCTCTGATTCGCGAAGAGGTAACTCCTGAGGATATTGCCGAAGTAGTTGCTCGTTGGACAAAAATACCGGTAAAAAAGATGTTGCAAAGTGAACGCGAAAAACTTCTTCATCTTGAAGAGGAACTGCATAAAAGAGTTGTGGGGCAAGATGAAGCTATTCAGGCTATTGCCGATGCGGTGCGTCGTAGTCGTGCGGGATTGCAAGATACCGAACGTCCGATAGGCTCGTTTATTTTTCTTGGAACAACAGGTGTGGGAAAAACAGAGTTGGCAAAGGCTCTTGCCGAATTTCTGTTCGACGATGAAAACAGAATGACTCGTATTGATATGTCGGAATATCAGGAGCGTCATTCGGTATCGCGACTTATTGGTGCACCTCCGGGATATGTAGGTTACGACGAAGGAGGACAACTTACCGAAGCTGTAAGACGAAAACCTTATAGTGTAGTATTATTGGATGAAATTGAAAAAGCTCATCCCGATGTTTTTAATATATTGCTTCAAGTACTTGACGATGGACGACTGACTGATAATAAAGGTAGAACCGTGAATTTTAAAAACACTATTATTATTATGACATCGAACACAGGTTCGCATATTATTCAGTCGGAATTTCAAAAAATTGATGAAAATAATCGTGAGCAAATTCTTGAAGATACTAAAAATAAGGTTTTTGAGTTGTTGCGACAAACAATAAAACCGGAGTTTCTAAACAGAGTTGACGAAATAATAATGTTTACTCCGCTGTCGAAAGAGGATATTAAAGATATTGTAAAATTACAATTTGATATCATCAAACAACGACTCGAAAAGTCACAAATAGATATAAGTATAACCGATGATGCTCTTGATTGGCTAGCTGTAAGAGGATTTGACCCGATTTACGGTGCTCGTCCGCTTAAACGATTAATGCAAAAGAGTATTCTTAATGAATTGTCGAAAGCAATTCTGTCGGAACAGTTGAAAAGTGAAGATAAAATTATTATCGATGTAAATAAAAATGAAGATACAATTATATTTAAAAATGTGTAAATTCATTTAATTAAATTAATAAATAGGTTGTTCAAAAAATTTGAGCAACCTATTTTTTTTTGTTGTATTTTTAGCAAAAAAAATATTGCAGACATGCAAATAAGAGATATTGTAAATTATTTTGAAGAAATTGCTCCGGCATCGTTACAAGAAAGTTACGATAATTCGGGGTTGCTCATTGGAAATTATAAAACAGAAGTAACAGGAATACTGATAACGCTTGATGTTACCGAAGATGTAATACAAGAAGCTGTTGAATTGGGTGCAAATCTTATAGTTGCACATCATCCGTTGATTTTTTCAGGGTTAAAGCGATTAAACGGCAATAATTATATCGAAAAAACAGTAATTAAAGCCATAAAAAATGATATTGCCGTTTATGCGGCACACACTAATCTCGACAATGTGATAAAGTCGGGAGTAAATACCAAAATTTGTGAAAAACTGGGGCTTACCGATGTAAAAATTCTTTCGCCGCTAAAAAACAGATTAAATAAAATTGTTGTTTTTGTTCCCGAAGATTATGCCGAAAAAGTGCGAAGTGCAATTTTTGATGCCGGTGCGGGAGTTATCGGTAATTACGATTCGTGTAGTTTTAACACTAATGGCACGGGAACATTCAGAGCAGGAGAAGGCACCAATCCTTTTGTGGGTGAAAAAGATAAACTTCATAAGGAAAATGAAGTAAGAGTGGAAACTATTATTCCTGATTTTCTTACAAACAAAGTTATTTCTGCAATTAAAAACAGTCATCCTTACGAAGAAGCAGCATACGATATTTATAATTTGCAAAACAAATGGGAACAAGCGGGTGCGGGAATGGTAGGAAAACTTTCCAAACCTGTTGATGAAATGGAATTTTTAAAAAAGATAAAGGAAATTTTTGGTGCGGGAGTTATTAAATATACCCAATTGCGTAATGTTTCCGTAAAAAAAGTTGCCGTATGCGGAGGAGCAGGTAGTTTTTTACTTAAAGATGCAATAAGCTCAGGAGCAGATGTTTTTATAACAGCAGATTTTAAATATCATCAATTTTTTGATGCTGAGAACCGCATTATTATTGCAGATGTGGGACATTTTGAAAGTGAACAATTCACAAAAGAACTTTTTTATGAGTTACTTATAAGAAAATTTTCTAATTTTGCAATTCATTTTACAAAAGTAAATACGAATCCGATTAAATATTTATAGCAAAATGGCTAAAAAAGAAAGTAAAACAGCAGAACTATCAATGGAGCAGAAACTAAAATATCTTTACGATCTGCAAATGGTTGATGTTGAAATTAAAAAAATTGAGATGCTTAGAGGGGAACTGCCTCTTGAAGTAAGTGACCTTGAAGATGAACTTGCGGGATTATCAACAAGAATCAGTAATCTGGAAGCCGAAGTTAAAGAATTAGAGCAAGCTGTTGCAACAAAAAAGAATGAGATTGTTGAATCTCAGGCATTAATAAAAAAATATACCGAACAGCAAAATAATGTAAGAAATAATCGCGAATACGATTCTTTAAGTAAAGAAATTGAGTTTCAAACTCTTGAAATTGAACTTAGTGAAAAGAAAATTCGTCAGTTTGCCGAAGAAGCCGAAAAAAAGAAAGAACAAATTGCCGAAGCAAAAAAGATTTTTGAAGAGCGTTCAGGTGATTTAGAAGTAAAAAAACAAGAACTTGAATCTATTGTTTCCGAAACTCAGATTGAAGAGGAAAAACTCAGAAAAAAAATAGAGAAAATAGAGAAACATATTGAGGACAGATATCTGCAAGCATACCGTCGTATTAAATCTAATGCAAGAAACGGACTTGCTGTGGTTACTATTCAGCGTAATGCCTGTGGAGGTTGTTACAACAAAATTCCGCCTCAACGTCAAGCTGATATTAAATCTCACAAAAAAATTATTGTATGTGAGTATTGCGGAAGAATTCTTATTGACGAAGGTTTAAAAGATTTATAAAGAAATATTTTACAATAAATTTATAATTTTATAAAAAAGGTTGCTTACAAGCAGCCTTTTTTGTTTTATTTGGTTTATATTGTTTTATCGTAATTTTTTCAAAAAAAAATAATGATACGAATAATTAAAATATCTGTTTTTTTATTTTTATTGCAAAGCCTTTCGGCAAATGCACAATTTGATTACAACAATAATATTAAAAATGCTAAAAACGCTTTATTGAATCTTGATTTTGAATCTTACAATAAAATTATAAAACAATGCGATAGTAGCAATCTGCTTGTTGATTGGCTTAATGCTTACAAAGCATTTATTTTTTATAGAGCTTCTTCTCAAAAAACTAATATTGATGATGCTATTTCTACAATAAAATTATCTGCTGAAAAAATAGAAAATCATAAAGCACAAACACCTTATTATTACTACTCATTGTCGGATATTTACTTTTTTTTAAGTTTTCTGTATTTTGAAAAAGGAGAGTCTTTTAGAGCTTTCCAGAGCTATTACTATGCACGGCAAAACACAAAAATTAATTTGCAAAAATATCCCGATTTTAATTTGTCGCACAAACACGAACTTGCAATATTTACAATCAACAGTATTATAAACAGAGAGTTAGACTTGTTTACCAAGTCTGAAAATGAAGTTTGCAACGAATATCTTAATTTATTTGCCAAATATTCAAAGCATCTGCAAGGAGTTGACAAAAGAGAGTTAAAACTGCTTGGAGTACTTTTGTTTGATATACAATTTTCAAATAATTACAATTTGTTGTTGCAAAAAACAGAAATCAACGAAAGTTTTGCAAAACAAGGACCTTTGGAAACTTATGCAGTATCGGTTCTTTACAAAAAAAGCGAAAACTACAAAAAACGAACCGGTATTCTCAATTACGCTGTTTCAAATCATTTCACCGAAAGGTTAAATTTGCTTAATCTGTATTATGCAAATGCACTGTTGAATAACAACAATAGTTCGGCAGATATTTATTACAATAAATTTTTAAGTAAACAAAAAAACAGCCGACTTATACAATATGCCGAATTCAAATACGCAATGTATTGGTTTATAAATAATAACAAACTAAAAGCCGATAGTTTGGTTTATTTAATTAAAAATGCACGAACCGTAAAAACTTTTGAAGATAAACAAGCTGTATATGAAATAAAAAACTATAAAAACTGGAATAGAGAACTTATATTGTCGCGTGTTCTTTTCGATGGCGGCAACTACCAATCGGCATTGAAAGTATTATTGTCGGCAAAGAACAAGGTACACAGCTATAACAAATATCAAAAACTTGAATACTCTTATCGTTTGGCACGTATTTACGATAAAACGGGGAAATATAAATTTGCATTAAAATTTTATGATATGGTAATAAATTCGGGACTCGATTCCGAATTTTACTATCCTGCTTATGCTGCTTATTATGCGGGAAAAATTGAATTATTGCAAAACAATACAGACATGGCAAAAGCATATTTTAAAAAATGCAGAAAGATGGATTCACCTGTTTATAAATCGGATATTCACAAAAAAGCCGAAAAAATGATGTAGTTATACAATTATATAATGATTCAATGTGATAATACGATAATGCAATAATGCAGTAATGAGTTGAAAGTTGAATGTTTATAAAGTTGAAAGTTAGCTTGGAGGCTGAGCTTGTCGAAGCCGAATTAGCAACGAAGAAAATGATACAATGATACAATGGTTTAATGATTTAATGATACAATGATTTAATGCGATAATGTGGTAATGTGATAATGCGATAATGCAATAATGCAGTAATGCAATAATGCAGTAATGAGTTGAATGTTGAAAGTTTATAAAGTTGAAAGTTAGTGTGTAGTGCGTAGTGCGTAGTTTTGGTTGAAAACTGTCATTTCGAGAAATAGCGAGTAACCTTTTAGCAACTCTGTGGCTTTACAGTAAATACCTTAACTATCTAACAGCTTAATTTCCTGAATGCCTTAATGTTTCAAATAAAGTTAAGCGTAGCGAAACAAATTCTTATTTTTTAAATTTTAATGTTAAAACAAAAGAGACTGCCCTTTTTGACAGTCTCTTACAAACTTATTAAGCAGTAGTTTACTTGGTTACCACTACTTTTTTACTTTGAACGGTAACGCCGTTTACTCTAACCATTACAATATAAATTCCCTGATTTAAATCGGTGCTTGATATTGTTTTGTTATAAATGTTTGCCGACATAATATCTTTAAATATAAGTTGTCCTGCTCCGTTATACATTACTATTTCGGCTCCGGCAGTAGCCGACACGGTGATAACAGATTCGCCCGATACGGGGTTAGGTATTACGGTTAACTTACAATTGCTGGAATTAACCGAATATTTACCCGATTTATCGGTTTTGGCATTAAACGATTTTTTAGAGTTGCCGTTGCTTTGTTCGGTTGACCCCGATTTGTTGTTGTTAGTTTCACTTTGACACTCTTGGCATACAGCCAAAGCCTCGTCAATATCCATACTGTTGTTGCTTTCAATAAATGCTTTGTCAACGTTAATTCGGCAAATCATCTTTTTAAGTTCGCATTTTACCGAATCGTTTACTTTATAAAGCATATTATTCAATAGCTCAATTGCTTCGGTGTAATTGCCGCTATACCACAATGTATTTGCCTTATCAATGTTCAACGAATATTTTTCGGGTGATATTCTCGATGCTTTACGACCGCCGTTAAGGTCACTGTCAAGTTTATTGATAACAGTAAGTAATTTACCTGTATTGTCGGTATCGGGTTTATCAAAGCCTCCGTATAACGATTTAAACATATTGTATGCATGATGAACATACCACTCTTCGCCTTTATTAAGGTTTTTTAAATTGTTTGAAAACAGTTCGGCAAGTAAATTGTACTGCTCAGTAGAAGTATATGACTTACTTTTTGTATTGCCCGAATACAAAATTTCATCAACAGCTTTATTAAGCGGTAGTGTTCCTGCCGATGTTGTTACTGTTCGGTAACTGTAAGAACCGGCTGAAGGTGGTCGATTGAATGTTTCTCCAATATCATGAATTTGACACGGTTCCCAATAGTTCTCGGGAGAGTTATCCCTAATAGTAACAGGAAATAAATAACCAATATCATTAGGATAGTAAAGTGAATAATCTCTATTTTGATTTGGTGCTCTGCCGTCGTTTCGCCAGCGATTGTTATTTGCAAAAATATAAGGAGGTCTATGGCTAAAAAAAGATGATACTCCGGCTATACAATAATCGGTATTACGTAAATCGTTATCTCCGTTGTTAAGAACAATATTTACATTTCCTTGAACTGATAAGCCTGTTTTATTGCCCGAAATATCATTATTACCTGCCGAAATACCCGATGCACTTGCCAAATAAATATCGGAATCGGTTGACCGAATACCGTTTATAGTATTATCGTTTACAGAACTGCAATTAAACGATGTGGTAAAATTACCACGTACAAAAATACCGTAATAGTTTTGATATATAGAACTTGCAAATAAACTTAAACTTGCCGATGTTGACCCTTCGTAATATACTCCGTAATCACCCGAACCGCTTTGATATCTTACGGAAGTATTATATATATAACTCTGCTTATCCATTGATGAGCAATAGATACCTTTTACTCTGTTATGTTCAAAGATACATCCGCTAATGCCTACTCCGCTGTTGTATGCACGTAAGCCGTAATTACAATATTTGAAATTACAGTTTGTAATTTTTATTACCGGTGCGGTTGATTGCCTTACGGTATATACTCCATAGTATCCTTTTTCAAAGGTGCTGTTTTTTACGGTAATATTACCGTTACTGCGAATATCTATACCTTCGTGACCATTGTTGCGATAACTGTTTGATGTTACTCTTACATTATCAATGGTTACATTGTCAACACCGCTATTGATATAAAGTTCGGCATAGGTATTGTTCATTACTATTTTACCGTTTTTAATTGTTACGGAATTAAAATTATTGCTAAACTCTATTTTTTTATTTACAACCAATAATTTGGTGTTTTTATTAACTCCTTGTATTGTAAGGGTTGCACCATGTTCGGCATTTATATTACCATTGAGGTAGATATAGCCTGAGCCACTACTAACAAAAATATAATCATTATTTATTTTTAATGTACCATTTATATACATTGTTCCTTTCCAATTATCATTACTCATATTAATAAAAGATCCCCCATCTATAATAAGTTGTCCTCCTTCATCAATTGTTATAGTCGCACAATCAGGTATTTTAATGTCTGCTTGAATATATAGAACACCATTATTTGCAATATTTATATTATGATAAGATACAGAGTTACTATTATTCCAAATTTGAATATTATTAATTGTAATATCATTTGAGTAATTTTGTGCCATACTTACAGCTTTATATGCATTCAATCTTCCAGAGCCAAGTTGTCCAGGGAATAAATAAGAGTCATTAATTGAATCCGCAGACGCTTTTAAAATAAATTCAATATCTTCTGACGTTAAACATTCATTTACAGACAACATTAAAGCAATAGTGCCAGCAGTAATAGGCGAAGCATACGAGGTCCCCCAAACACTACCATAAGTATTGCCAGATTTTGTAGTTAAGACATCTGAACTTGGAGCACAAATATCAACTAAATCATTATGAGCATAGTTAGTTGGTCCATGTTCATTATTGGAATCTACACCTGATATAACCAAAACTCCAGGTACATTAGCTATTAAAGAATGATTATAAGAACTAGGAGTATTTCCTGCACTTAAACATAATATTATACCGCTTTGTGTTATTTCTTCTGCAGCAGCTACATTTAAGCCAGTACCTGTCCAACTACAATTAATAACATCAACACCTTCTAAGTATAAATTCCAAATAGCTCTTCTAATATTAGAAGAACTAGCACTTCCAGATGGAGAATGAGGAATACAATGTGATTTTATTTTACAATTATAACCTATACCTGCTATTCCTTTTAAATTATTAGTTTGAGCCGAAACACAACCTGCAACTTTTGTGCCATGAGGATGTCCACCTGTCGAATTACCAAAAATTTTAATAATTTGATTTGTTAAATCTTCATGGGTAACTTCAAATTCTGTATCTGCAATACCAATTATTATATCTTTATTGCCATGTGTAATAGCCCATGCACAATTAGCCTCTATCATCTCTAAAGCCCAATTTTTTTGTAAATTATTTACTATATAAGTATCATTCACAGGAGGAGCTGGGTTTTCACAATCTGTAATATAAAATATTGTTTCCTCTGTTATATAGTCTATACTCAAAATACTTTTTATTTCTTCTTTAAAAGCATTTTTATTACCATTACCTTTAAAATTATAATAAAGAAGGAGTTCGGGATTTTTTGCTTTTGGATAACAAGGTATTAATTCTTGTTTTTCAAAATTATATTTTTTCAGAATTATATTTAATTTATCAACTTCACTACTTTTAAGAGTCTCAATATTTTTATTCTTTTTTAATTTTATTATAAACTCAAAAACTTGTGAATTTGATGGTATATATGCAAGAATGATTGCCATAAATATTATAATCTTTTTCATAACTTTATAATTTTAATTAATTGTATTTTTTGTTGTTCTTTGTTTATAACTTTTAAATAATAAATTCCAGGTTTTATGTTTGCCATATTTAAAATATTTATTTTATTGCATAAATCAATTTGCTTTAAAATTATTCCACTTTTATTTATCAAATATGCAGTTAATTTATCATATGTAATATTATCTTTTATTTCTAAATTAATAACATCACCGCATGGATTTGGATAAACATTTAATAAATCATTTTTTTCCGAATCATTAATTCCTACTAAACTAAAATCACATGAGTAGTCTTCAAAATAATACATCCACCAACTACTTTTTAAAGATATATCATTATCAAAATAACATCTCAACCAATAAGTATAGTCAAGCGATGTCCCTCTTAAAAGATTTAAAAACTCATACCAATATCCATATTTTTCAGAATATGAATATTCTGTTTTCCATATTAGAAAATCTAAATCTTCTCTCTTTAATATTTTAGTATTAATTGTTTTTATACTATCAAAATTATTATCAGGTGAAATAATTATTCCTTTATTATAATTAATAGACTCAACAATGCAAGAAACTTCATAAGTTGTATCAAATTGAAAAGTTGAATCTGATGAAATTGATTTAAAATCAAATACAATAGTATCTCCTATTTTAACATCAAAATCATAGATTAAGTTGAACTTATTGTTAAACCAGTAATATACTTTAAATCCATCCTGATAAAAATATTCTGTATTATAATTACTTTTTACAACCCTACACGTATGACTGTTAATAACTGTATCTTTTACAACTATATATTTTTCGTATGAATAAAGTGGATTGTTTGTTGCTAAATCAGGAATACAATAATACCACACAGCCTCATATGGAGCCCATTCCTGTTGGGCATTTACTCCAAAAGTTAAAATAAACAATACAAAAGTTAAAATACTGCTACAACAATACCGTGATTTTTTGTTCATTGTATTTATAATTTAAAATAAAAAAATTCACTAAATCGATTTTGTCCCATAATACCGTTACAAGTTGTAAAACCATATTGAATTTTATATGTTCCGTTATTTGAATTTATGGTACAATTTGTAATATCTGCCCAACCGGTATAATTCCTTGATGCGTTTTTTAAAATATAAGTTTTATTATCTTCTGTTGACCAAGGGTCTTTTCCTCCTGTCCACCTGAAACTTATTATTACATAATCAATTATATTATCAGGAGATGACATTTCGTTGTTTACTGCAAAACTGCATTTATTTGTACGATTATCAAACGAACTCCAATTAAAATCGGGATAGTTTGCTTCAATACTGTCAAATACTTGACGGGTTATTGCATCAAATGAGGTTTGAGATGTGGGATGTGGTATTTTTATTAACGCAGGAAATATTTCACCGTAAAATTTAAACGGACTTTCAGAATGTTTACTCATTTGATAATAAAAGTTGCTTAAACTATGGTCGGTATTATTATCGTCAAATGCGTTAATATCGGAATAAAACAACCCGTTGTAATTAGGTAAATGGTTGTTTTTCCATATTTTATTTTTAATACTATCTCCTTCAAACTGAACACAAACAAGCAGAGTTTTTAATGCTCCGTGAGGTGTGTGCACTAAACCGTTTTCGGAAAATGAGCCTTTTTCGTTGGTATGCGAAATTGTATCGCCCGGAGGGTGATAGTCCCAATCGTTGTAATACTGGGCTTTTACTTGTAAAGTAAAACCAATGCATAAAACAAAGATTAATAAAAAGATTTTTTTACAATCTGTTTGTTTTTTCTTGTGATTTTTCATAATATTTGTTGATTTTAATAAGGCAGGAGAGGTTCCCCAAAAATATTACAAGAACCTGTTTTGACGAACAACTTGTAATATTTTACCGCTCCTTGCCTTTGTTAATAAATAATTATTATGGGGATATTAATTTTTTATAATTTTATTTATATAATTTGTGTTGCTTGTGGTAAAAATTACTATATAAGTTCCTTTTTGTAAGTATGATATATTTTGAGTAACTGTCTGTTGTTTTTCAATATTTTTTTTAACGATAACCTTTCCGGTAACAGATATTATTTTTAATATTCCGCTTTTGTAATTATTAAATTCAATTGTCAGCTTATTATTTGCCGGATTAGGATAGATATTAATTTCATTATTGCGTTTTACGGGTTTATTTTTAATTGATACAGGATCCCATCTTTTTATTTTTCCTATTGCTATCATATTTTTATTGCTATGGGCATGATAGCCGTCACCAAACACAATAACCGATTCATTATCGGTTATCAACATTTTTTTTGAATGTTGACTGCCTAATGCAAATAAATTAAGTGTACTAATACATTCTCCTGATTTACTTATATGCAGAACATTAAAATTACTATGAATAGTGCCGTTAAAATCTCCGTAATATTCATAATCGTAAAATATTAAAATGCTGTTATCTTTTAATACTTTAATATCTGCTGCATCATATATCCTATACTGATTAAAGGTATCCTTTTGTATATATTCTACTTCCAACGTAAATTGTTTTGAATATCTTCTAACAATATTTTCAATACTATTTTTATATCCTGTAAAATAAAATTTTTTGTTTTTAAAATAAGCTCCAAATAATCCTCCATCTAACATATAATCTTGCAATTTATTTCCTTCTTTTGATAATTGAAAAACATAACAAGAATCTGTTGTGCTGGCAAAAACATAATAGTTATTAAGGTCATAGGCAACATTGAAAATACGAATATCTTTATTACAATCTAAATCCGAAAGTGTTTTTTTCCATACAATATTGCACGAAGAGTCTAATTTTGCAATAAATAATCCGTACTTACCTATAAAAGAACCTAAAAAATTATTATTTTCTACATTTATAAGGTATGGATTATGTTCGCATATTCTTTTTAAATTAGTTTTACTTTCAAATAATTGTTTAAACCATAATTTATTTCCATTTTTATCAAATTTTGTTATTCCAAAATAACGTGTGTCTTCAACATCCCAACTGCCTGAAACATAAATA
>Ga0256846_1000119_pt1 | contig 34705 bp, 32 predicted proteins | sample TevniametaG_FD_189098 | JGI IMG/M metagenome (GOLD analysis project Ga0256846, IMG submission 189098) | Tube worm associated microbial communities from hydrothermal vent at the East Pacific Rise, Pacific Ocean - Tevnia | ecosystem: Host-associated > Annelida > Integument > Unclassified ...
AAAAACAATTTTGGTGGCAGAAGATGAAGATTCAAACTTTTTATTTTTAGAAAAAATATTATCGCCTACCAATGTTAAAATTATTAGAGCTGAAAATGGCAACGAAGCTGTTGATATTATCAATAACAGTGATATAGACCTTGTTTTAATGGACATTGTTATGCCTGAAGTTGATGGTTTTGAAGCTGCAAACATTATAAAAGGGGAACATCCTGATATTCCTATTATAGCTCAAACATTTTACGAAAGTGATATTGATAAAGAAAAAGTTGAGAATTCAAAATTTGATAGTTTTATCAGAAAACCGATAAATATTAATAAACTGTTAATAGTTATTGATAAATATCTTGGCGAGAAGAAATAAATTTAATGTAATATTTAATAACAAAGGCATCCATTATAGGATGCCTTTGTTGTATTCGCAGCTAATAAGTAGTTGCAAAGTTTTGTGGCAATAATAATGTTTGTTTTAATAATGATGCAAAATTATAAAAGGTTGTGTTTTGTTCTTTTTTTAAAAGAAATGTTTTTCTGCAATTTTTACGGTAAAATACTATATTTTTGTTAAAAAATTATTGATATTAAAAATATGAAAAAACTTCTTGCTTATCCTTTAACATTAATCTACTATTTTATTTTTGGTGCTTTGTTGGGTATATTTCATATAATTCAGGTAATAGCTTACAATTTGTTTGGATATTCGGCTCATAAAAAAACTGTTGATGCACTTAATTATCTTTTGGTAAAAAATCTTTACACATTGTTCTGCCGACCATCGTTTCACGGAGTTGATAATTTACCCGAAAACACTCCGTTGATTATAGTTTCAAATCATCAAAGTATGTTTGACATATCACCGGTAGTATGGGGATTTCACAAACATCATGTGAAATTTATTTCAAAAAAAGAACTCGGCAAAGGTATTCCAAGTATATCATACAATTTAAAAAAAGGCGGCTCTGCTCTTATCGATCGTAAAAGCGGTTCGCAGGCTATAAAAGAGATTTTGAAACTCGGTAGAAATATGGAGCAAAAAAAGTGGTCGGCTTGTATCTTTCCCGAAGGAACAAGGAGCAAAAACGGCAAATTGAAAAAATTTCAACTCGCGGGGTTTAAAACTTTGCTTAAAGCATCGCCGTCGGCTTTAATTGTGCCGTTTGTTATCAACGGTAATTATAGATTGCTTAAATGGGGTAGTTTTCCTCTGAATATAGGATTGCGATTAAAATACACAGCACTGCAATCGATTGATAGAAAGGATTTTAATTCGGAAGGAGAGCTTCTTGAATATGTAAAAAAACAGATTGAAGAAAATTTGGAATAAGAATTAATTAGCAGAAAGTTTATAAAGTTGAATGTTTGTAAAGTTAAAAATAGATGTTCTAGCAGTCTAGCAGTCTAGCATCTAGCATCTAGCATCTGGTTTCTAACAGTCTATAAAAATAAATAACGATGAAGTTCAGTGATTTTAAAATAAATACTCCGTTGCGAAATGCTATTGCCGATATGAATATTGAAACCCCCACATTAATACAGGAGAGGGCTTTTCCGGTAATTATGTCGGGAAAGGATATGGTGGGAATTGCTCAAACGGGAACGGGAAAAACCATTGCTTATTTGTTGCCTGCATTACAACAATGGAGTTTTTCAAAAAATAAAACTCCTCAGATATTGGTAATTGTGCCTACCCGCGAACTTGTTATGCAAGTTGTGGAGGAGGTTAAAAAACTTACTGCATATATGAATGTTGTCACCGTAGGAATTTACGGAGGAGCAAATATCAAAACACAAAGTAAAACCGTTTATCAAGGTGTTGATGTGCTTGTTGCTACACCCGGGCGACTTTACGATATTATGATGTTGGGAGTGTTAAGGTTTAAACAACTGAAAAAACTTATTATTGATGAAATTGATGAGATGATGAATCTCGGATTTCGTCATCAGTTGGTTAATATTATTGATGCATTACCGCAAAAAAGACAAAACCTGATGTTTTCGGCTACTCTTACAAAAGATGTTGAAGATTTTATTAACAACTATTTTTATAATCCCCAGAAAATTGAGGCAGCACCTTCGGGGACACCGCTAAAAGATATTATTCAGTCAGCTTACAGTGTGCCCAATTACTATACAAAAGTTAATTTATTAAAACATCTGCTCAATACAGATGATGCTTTTAGTAAGGTGCTTGTGTTTGTAGTTTCGAAAAAAATGGCAGATAAGCTTTTTGAAGATATAAATGGCGATTATCCCGAAAAAATTGGGGTAATACATTCAAACAAGGCACAAAACAATCGTTTTAACACCGTCAGAAAATTTCACGACGGAACTTATCGCGTAGTTATTGCAACCGATATTGTTGCTCGCGGAATTGATATTTCTGAGGTGTCGCACGTAATAAATTTTGATATTCCCGAAGTCCCTGAAAATTACATACATCGTATCGGACGAACAGGTAGAGCCGATAAAAAAGGTAATGCAATATCATTTATTACCGAAAGCGATTTGGGTAAGGTTGCCAATATCGAAGGATTGATGAAGCAGACAATTCCCGTAAGTGACTTACCGCAAGAGGTAGAAGTTTCAGAAAAACTTTTACCCGAAGAGATGCCTACCGCTCACCTTAAAGAGATTGAGATGCGAAGACCAAAAAGAGAAGTAGGGGCAGCATTTCACGAAAAGAAAGAGAAAAATAAAAAAACGCGTATTAAAATTACCCGTGCACAACAGATGCGAGAAAAATACGGTAAGCCAAAAACAAAACGTCCTAAAAGAAAAAGGTAAATTAAAAAAACTGACAAATGCAAAACAAATATAAATTTATTCAGTTACGCCAAGATAATGGTATTGTGTGTATAATCCTCAATCGTGCCGAGAAGTTAAATGCCATTTGCTTTGAAATGGTTGAAGAAATTAACGATGCAATTTCAAATATCAATTTTTCTGAAACCAAAGCACTGTTTATTACGGGTAACAACGAAGCATTTAGTGCCGGTGGCGATTTAAAAGAGATGAAACAACTGAGCAGGGAAGAGGCTGAACGCCGAAGCCTGTTTATTCAAGATACTTTCCGCAAAATTCAAAGCCTTGATATTCCGTCGGTTGCATTTATCAGAGGCTTTTGTTTTGGTGGAGGCTTAGAGCTGGCTTTACATTGCGATATTCGCATTTGCGACACAAACTCGCAATTTGCTTTTCCCGAAGTAAAATACGGAATAATTCCCGGAGCAGGCGGAACGGTTATATTCCCTGCAATTGCGGGAGAATCGCGTGCATCGTATTATCTGCTTACAGGCGAAGAGTTTAATCAAAATACAGCTGTTGATTTAAATGTTATTCATAAAATTATTGAACCACAGGATTTTGAAAAAGAGATAGAAAACAGAAAAAACTTTTTTATTAAAACAGATAAAAAAGCATTAAAGGCAATAAAACATCTTAATAAAATAACAGTAAATAATAATATTGATGCTCTTTACAGAGAAGAGGCTCGATTATTTGCAGAACTTCTTCATAAAAACGGTAAAACAGGAATATCGGATAAGTTTTGAGGTAAAAACAGAAAATACTTTTGCAATGCACGATGTGAATTATTGATTTGAAGGCATTAAATTAATAATTAAAATAAGACTCAAACCGATTTGACTTTTTTAATTACGTAATTAAAGAAATATTGTTTTATTTTGAATTGAAGAAAATATCCTCTTGAGAGTTTATCCCGAAGAAATTCGGGAGGATTATAGGGGTAAGATTATTTTTACAAAAAAAATTAAAAGAGCAATAAGTATATTGTTTTAAAAAATTAATACAATAAAAAAATGTTTGAAAATTTTATTTTTAGCGGATTCGGATTTGTAACAGGCAAATATCAAATAACAAACAGTGATATCGACAAAGCAATTGATGACGGTTTTTTTGCCGGTCTCGACAAAGAACGCATAAAACATTCCGACAAATATAAAGCGGTTTTGGAAAAACACCCCGATGCTACACCTTTCGATTATATGGCTGAGCATATGATGGGGTTTCGCAAGCGATTTCATATTGTGCCGTTTCCTCCGCGAAAAACAAGTTTCGATACTGCTGAATCGGCTCTCGATTTGGTTGTAAATGCAGTTCAGCAAGCTCTTGACGATTCGGGAGTTCATCCCGAAGATATTGGAGCTTGGTTTGTGGGAACTGCTACTCCGCACGAAATGGCTCCCGGTATTGCTGAAACTACAAAAAGTTATTTTACAAAAATAGACAATCAATCGGAGGCAATGACCACAACATCGGCTTGTGTGGGATTTAATATTAATATAGAGCGAGCTGTGAATTATCTTAATGTTCATAAAAATATAAATCACGTAGTAGTTGCTCATACCGAGGTTATGAGTAATCTGCTGCTCGAAGAAAAAGACTTTGTTCCGTTTACCACTTTTGGCGACGGAGCGGCGGCTGTTATTCTTAGTCGTGTTACTTCCGATATTAAGGAGGGTATTGTAAATGTTGTAAATTACGAAGACCTGGCAATGGTTGATTTTCTTGGTGCCGACCGTGACGGTAATCTGATAATGGATGCTCGCAGAGTAAAAGCTCGTGCCATTCCAAATATTGCCAATACCACAATCGAACTGATGAAAAAAGAAAATTGGAATCTCGATGATGTTGATTTGTTTATTCCTCACCAAACAGGACACGCTATTGTTCATGGTGCTGCCGAAGTGTTACAATTTCCTTTGGATAAGGTTTTTCAAACCGTTCAACTTGATTTCGGAAACCTTTCGGGAGCGTCAATTCCAGCATCGTTTGCTTGGTTACACCAAAACGGCAAACTAAACAAAGGAATGAAAATAGTTACTGCCGTAACAGGTCTTGGCGGCGAAACAGGCGGGTTTACGTATATTGTTCCTGAAAAAGTAAAATTTACACCTAAAAATAACGACCTTAACGGGAAAATCGCTCTTGTTACCGGATGCACAGGAGGTTTGGGCGGAGAAATTTCACGTCAACTTGCAGCAAAAGGTTGTCGTGTAATTATGCAATACAACTCAAATACTCAAAAAGCCGAACAACTTTTTAATTCTCTTGAAAACAAGCATCTTAATCATAAAATTATTAAAGCCGATTTTAGCAAAAAACAAGAAGTTGAAAATCTTGCCGAAACGGTAAAAAAAGAGACTGCGGAGCTTGACTATTTGGTTCATACCGTTGCAATTACAGGAAGTCTTAATAAAGCATCGGATGTTACCGATGATGAAATGCGAACCGTTGATGCCGTCAATTATCGTCATCCTGCTTTGCTTACCGAACTGCTTACCGGAATATTACAAGAAACAGTAATTTTTACAGGCTCAATAGCACAAGATGCACAGTTTAGCGGTTCATCGGCTTATGTGTCGTCAAAACGCGGACTGTTTGGTTTTGCTGCGGGATATGCACAACAGAATTATCCGAAAATAAAGTGTATTTTTTATATTCCCGGAGTTATTGACGGCGGAATGACAGCTGTTCTTAATCAAGCACAAATAAACGCATCAATGTATGCCGTGGGGCAAAAGGAGTTAATTCCGCTTAAAGATATTGCAAACCGAATGGTGCTATCGCTGTATATCCCTAAGGTGTCGAATGTAAGAAGTTCTTACCAAGGTGTTTTAGTTGTCAGAAAAGACGGTTACAGTTTTTATTAAACTGTTTTAGAAGTCTAATAACAGAGTGAAAAGTTGTTAATTTTCAACTATCAGTTTTTTTACTTTTGAATTATTATCATAAGTTAATACATACATATATAAACCCGATGTAAGATTTTCAGCTTTTATATCTATTTTTTCAATATATTTTCCTATACCTAAATTTTTATTGTCAATAATTTTTTTGACAACTCTGCCGTAAGAGTCATATAAATAAAGAGATACTGTAGTTTTTTGTCTTATCTTAAATGAGTAAAAACTTAAATTATTTGTAGGATTAGGATAAGTAATTTCTTCTGCTATCAGGAAATTATTATCATCTTCGTGCCCTATTATTTCAGTATTAACAAGTGCTGTCCAAATACTTAATCCGTTTTCAGTATCACTGTAATTTAAGCGTGTCCATATAGGACGCACAACATTATTATATGCAGTAATATTGTTATAGTCACCAAAAAATACATCATTTCTTGGCAGAAATGGAGATTCACTTATTTTAAAATTTGTAAATGTTTTTCCGCCGTCTTTCGATAATGCCATATAAACATCAGTTAAAAGACTATTATGTTCTCTTTCTCTGCGATCATAGAAAACAAAATACAAGTAACCGTTTGTTTGGTCAATTGTCATCCAAGTTAAAAATTGTTGTGATTTGGTTGTATCATTATTAACTTTTATCGGACTACTCCAAGTGTTTCCTTTATCGGTTGATTTTGCAAGCCAAACATCTGTGTTATCAATTCCGTTTCTTTGATCAGTCCAATTAACATAAATAGTTCCTCTGTATGCAGAATGACTTGTGTCACAACATGTTATAGGTAATCCGTTGCTTCTGTATATACCGGGAATTGCATAATCCCAACCTTCGGGTTGTGTGGCTACTTCAATATCGTGTTCAAGCCACGTTTCTCCTCTGTCATATGAACGGTCGAAGTATATTTTATTGTTAAATGCCCAAGTTACATAAATTTCTCCGTTAGGACCAACAGCAGGAACTGCTCCTTCGGTAGTATTATCAGAGTCAAGACAATCTCCTGAAAGTTCATTTATTCTTACAGCTTCACTCCATGTTTCACCGTTATCTTTTGATATACTGAAAAGAATATTACTTTTATCGCTTTCCCAACCACTGCCATACACATCAAATTGAGTCCACGTTGCATACATGTAGTTATTTGAGAAATCTATTGCTACCCAGTGTTTGTCTTGATCTTTTGAACCGTTTAATCCCATATACGAACCATTGTTCCATGTTTTACCGTTATCGGTGCTTTTTTGGCAAACAATTCTGTCTAAAAAATTAGCTTCTTGCGGATCTGACAAATGAAAAAAATAAAAATCACCGTTCCTGTCACTAATAACACAAGGGTCGCCCCATATTCCGTATGTAGAATTTAAAATATTTCTATTCCAAGTTAAACCTCCGTCGTTTGAATAATAATAACTTCTAATATTAGCTCCTGCAACTATATACTGCGGATTAAAATAGTTTAAGCAGATACTTGGTTCTTCGGGACTGTTAATATCACTTATTTTAATATTTTGATGCTGAGCAACGGCATATTGAAAGGATGTTATAAAAAAAATAAAAAAAAGTTGTTTCATAGTTAGTAGTTTTGTTTAGAGAATTAAAAATACAAAACTTTTTTTTAAACTTTATAAAATAACCTGTTTTTCAATAAATTATTTATACTCTTCATTAATCTTTATCAAGTCCGAAAATGGCAAGTCCGCCGAGAGAAGTTTCTTTGTATAAATTTGGTAAATCGGCACCTGTTTGTTTTAATGTTTTGATAACATTGTCGAAAGATATTACATGTCGTCCATCGGACAATATGGCAAACGATGCGTGATTAACAGCTCTTGCTGCTGCAAATGCGTTGCGTTCAATACAAGGCACTTGCACCAATCCGTAAAGCGGGTCGCAGGTTAAACCCAAATGATGTTCAATACCCATTTCGGCTGCATATTCTATTTGGTAAATAGAACCTCCGTGAAGTTGTGTGGCTGCTGCCGATGCCATAGCACAAGCTGTTCCTATTTCTGCTTGACAGCCTGCCTCGGCTCCTGATATTGACGCATTATATTTCACTAAATTACCGATTAATCCCGCAGTAGCAAGAGCATTAAGAATATCTTTTTCGGAAAATTTAGATACTTTTTGTAAATGATACAAAACAGCGGGCAAGGTTCCGCTGGCACCACAAGTGGGTGCAGTTACTATAATTCCGCCTCCTGCATTTTCTTCCGATACAGCTAATGCATAAGAAAATAACATTGTGCGGCGTTTAATTGGCAGTGTAAGGTTTGACGACCGCAATTTATACGATGGAGCTTTGCGAGCAAGATGCAATTGACCGGGTAGTGTTCCCTCTTTTTGAAGTCCGTTCTTTATACTTTTTTTCATCTGTTTCCACACTGTGGCAAGAAAATTCCAAATATCGTCATCTTCGTATTCTTCTATATATTCCCAAAGATTTTTGCCTTTTTTACTGCACCACTCTAAAATATCATCCATTTTGGTAAGCGGATAAATATTTGCACTGTCTTTTTTTGTTTCATTGTCGATAATTGCACCACCACCAACAGAATAGGCAGTCCATTCGGCTGTTTTTTTATTTTCTTTATCAAAAGCCTCAAATTTTAATGCATTGGGATGTCGTGGCAGAAAAATTTCAGGTTCCCAAATTACTTCAATATCTTTGTTTTGAAAAGCCTCTTCAACAGCTACTCCCGTTAAGTGACCTTTGCCTGTGGCGGCAAGACTTCCATAAAGGGTAACAATATATTTGTGAGCATCGGGGTGTTTTTGCAAAAACATTTCCGAAGCATTTTTGGGTCCCATTGTATGACTGCTTGAAGGACCTTTACCTATCCTGTAAAGTTCGTGTAACGATTCCATAAAAATACTGTTGAAAAATAGTTAATATTTTGCTTTTTGCTGTGTTACTGCTTTACCTTTCCATTTTCCCGTAAGGTAATAAACATAAGCACCTAAAAGACCCGTAGCCCAAGCTATGGGAATTGACCACCAAATACCCGTTTCGCCGTAAGGCTTAGATAAAAACCAAGCTAACGGAACACGAATAAGCCACAGTGACAATACGCTGAGAAACATCGGGATAAGTGTTGCTCCCGCTCCTCGCAAAAAACCATACATCACAAACATTAAAACAAAGAATATGTAGAAAATGTTTACAATGGTAAGGTATTCGGCTCCTATGCGAATTACTTCGGGGTCGCTGTTGAATGCTCGCACCAATGGCACTCTGAATGTGATAATTGACAAAGTGATAACTGCACAAAATGCCGATGCCATTATTGCTGTCGATTTCAAACCTTTTTTTATTCTTTCGTTTTCGCCTGCTCCCAAATTTTGTCCCGTAAAGGTAGCTAATGCGGCACTAAATGCCATAGCGGGCAATACGGCAAAAGAGTCTATTCGTCCTCCTATGCTGTATGCGGCAATAACATCGGTACCAAATGTGTTGACAATTCCCATTAATGCCATCATTCCCAAAGCCACAAATGTTTGCTGTAATCCCGATGGCAATCCGATGCGGACACCTTGTTTAAAGATGGTATAATCGAATATCATTGTTGCTTTTTTAAAACTTATGATGGCGTGTGTTTTGTTAAGATAAATTGCAGCGGTAATAAATGCTCCCGCTTGTGCTATTATGGTTGCCCATGCAGCTCCTGCTATTCCCCAATGAAATACCATAATAAAAAGCAAGTCGAGCAAAACATTTACAATAGTGGAAATAATAAGAAAATAGAGAGGTGTTTTTGAGTCGCCAAGTCCGCGTAATACTGCACTTGTGCCGTTGTAACCAAACATTGCTATTATCCCGCCAAGGTAAATATTAAGATAAACGGTAGCATCGTGCATCAATTCGTCGGGTAGTTGCAACATTTTGAAAATATGACGACTCAAAGATATTCCTATCACACTCATTACTATTGATACAATGCTCAGCGAAATAAACATTGTGCTTATGGTGAGTTTTACTTTGTCAATTTGTTTTGCTCCGAAATATTGAGAAATAATTGTGCCAAATCCCGAACCTATGCCGATGATTAATGCAATAAGTGCAAAAATTATGGGGAATGAAGCCCCTATTGATGCAAGAGCATCTTTACCGAGAACATTTCCGACAATAATTGTATCGACAACCTGATAAAATTGCTGAAACACATTGCCCAAAAGCATTGGCAATGCAAACTTAAATATCAGCCCGCTCTCTTTTCCGATTGTCAGATTCTTCATCTATAATTTTTTATTTCTTTAAATATATTTAAAACAGGAGCTTAATGTAACGGTAAATCTCTTTTTCAAGCAATTTCAAAGTTTGTCGAAAAACTCAACAACCAGCTATGCAATATGGAGGCTTAGCCTGTCGAAGAATGTAGAGTTAAGGTTTCGCTTTGTTAATTTATTGAATGAAGTATATTAGTTTTTTATAATTTTACAAATATAGCGAAGCCTTGACTTTTTACATCTCCTTTTTTTGCATCTTTTCAGAAAAAATATATTAAACTCTCAATTAAAAGGCACAAAGGTAAAAGTAAAAGCGGAAATCTGACTTTAATAGCATTAAAATTTTTTCAGCTTATTTGAAATAAAGATTTCATCTACTTTGCTTTCAAATTCTGTTATATTATTTATTCTTCGCAGTTCAGAATAAAATTTATCACCGGTTTCGAACGATTGAGAAAAATACCACCACAACTCTTTCATTCTGTCGAGTAATCCTCTGTGGTTAAGTGTTTTTTGTTTGTAATGGTCATACAAAGCAAAATAGAGTTGTTTGTATTTTTCCGTTTTTTCACTTTCGTGAAAACTGCTACCTTTTATCTCGTTGGTAATAAAAGGATTGACAAAAGCACCGCGACCAATCATATAGCCTTTAATATCAGGAAAGTAGCTGTCTAATCTCTCTACATCTTTTTTTGAAACAATATCACCGTTGTAAATTACGGGAACAGAAAATTTAGAGTAAATTTTTCTAAAAAACTCAATATCGGCTTTGCCTTCGTATTTTTGAACTGCTGTTCGCGGATGAATAATTACTTCATTAATATTGTATCTGTTTAAAATATCAATAATTGGTATTATTTCATTTTTATCATAAAGACCAAGGCGAATTTTAATTGATAGTTCGGGTTTTAATTCAGGGAGAATGTTTTTTATTAAGTATTCTATTTTATCGGGAAAGGGTAGAAGTCCTGCTCCGCGTATTTTTTTTGTTACAAAAGGGAAAGGACAACCCAAATTAAGATTTACTTTTTTAAATCCTATTTCGTAAAACAGATTGGCATAATGCAAAAAACCTTCGGGTTCGTTGCTTAACAGTTGAGGAACAAGAGTTATGTTTTTGTTTATTTGAGAAAAGTTTTTTTTGAGCCTGCCTTGTTTTATGGGCGATTTGCTGCTTGCAAGAATATAAGGAGTCATCATTTCATCGAACCCGCCAAAAATTTCATGATAAGTATTCATAAAAAAAATGTCAGTCATTGCTTGCATAGGAGCAAGTTGTAAAAAGCGGCTCATACAATTAATTTTTACAAATTAAGGCATAAAAAAAAGGAATGTCAACACACTCCTTTTTTTTATGTTATCTAAATCTTGCTTAGTTAATTTTTTCATCTAAAGCTTTACCCGGCTTAAATTTAGCAACATTTTTAGCAGCTATTTGAATTTCTTTTCCGGTTTGTGGGTTACGTCCTGTGCGAGCTGCACGTTGGGCAACAGAAAAAGTTCCGAATCCTATTAATTGGATATTTTCCTTTTTACCTAAAGTTTCTTTTGTTGTTTCGATGAATGCTGATAAAGCTTTTTCAGCATCTACTTTTGTTAAACCGGCTTTTTCAGCCATAGCTGCTACTAATTCTTGTTTGTTCATAGTGTTAATTCTTAAGTTAAACTTTAAAATTCTTTAATTACAGCATTAAATATAAGGAAAGATTTGTATTCACGAACAATTATTTTAAAAAAAATCACTTTTTTGTTGAAAAAAAGTGATTTTTTGTTGAAAAACCCGTTTTTAAGCACTAAAAACAGGGGGTAAAGGGGTTTTTTAGCAAATTTTAAATATGAATAACTTCATCGTGAGCAGCAGCTGCTGCTTCCATTATTGCTTCGCTCATTGTCGGGTGCGGATGAATTGATTTTATTAAATCTACACCTTTTACATTAAGTTTTTTGGCAACCACAAGTTCCGAAATCATTTCGGTAACATTACCGCCTACCAAATGAGCACCTAATAAGTTGTCGGTTTTTTTATCGAAAATAAGTTTTACAAAACCGTCTTTCATTCCTGCGGCGGCGGCTTTACCCGATGCAGTAAACGGAAATTTTCCGATTTTCACTTCGTATCCCGCTTCAACGGCGACTTTTTCGGTCATTCCTGCCGAACCTATTTCGGGAGTTGTATATGTGCAACCCGGAATGTTTGTGTAATCAACAGGCGGAGGGTTTTGTCCGGCTATTTTTTCAACACAAGTAATTCCTTCGGCTGATGCCACATGAGCAAGTGCCGGTCCGTGAACAATATCGCCGATTGCATACACTCCCTCAACATTTGTTCGGTAATATTCATCAACTTTAATTTTGCCTTTTTCAAGTTCTATACCCGATTCTTCAAGACCTATACCTTCAAGATTAGGTGTAATTCCCACAGCCGACAACACAACATCAGCTTCGTGTTGTTCTTCTCCTTTTTTTGTTTTTATAATAACCTTGCATTTATCACCCGAAGTATCAACACTTTCGACAGACGCTCCTGTCATAACTTTCATTTTTGCTTTTTTAAACGAGCGTCCCAATTGCTTCGACACCTCTTCGTCTTCGTTGGGAACAATATTTGGCATATACTCAACCAAAGTTACTTTTGTGCCTATTGTTGAATAAAACCATGCAAATTCGCTGCCAATAGCTCCCGAACCTACAACTATCATGCTTTCGGGTTGTTTGTCAAGGGTAAGAGCTTTTCTGTAACCGATTATTTTTTTTCCGTCTTGCGGAAGGTTTGGTAATTCGCGAGAGCGTGCTCCTGTTGCCAAAATAATATGTTTTGCAGTTACTTCGGTTTTATTTCCTTCGTTGTCGGTTACTTCAACTGTATTTGCAGCTTTAAGCTTTCCAAAACCGTTTATTACTTCTACTTTATTTTTTTTAAATAAAAACTGTATTCCTTTGCTCATATTTCCTGCTACTTCGCGACTGCGACTAATCATTTTTTCAAAATCGGGTTTTACTTCTCCGGCAATGGTTACACCATATTCGGCGGCGTGTTTCATATAATCGTAAACTTGTGCACTTTTCAGCAACGATTTTGTTGGGATACATCCCCAATTAAGACAAATTCCGCCAAGTTCGGCTTTTTCCACTACTGCTGTTTTCATTCCCAATTGTGATGCTCTGATAGCTGCCACGTATCCTCCGGGACCGCTTCCTATTATTATTATATCAAAATTCATTTTATAAAAATTAAAAAAGTTAAAAAAACTGTTAATTAAAATTACTAAGAACTTATTTGTTTCTGTGTTTTCTTTCTATAAATATTTTTACAAGTTTAGCCGTAAAAAATATTAACGTCAACGTAAATATTATTGATGCACCCGATGGAATACCCAACCAAAACGAGCCTGCCAATCCTGTAAAAGTTCCCGCAAGGCTAATAAAAATTGAGTAAAAAACAATTTGCTTAAAGTTGTTTGAAAACAGATTTGCGGTATTTTGCGGAAGTGTAAGCATACTCATTACAAGTATAATGCCTGCTACTTTAATGTTTATAACTATTCCGAGAGCTATCAGCAAAACAATTATAAAGTTAAATGACTGAATAGGTGCTTTTTGCGATTTGGCAAAATTTTCGTCAAACGCAAAAAACAGTATCGGGCGATAAAATATTGTGAAAAACAGCACTGTAACTATGGCAAGAATAGTCATAAAAATTAATTCGGATGTGCTTACCGTTAAAATACTGCCAAACAGATAACTCATAAGATTTGATGAGTAGCCGGGTGTAAGGTAGGTAAATATTATTCCTATTGCCATTCCCAACGACCAAAATATTCCGATACCGGAATCGTTGCGAATAGCTCCTTTTTTTGAAATCCACTCAATGGCAACTGCTGATAAAAGTGCAAAAACAGTTGCTCCTGCAAAGGGTGCTATTCCCAGATAAAAAGCTATTCCTATGCCGCCAAACGATGCGTGAGTAATTCCGCCCGATATAAAAACCATACGTTTTACAACAATGTAAGTGCCTATTATTCCGCAAATTATACTTGACAGCAATGCGGCAATTAAAGCGTGATTTATAAATGTATATTCAAAAATATTCATAATGTTATTATTGATAAAGTAAAATTGTCAATCATCATGTTTTTTAAGAACTTGATGTGGAATATCACCGTGAGCAATAATTTTAATCGGACAATTATAATTTTCAAGTTGCTCTTCGGTAATTTTATTTGATTTATGATAATGTAAATGAAAATTCACACAAGCAATTGTTTTCACATGCTGTGATATTGTTCCCAAATCGTGCGATACCATAAGTATTGCCATTTTATTGTTTAACTCTTTAAGCCATTTAAACAGTTCGTGTTCAAATTTATTGTCAACAAAATTTCCGGGTTCGTCAAGCACAAGCAGCTTAGGATTGCTGATTAAAGCTCTGCACAGTAAAGTTCGTTGCATTTGTCCGCCCGATATTTGCCCTATGGGTTTATTTTTAATATTTTCTATTCCTGCCTGTTTCAGCAGTTCTTGTGCTTTTTGATAATCGGATGAGTTATATTTTTTAAAAATACCTTTTTTACCTGTTAATCCCGATAGAACAACTTCTTCCACTGATATGGGAAACTCTTTGTCAAATGGTGTAAATTGCGGTAAATAACCTATTTCGGAATGGTTAATGTAAAATTTTATTTCACCTTTCCACGAATCGATAAGACCAAGAATGGCTTTTATCAGCGTTGTTTTTCCGCCGCCGTTGGGACCTATTACTCCGATAAAATCGTTAGGCTCTATTTCAAGATTTATATCTTCAAGAACCTTTTTACCGTTATACCCTACCGAAAGGTTTTTAATTTCTATTAATGAATTGCTCATTGCTTTATTAATTTGTCACATTATCAAATGCTTCGGCAAATTGTGCCATTGTGTTAAACCAGTTGTAGTTAAGCGGATTCAGAACAGTAACTTTTCCGCCTATTTCTTTTGCAATGGTTTCAGCTTGTGTTCCGTTAAACTCTTTTTGAACAAAAACCGTTTTAATATTATTTTGTTTAGCAAAATCAATTATTTTTTTCAGCTTATCGGCGGCAGCCTCTTTACCGTGTTGTTCAATTGCCACTTGATGTAAATTATACTCTTTTGCCAAATAACTCCATACGGGATGATAAACAATAAAACTTGTTCCCGATAAAGGTTTGAACTTTTTATCTAATTCTGTTTGAACAGAGTCGCATTGTTGTAAAAAAACTTGTAGATTTTGTTGCATTTCCGATTTATGTTCGGGATACTCTTTTGCCAATGTGTTGAATATTATTGTTGCTTGTTTTTTTACCGACGACGGCAATAGCCAGATATGCGGATTGTAACCTTGATTTTTATTATTGGAATTGTGATGATTTTCATCAGAAAGTAATTCTGTTCCTTCGGCTGTATTTACAATTTTCATTTGCGAATTTATTGATGCAAATTTATCTATCCAGGCATTTTCAAAAGCAATATAACCTATTCTGAAATATATTTTTGATTTTGACAATTGCCGCATTTGTAAAGGTGTTGGTTCGTAAGTTGCCGGACTTTGCCCGGGTGGCACCATTACATTTATATTTAAAAAATCTCCCGCAATTTTATTTACAAAAAACTTTTGCGGTATAATACTTACCGTAACAGTTGGTTTATTGCTGTTTTTTTGATTGTTGTTTACACAAGCATTACTTAAAAACAATGCTATTATAAATACCGGTAAAAATATTTTTTTTCTCATTTTTAAATGTTTATGGCATTAATTATATTTTCATTGACAGTTGAATTCTTTTTCTATCTAAATCAACCGATAAAACTTTTACTTTAACATGCTGATTGAGAGTTACCACATCGGCGGGATTTGACACATATCTGTCGGCAAGTTGCGAAATATGCACAAGTCCGTCTTGATGGACTCCAATATCAACAAAAGCACCGAAATTTGTAATATTGGTAACTATTCCGGGCAATATCATTCCTTCGTATAAATCTTCGGGCTTGTTAATCCCTTCGGCAAACTCAAACATTTTTATTTTTGTTCGTGGATCTCTGCCGGGTTTTTCAAGCTCTTTGATAATATCTTCGAGTGTGGGCAATCCCACTTTATCGGTAACATATTTTTTAATATCTATTTTTTTTCGTAGTTCGGGTTGTTTTATTAAATCAACAATATCGCATTGTAAGTCTTTTGCCATTTTATCCACTATTTTATAGCTTTCGGGATGCACGGCGGTATTGTCAAGCGGGTTTTTCGAATTGTCTATTCGTAAAAATCCGGCACATTGCTCAAAAGCTTTATCGCCCATTCGCGGAACAGTTTTAAGCTCTTTTCTTGAAGTAAAAACTCCGTTTTCACTTCTGTAATCAATTATGTTTTGTGCAAGTTTAGGACCGAGTCCGCTGACATAACTCAGCAAATGTTTACTTGCCGTGTTTAAATTTACACCTACGGTATTTACACAACTTTCAACTACAAAATCAAGGTTTTCTTTAAGTTTTGTTTGGTCAACATCGTGCTGATATTGTCCCACACCAATTGATTTAGGGTCAATTTTTACCAATTCGGCAAGCGGGTCAATCAGTCGTCTGCCTATTGATACGGCACCGCGAACGGTAACATCGTATTGCGGAAACTCTTCGCGAGCAACAGCCGAAGCCGAATATACCGATGCTCCGCTTTCGTTTACCATAAAAACCTGAATGTCGGTATGGAACTTCATTTTGCGAATAAAGTCTTCAGTTTCACGTCCTGCAGTGCCGTTACCTATTGCTACTGCCTCAATTTTATAACTGTCAATTAGCGACAGAATTTTTTTTGCAGCTTCTGCTTTTTTGTTTTGTGGCGGGTGCGGATAAATGGTTTCGTTGTGAAGCAAATCGCCTGTGCGACTTAAACAAACCACTTTACATCCTGTTCTGAAACCAGGGTCGATACCTAAAATTCGCTTTTGTCCCAAAGGCGGAGCCAGTAATAGTTGTCGCAAATTACGAGCAAAAACTTCAATGGCTTCAATATCGGCTTTCTCTTTATACAGTTTTTTAAATTCATTTTCAAGCGACGGCTGAATAAGTCGTTTATAGCTGTCTTTTACAGCTATTCTTATCTGTTCTGCCGAGTGAGTAAATCCTTTTGCAAACCGGTCTTCGAGCAGTTGTACAGCTTCTTCAAAATCGGGTTCTACCGATATTTTCAAAAAACCTTCGGCTTCACCTCTGCGAATGGCAAGCATACGATGCGACGGGCACTTTCGTAAAAGTTCGGAATAATCAAAGTAATCGGAATATTTATTACCTTCCTCTTCTTTGTTTTTAACAACTGAAGAGTATATTATCGCTTCACGCGAAAACAGGCGACGTATTTTATTTCGTGCACCTTGATTTTCACTTATCCATTCGGCAATAATGTCGCGAGCACCTTGCAAAGCAGCATCAACATCTTCAACTTTGTCATTAACAAATTTTAATGCCCATTGCTCAACATCACCTGACTCTTGTCGCATTATTTTTGCTGCCAACGGTTCAAGTCCCAGCTCTTTGGCTATTGTTGCTTTGGTTCGTCGTTTGGGTTTATACGGAAGATAAATATCTTCAAGTTCAACACTGTCAAAAGTGTTATTTATTTTACTTTTAAGTTCATCGGTAAGTTTACCTTGTTCGGCTATGGTTTCAAGAATGGTCTGTTTGCGTTTTTCAAGGTCGTCAAACTTTTTGTTTAAAAGCTCAATCTCACGTATTACTACTTCATCGAGTCCGCCTGTTCGCTCTTTTCTGTAACGACTGATAAACGGAACGGTAGCTCCTTCGCTAAATAAATTTATTACTGCATCGGCTTGATTATAATTAATGTTTAAATCCGATGCTATTTTGTTTATATATTTGTTCATTTTTAAGTTTTATTTTTCAATGAACAAATATACAATTGTAAATAATGAAACAGACAAAACAAAAGTTAATTTTTATATTCTACCACAATTTCTAAAAAAATCAAAATTTCACAATGTTTATAAAATTACAATTAAAACTAAAAACAGTAATATTCAATAAATTAACAAAGCTAAATATTGACTCTATTTTTATTTGAGTTGGATAACACTTAAATATCTCTAAATTAACACTTTTACTCTACTGTGTTATTTATTATTGTTACTATCTTTTATTCTGCTTTTTAAGTCTATTTGTTCGTATAAAATTCTTATTATCAAAATTTCATTTTCATTTACAATTCTATAAAAAATTAAATGACGTCCGGTTTTATGTCCTTGCAATCCAATTAATATGTATTCGTATTTTTTGTCTATATTAGGATTGTTTGCAATTATTTGGCAATTATCAAGTAGCATTTTATAATATTTGTCAGCTTGTTCTTCCGACCAATTGTCAAAAGTGTAGTTCCAAATATCCGATAAATCTTTTACGGCTTTATTTGTCAGAATATACTCAGCCATTCTGTTTTCTTTTTGATTTTAATTCTTTCAAATGTAACTTAGAATCAAAATCGTGAGCTATTCCACTTTCAATACCATCGTTAATTGCATTTTTTAACGCTGCAACTTTATTTTCTTCTTCTTCCAATAATCTTAATCCTGCCCGAATAACTTCACTAACATTTTTATAACGACCGGCATATAATTGATTCTTAATAAATTTATCGAAATAGCTCCCTAATGATATTGATGTATTTTTACTCATTTTTTATTTTTCTACAAAAATACCAATAATTGGTATAATTGTCAAGTTGACTTGTTTTATAAATTACTATATACCTAATAGTTTATACATAATTATTTGTCTTATATACATTTGCTAAGTCTAAATACGGCTAAATTATAAATAAAACTCTGCAAACGATTGCTCTGTTTTTTAAGTATTTACAACTGTTTTTGTCGTTAAAAACAAACTGTTTTTTTATATTTGCAATCGAATATTAAAAAGATGAAACTCAAAAATTAACAAAAAATATATAATCATGGTAAATATTAGTGATTACAACTTTAAAGGAAAAAAAGCAATTGTTCGTGTTGACTTTAATGTTCCGTTAAACGAAAAATTTGAAGTAACAGACAATACCCGTATTCGTGGTGCTTTGTCAACAATCAAAAAAATTATTGAAGACGGCGGTTCTGCAATTTTAATGTCGCATTTGGGAAGACCTAAAAACGGACCCGAAGATAAATTTTCATTAAAACACGTTGTGCCTGAATTATCAAAACTTGTTGGCGTTGATGTGAAATTTGTTGACGATTGTATAGGTGATAAAGTTTTGCAAGCAAAAAAAGATTTACAGCCGGGTGAAATTCTTGTGCTTGAAAATCTTCGTTTTTATAAAGCTGAAAATAAAGATAAAGATGCAATGCCTGAATTTGCAAAACAACTTGCCGAAGGATGCGATGTGTATGTAAACGATGCTTTTGGAACAGCACACCGTCGTCACGCTTCAACAGCAGTTGTTGCCGAATATTTCGATACTGAAAATAAAATGTTCGGGTTTCTTATTAATAGCGAACTTAAAGCTATGGATAAGGTTATTAAAGAAGCCGAAAAGCCGTTTACAGCAATTATGGGAGGAGCAAAGGTTTCGGATAAAATTCAAATTATTGAAAACTTGCTCGACCGTGCCGACAACTTAATCATTGGCGGCGGAATGACATACACTTTTATAAAGGCAAAAGGCGGAAAAATAGGAAATTCGCTTTGCGAAGATGATAAACTTGATATGGCTCTTGATATTTTAAAGAAAGCCGAAGAAAAAGGAGTTAAAGTTTATATTCCTACCGATGCGGTAAATGCCGATAAGTTTGATGCTGATGCAAATACTATGATATCGAAAACCGATGAAACACCCGACGGATGGATGGGACTTGATATTGCCGATGAAACAATTGCAACTTTTACCGAAGTTATAAAAAATTCAAAAACAGTATTATGGAATGGTCCTATGGGAGTTTTTGAAATGGATAAATTCTCAAAAGGAACATCAGCAATAGCAAAAGCATTAGCCGATGCTACGGCAAACGGAGCATTTACTCTTGTTGGCGGAGGCGATTCCGTGGCTGCCATTAACAAAAACAAACTTGCCGACAAAGTAAGTTATGTTTCAACAGGCGGTGGTGCAATGCTTGAATATATGGAAGGAAAAGTTCTTCCTGGTATTGCTGCTATCAGAGGTGAATAATCTTACTTCATTTAGAAAATTTATTTCTAAAGAGATAAATATTAAACCTAACAGGTTTTTATTTACGAATAATGGAATGATAATATATCTGTAAGTCAATTAAATATAAAATAAACCTGTTAGGTTTTCTTATTAAATATACTCATATAATTATTTGTTTATAAAAAGAGGCTGTAGAGTCAAGGTTTCGCTTTGTTAAATTACTAAATGTTAATATTCTATTTTTTTGTAATTTTGCAAATATAGCGAAACCTTGACTTTTTAAATTCCTCCATTTTTACAAAATGAAAAAAAATATCCACACTATATTAAAACGCAAGATTATTACTACCGAAGATGGTTCGCATACTCTGTTTATACCCGAATTAAACGAAAATTATCATTCTATTCACGGAGCAGAGCAAGAATCGAAACATGTTTTTATTGAGGCGGGTTTTAAACCTTTTGCAAAAGCTGATAAAATCAACATTCTTGAAATAGGATTCGGCACGGGACTTAATACACTGCTGACATTTTGCGAAAGCAAAAAAAACAATATCGAAATATTTTACACTTCCATAGAAAAATATCCGCTTACCGATAAAGAAGTAAGCAAACTTAATTACGGAACAAAAAACGAAAAGAGAAAAGAAATTTTCACTTTACTTCACAAAGTAGAGTGGGAAAGTTTTGTAAAAATATCCAATAACTTCAATTTAAAAAAGATAAAAACAGACCTTAAAGATTTTATAATAAACAATAAGTTTGATTTAATATATTTTGATGCTTTTGCTCCTGATATTCAATCTGATTTGTGGAGTGTAACCATTTTTGAAAAAATGTATAGTTGCCTTAACAGTGGAGGTTGTTTAACCACATATTCGGCAAAAGGACAAGTTCGCAGAAATATGCAAGAAGCAGGATTTACTGTTGAAAGATTACCGGGACCTCCGGGAAAACGCGAAATGCTTAGAGCACTGAAAAAATAAAAGTGATAATAACAGGCACTAAAATTGTTAAAATAATACCGTTAAAAACAGCAATAAGTCCGTATTCTTTACCTGAGCTTGTAATAATTATCGGTAAAGTAGAATCCATAGCGGTTGCTCCACCCGACACAACGGGAGCAAGACGTCCGAAAACAATAACTAACAAAGGAGAAAAAAGTAAAGTGAAAAGTTCACGTATAATATTTGATATTAATGCAATGGTGCCAAGTGTTTCGCCATGCATTTCTCCTATTAAAATACTAGATAAACTGTAATAACCGAATCCTGCACCTACAGCCATTGCCTCTTTTACGCTAAGTGAAGATACAAAAAGAGAATACAGTGCCGTTGCTCCCAACGACCCTACTATTACCGACAAAGGAACAAGCATAACTTTCCAATTTGTTTTTTTTAGCACAGATATTGCTTCGTCATCACCGCCTATTGATATGCCCACAACAAACATAAGCACATATAAAGCATACGAGCTTAGTTTATCGTTTAAAAGATAATCGGGTAAAAAACCGAAACGTGCCAAAACAAGCCCTAAAACAAATGTTGATACTATTATAACACTATCTTTCATTCTGCCGTAATTATTACATTTAAAAAAAAAGTTTAACAAAGCTATAATAATAAATAAAAATATAAATCAATAATTATATTTTTGCACAACAATTAATTTTACAAACAGATAAAATGGCAACAAGAGATAAAATAGGAGTATTGGATTTACAAGGCGGAGTATTAGAGCATGTATATCATTTGCAGGCATTGGGTATTGAACCCGTAAGAGTAAAGTATGCCGAACAATTAGATGGTTTGGTGGGGCTTATTTTACCGGGAGGTGAAAGTTCGGCGTTAATCAGATTGTTGAATATTTTTGAGATGACTCAAAAAATAAAAGATGCTTTTGCCGACGGTATGAAAATGTGGGGAACTTGTGCAGGAGCTATTTTATTGTCGAAAGAGGTTGAAGGCGAACAACCTAAACTGGGTCTGATGGATATTACCATTGCTCGCAATGCTTTCGGTTTTCAGATAGACAGCTTTAAAACCAAAGTTAAAGTTCCGAAAGTAGCCGAAGGCGAAATTGAGCTTACTTTTATTCGTGCTCCCAAAATAAAAACAGTGGGTAAAAATGTTGAAGTATTACTCACCATTGACGATTACATTGCAGCAGCCGAAGACAATAATTGTCTTGCTACTATCTTTCATCCCGAGTTAACACCATCGTTGGCTTTTCACAGATATTTTATAGAGAAATGCGGATTAAAAGCAAAAGCCGATGTTCATGAACGTCCCGACCGTAATAGTTGGATGAAATTTGCAAGAATTACAAATCCTGTAAATAAAATAAAGTAATAAGATTAGACCTAACAGGTTTTGACAGACTATCAACTTATTAAACAATAATAAGTTCGCTTATTTCTTCAAATGATGCTTCTAATATCAAAAATAGAGTCAAGGTTTTGCTTTGTTAATTTGTTGTATATAAATATATTAGCTTTTTATTATTTTGCAAATATATCAAAACCTTGATTTTTTAGATATCTCTATTTGAAAGTGTTTAATAATAATTTGATAGTGATTTTTAAATATGACTCATGCCACAATTGTCGGTTGTTTAGTTGTTTTAGTTGTAGAATTAAGTATTTTAAAGTTAATCTGTTAGATTTTCCAAACATTAATCCTTACTTAATTTTTTATAAATACCGGCATATTTTGTTACACCCTTTTCGAGAGAGAAATATTTAATTGCGGCTTGTCTGATTTGTTCGGGTGTAATGTTCAATTTATCTGTTTTTTCAATAGCTGTAATATATTCTCTTTCAGTAAATTCATTCACCAGCACACCTGCTTTTGTGTTATTTATAATAGTATCCACATCGCCGACATTGCTGTTGCAAATTACCGGAATTCCCATACCCATTATTTCTGCCATTTTGGTTGGTGACGATGCTTTTTTTGAAAAAACAGGCTTAATAAAAAAAATTGAAGCAGAACTTAAAGCAATATAGGCGGGAACATCTTCTCTATTCGACTTTCTGATTAATATTTTAGAAATATCAATACTCTTTTTTATTACTTTTTCAAAAATATATTCGGGAGATTCTGCTGTGATAAAAAGAAATTTCGCATTTGATTTTTGAGTTAATAAAACTTTAAAAAAATCAAGCATCTCATCAAGCATATACCATGTTCCTATTGACCCCAGATACGAAAGAATAAAATCGGAATCGGATATTTTCAACTCCTTTTTCAATTCTTTTGTTTTTTGTTTTGCTAACGAATAACCAAAATGGTCAAAATCGGCACAACAAGGAATAACTTCTACCGGAAAATCAGTAGTTTTTAAATAACTCCACGATTGCATAGTTTTTTTTCCGTTTTCGGTAAGACTGACAATATAATCTGCTGATGTAAGAAATTGTTTTTCTTTATTTTTAAAATAACGATAAACAAAGTTAAAAACAGGATTTTTTAAGTTCCATATATTTCCTTCTACACGTTCGTCAGCCCAAAAGCCACGCATATCAAACAGAAATTTTACTCCGTATTTTTGTTTTAAATGCAATCCTGCAAAAGCAGCTATATAACTACGACAATGAACAATTGAGAAATGCTGTTTTTTATATAGATTTTTACTCTCTTTTATCATTGTGCGAATATCTTTTACGGTAGATAATACCGGTGGCGAAGGTGTGTATTTAAGAGGATGCCAGTTAATATTGTTTTTTTTTAATAAGTCTTGAATTACATTTTCACGATTTTGAAAATTATCATTTTTTTCAAAACTCATTATTGTAATATTAAATCCTTGTTTTGACAATCCTGCCAAATAAGGAATAACTTGTGATTGACCGAGATTATCGGTCATCCCGTCGTATGATATATAGAGGATATTCATTATAATATTAAAACTAATTTTAGTTTCAAATTTACAATATTATTTTTAATTGTTTGATAGTAGTGGTTTATTAAAGCCCAAACATTTACTAAATACAGATAGTTTGCTGTTATATAGTTTTTACTGTATTGATTGAGTCAAAAAAGAGAGAGGTAAAAGCTAAAAAATTATTATTCTTTTGGTGATTTTTGCAGAGTATTTTTAGCGGCATCTTGTTCGGCTTCTTTTTTAGAAGTTCCATAACCTTTGCCTATAATTTTATTGTTTAATTTAATAAAACTTACAAATTCAGGAATTCTTGGCGATGATGATGATTCTTGAACAGTTTCAAAAACAATTTCTTTTTTATCTTTTTGAGCCCACTCAATCAATTTGCTTTTGTAATTGGTTTCGGTATTAAGCACTTCGGTCATGTTGATGTGTTTTTTAAGTAATTGTTTAAAAACAAATTTCTTTACCGATTTGTAACCATGGTCGAGATATATTGCTCCGATAAGAGCTTCAAAAGCATCACCGAGAATATGTTTATTCGAATTATAATTGTAAGCATGAGAAACAATAAACCTATCAAGACCTAATTGTAAAGCCAATTGACCAAGAAAATCGCCGTTAACGATTTTCGAGCGTGTTTGAGTTAAAAAACCTTCCTTTTTGTCGGGAAATTTTGTATAAAGATATTCGGCAACAACAGCATCAAGGATTGCATCTCCAAGAAACTCAAGACGTTCATTATTAATTACAAGCCCACTTTGTAATCTTAGTGAAGCCGATTTATGAATAAAGGCCAATTTATAAAGTTCTTCATTTCGAGGGAACAGACCGGTAATTTTCCGAATGTTATCGTAAAAAGATTTATCGGTGCTTAATATTCGTCTGAAATAAAATGAAATGAGACCTTTTAACAAAACAGTTAATCTATTTTTTTAAAGACTACTGAAGCGTTATGACCACCAAATCCAAAAGTATTACTTAAAACAGCATTAACTTCTTTTTCTTGAGCTTTATGCAATGTTAAGTTAAGTTTAGAATCAATATTAGGGTCAGCTTCTCTATGATTAATTGTAGGAGGCACAATATTGTGTTGTAGTGCCATAATTGCGGCTATTGATTCAATAGCTCCTGCAGCTCCCAGTAAATGACCTGTCATTGATTTAGTAGAGCTTACGTTTAATTTATAAGCATGCTCACCAAATACTTTTACAATAGCTAATGTTTCAGGAATATCACCAACAGGGGTTGCTGTTCCGTGAACATTAACATAGTCGATATCTTCAGGCTTAAGACCTGCATCTTCAATTGCAAGGTTCATACATTTTGCAGCTCCAAGACCTTCGGGATGAGTTGCCGTTAAATGATAAGCATCGGCAGACATTCCACCGCCTACTATTTCGGCATATATTTTTGCTCCTCGAGCTTTTGCATGCTCATACTCTTCAAGTATTAAACCTGCACCGCCTTCACCCATAACAAAACCATCGCGGGTGTTACAAAACGGACGAGAAGCTGTTTCGTATTCTTCGTTGTTTGTTGATAATGCTTGCATTGAGTTAAATCCTCCAATTCCGGCTTGACTGATTGAAGCCTCAGAACCACCTGTTACAATTATATCGGCTTTTCCCAGTCTGATATAATTTAATGCATCAATAATAGCATTGGTAGATGATGCACAAGCTGATACTGTTCCGAAGTTAGGTCCGTGAAATCCGTATTTAATAGATATTTGACCGGCAGCAATGTCTGAAATCATTTTAGGAATAAAGAAAGGCGAAAATCTAGGTGTTCCGTCTCCTCTTCCAAAACTGATACATTCATCTTGAAAAGTCATTAATCCGCCAATACCCGAAGCCCAAATAACGCCAACTCTGTCTTTATCGACATTATTGTTGTTTTCAATACCGGCATCGTTAACAGCTTCTGTTGCTGCTATTAATGCAAACTGAGCATATAAATCAAGTTTGCGTGATTCTTTTCTGTCAAAATACTCTTTAGAATCATAATTTTTAACTTCGCAAGCAAACTGAGTTTTAAATTTAGACGCATCAAAACGGGTGATTTTTTGGGATCCGCTTACGCCATTTTTCATATTCTCCCATGTTTCAGAAAGATTTTTTCCCAATGGGTTAATTGTTCCAATTCCTGTAACAACAACTCTTTTTAATTCCATAGTGATAATGTCTAAATTTAAAACTTCAATTTTTTTAGTTAATTTACTTAACGTTTTCTTCAATATGTGCAACTGCTTCTCCTACTGTAGCAATTTTTTCTGCTTGGTCGTCAGGAATAGCAATGTTGAATTCTTTTTCGAATTCCATAATTAATTCAACTGTGTCAAGTGAATCAGCTCCTAAATCATTAGTAAAGCTTGCTTCGTTTGTAACTTCGTTTTCATCAACACCTAATTTGTCAACAATAATTGCTTTAACTCTTGATGCAACGTCAGACATAATTCAAATTTTTTAGTTAACAATAAATTTAAGGCTTAATATAAGCCAATCAATAAGAGTCTTTACTCTTAGAGGTCTCGAGCGGATTCGAACCGCTGTACAAGGTTTTGCAGACCTCTGCCTAGCCACTCGGCCACGAGACCAAAAATTGCGGTGCAAATTTATAAAATAATTTCTAATACTTTCAAATTAAATTTGATTTTTTATTTAACTCGCTATAAATCAGAATTATTTTTTGTTAAAGTAACACTTACACTTTTGATTTTACCCCCTAATGGAGGATTTATTTTTGATACTTTTACCGTAGCAATTTTTATGCCACTCATTTTATTAAATAAACTTTCGAGTATTCTGTTTGCAATATTTTCCAATAGATGAGATTTTTTTTCCATCTCATTTTTTATTACATCATATGCTATTTGATAATTAACTGCATCGTTAATATTGTCGGTTGTTTTTGCTTTGCTGCAGTCTGCTTCAATACGCAAATTGACCAAAAATTTATTGCCTACTATTTGTTCTTCGGTAAAGCATCCGTGATAGGCATAAAATTCCATGCCTTCTATTTCGATAATTCCCATATTAATTGTTAAAATTTGGGTGCAATATATGAATTTTTTAACGTTTTTTTAGTGTGTTTTTTTACGTTTAATAATTCGTATTATCTTTGACGGCAAAATTTTATCACAATGGACAATAAAAAAGTAAGAGTACGTTTTGCACCGAGTCCTACAGGACCATTGCATATTGGAGGAGTGAGAACAGCGTTGTTTAATTATCTGTTTGCTAAAAAACACAGAGGCGATTTTATTCTTAGAATTGAAGATACCGACCAAACAAGATTTGTGCCCAGAGCCGAAGAGTATATTATGGAGAGTCTTGAATGGTGCGGAATAAAAATTGACGAGGGAGTTAAAGAAGGCGGAAAATACGGACCATACAAACAATCGGAACGAAAAGATATTTACAAACAATTTGCCGATAAATTAATTGAAAGTGGTAGTGCTTACTATGCTTTTGACACAGCTGAAGAACTTGATGCTTTACGAAAAAAAGCCGAAGAGAATAAAGAAACTTTTATTTATAATGCCGATACTCGTAAAAGTTTAAATAACTCTTTAAATCTTTCCGACAGTGAGGTAAAAAGCCGTATTGCATCGGGCAAACCGTATGTGATACGTTTTAAAATACCTGAAAACAGAGATGTTATAATGAATGACATTATCAGAGGCGAAGTAAAAGTAAACACTTCTACACTTGATGATAAAGTGCTTTTTAAATCAGATGGACTTCCAACTTACCATTTGGCTAATATTGTTGACGATAAGTTAATGGAAATTTCGCATGTTATTCGCGGCGAAGAGTGGTTGCCGTCGTTGCCGTTGCATGTATTATTATACGAAGCATTGGGATGGAAAAATGATATGCCGCAATTTGCACATTTACCGTTGATACTTAAACCTACCGGAAACGGTAAGTTAAGTAAACGCGACGGAGATAAAATGGGATTTCCTGTGTTTCCTTTGTTATGGAAGTCTCCAAATGGCGATACTGCATCGGGATATAGAGAAGACGGATATTTTCCCGAAGCATTTGTAAATATGCTTGCTCTTTTGGGTTGGAATCCGGGAACCGAACAGGAAATATTATCAATGGATGAGTTAATAGAACTGTTTAGTCTTGAAAGAGTAACAAAATCAGGTTCAAAATTCGACCCTAAAAAAGCTGAATGGTTTAATCATCAATATATGCTTAAAAAATCGGATGCCGAGATAACTTCTCTTTTTATGCCAATTTTAAAAGAAAAAGGTGTTGATGCTACTCCTGAATTTACCGAAAAGGTTATAGCTATGGTAAAAGACAGGGTTAATTTTGTAAAAGAGCTTTGGGAACAAGTTGATTTCTTTTTTACAGCTCCCCAAGAGTATGATGCAAAAACTGTAAAAAAACGTTGGAAAGAAAATACTCCGTCAATAATGACTGATATTGCAACTATTTTATCGAGTGTTGAAGATTTTAATGTAGCTAATGCAAAACAGGCTGTTTTGGAGTATATCGAAAAAAATGAGCTTGGCTTTGGTGCTGTGATGAATGCTTTGCGTTTGTGTATTGTGGGTGCGGGTAAAGGACCGGATTTGTTTGAAATAATAGAATTGATTGGGAAAGACGAAACAGTAAGCAGAATAAAGATGGCTGTTGAGAGACTAGAAGCTAGAGACTAGAAGCTAGAGACTAGAAGCTAGAAATTTGGTATCTAAACAGTCTAAATAAATAAAAGAAAGTTATGGTGAAGTTTTTAATTATACGTTTTAGTTCAATTGGCGATATTGTTCTTACAACTCCTGTTATAAGAGGATTAAAGCAGCAAGTTGAAGATGCCGAAGTGCATTATCTTACAAAACATCAATTTGAGGGAATAGTAAGTCAAAATCCGTATGTTGATAAAGTTCTTACTTTAAAAGAGAATTTAAAAGATACTATTGAGGAAATTAAAGAACAAGATTACAATTATATAATAGACCTTCACCATAATCTCAGAACTTCGATAATTAAAAGAAAAACACGGTTAATATCATTTTCGTTTGATAAACTGAATTTTAAAAAGTGGTTGTTTGTAAATTTTAAAATTAACCGAATGCCCGATGTGCATATTGTTGACCGTTATCTTGCCACAGTAAGTGTTTTTGATGTAAAAAACGACGGTAAAGGTCTCGACTTTTTTATTCCCGAAAAAGATAAAGTTGTTCCGCAAGATATGCACTCTGCTTTTAAAGGAAAATATATGGTTGCTGTTGTAGGAGCAAATCATTTTACCAAACAGATACCTGTTGAGAAAATTGTAAACATAGCAAATAAAACGGGTATGCCTGTTTGCTTGATAGGCGGCAAAGATGTTGTTCGCCAAGCGTTTTTAATTGAGGAGCAACTTAAAGTTCCGTTTTTAAATACAGTGGGTAAAGTAAACCTGAACCAGTCGGCTTCGCTAATAGAGCAAAGCGAGATAGTATTGACTCCCGATACCGGAATGATGCATATTGCTGCAGCTTTCGGCAAAAAAATAATATCGTTGTGGGGAAATACCGTTCCTCAATTCGGAATGTATCCTTATATGCCGCACAGCGATTCTAAAATATTTGAGGTAAAAAATTTAAAATGCCGCCCTTGTTCAAAAATAGGATTTGCCAAATGTCCGAAAGAGCATTTTAAATGTATGAATGATATTGATGAAAAAGATATTGTAGATTATATTTATAATTTATAGAGTATTTTGAAACACCATATTTTCAGTAACAGACTATTTGTTTGTCCTGCACTTATTGTTTAATTTTCTGTTAAAATAATTGTATAATTTTTAATTTATACTTGCAATTTGCAGCATATCAATATAGCTTCATTTTACAGCTCCATTATTGATATTATACGAACTCCTTCAGTAAATTCTAAACTCAACAAATATTATTGTAAAAAAAAGATGTATAAAAGATATTTGTTTTAAGTATGCTTTTTAATAGGTAAACAATTATTTTTTATTAAAAATATTTATTTAAATTTGATTTAAATCAAATAAAATAAAACCTGAATCTGTCTGAAAATATAAAGAAATAGCAAAGGCAAAGCCTGTATTAATTTGTTTTTTATAAATTGTAATTATAAAGACAAAGTTTGTAATAATACGGTTATTAATAAGTTTTGCTAAAAGATATCTTATTAAAACAATAAATTTTCAGGCATTTTTTTATTTGTTTTTTTGCTTAAAAAAATTATTTAAATACAGGCTTGATTAAAAAAATTCGTAAATATAAGATTGAAATTATTGCAGGTATTGTTATTGCATTAGCGTCACTGTTTTTATTGCCGCACATTAAACAGTATTCTCTACTTTTTCATCATAAAATTCAACACGGGAAAAATTTAATAATTAAATATAAAGACCTGAATTTTGATGGTAAAAGTGAACAGATTAACTTTTTTTTTAATAACGGTGGTTTTGCTTCGTTTATAATAAAAGACGGTGAAAGAACCCACGGGCAATGGATTTTTAAAGGAGAATATGCAAACGCCGGTTTTTATTTTTTTGATTACGACAATAACGGATATAAAGAGGTTTATGTGTTTACACGCCAAAACGATTCACTTTTTCTCAATGCTGTTGAAAGTTTTAGTGGTAAGCAAATTATTAAAGATAAATTTATTATTAAAATAGATGTTACACGCGGATGGGGGTCTATTGGTTGTGCTTCAACTTCCACTAAAATTGATATTGACGGTGATGGGTATAAAGACTTTATATTTAGCACACTTTCAGGCTATAATTATAAATCGCGAGGATTATTTTGCTATAACATAAAAAAAGATACTTTGATAAAGTCTTCGTTAAAAAATACTTCTATCAATTATCCGTTATTCACATATTTTAACGATTCTGTTTTTTATTTAACAGGTTATACCGGTCAAACAGGGAATACTCCCAAAAACAGTTTTATGTCTGACCAATATGCATGGATTATGGTATTTGACAAAAACATGAATTTTGTTTTCCCGCCTGTGAAAGTAGGCAAATATCCTTCAACTACTTATACAAAACCAATTAAAATTAATAATGAAATATTCTTTTTTACTTTTTATAACCATAGTGGAATATTCGATACATCAAAAATATTTATTACCAATAAATACGGGAAAATTATAAAACAAAGATTAGTACCCGAATATGTGGGCAAATCAATTTTTATGTATCCCGATAAAAAAAATACCATTAAAATATTATGTAGCGACGGGTATATTGAGATATTTAACAATAAGCTGCAATCTGTAAAAAAATATTATAAAAAAGTATCGTTTAATTACGGGAAATATTTAAATGACGATTTTACGGGCGACAGTATAAGTGAATTTATTACTTACGATATAAAAGCCAACAAATACTATTTTTATGATCCTGCAAGTGAATATACAGAGTATTTAGATTTTGATAATAAGTTTCAACAAAAAGTATTTTCAAAATACAATGATGGGAAAAATAATTACATTTATTGCGATAGAGCCGGTGATAGTTGCTATTTTCTATTTAAAACCAATTGGTTGTATAAAATCAGATATTTATTGCCTTTTGCGGGCATTATTGGTTTTTTGATTTTATATGCCGGAATTAAAAAAATATTTAATTTTTATCTTAATAAACGAATTGCCCGGCAAAATCAAATTGCAAAACTGCAATTACTTAATGTAAAAAATCAGTTAGACTCACATTTTACATTTAATATAATTGATTGTATAGGGAATAATTTCAGAAAAAATGATTATGAAACAGCCAATAAATTATTTACACATTATTCGCGTTTGCTGCAACAATCGGTTCAAATGTCAAATGAAATAGCTGTGCCTATTTCAAAAGAGCTTGAGTATATTGAAAACTATCTTGCATTAGAACGTGCACGTTATAATTATAAGTTTAATTTTGAGATAGCCAATAAAATAAAAAATGATATAAAAATACCTAAATATTTACTGTTTACATTTGTTGAAAATGCTGTTAAACACGGCATAGCTCCTATCAACGAAAGAGAAGGAATAATTGAGGTAGAAGCAATGCAAAACAATAAACAAACTACTGTTATAATAAAAGATAACGGTATCGGATTAGGTAACGGAAAAACCAAAGGCACGGGAAACGGATTGAAAATTATTTCGAAATTGATAGAGCTGTTTAAATTGGAATATAAAATAAATATAAAATACGATTTTGAAGAGGAATATTCTAAAGGAACACTTGTAAAATTATATATAAATCATGAGTAAAATAACTTGTTATATTGTTGACGATCAATTTGATTCGGTAGAAAGATTGGAATATTTATTACAACAATGCGATGATATTGAGATAACAGGGAAAAGCACACAATCCGCAGATGCTTTAAATGAAATATTAAAATTAAAACCTCAGTTGGTTTTTATTGATGCTGAAATGCCCGAACTGACAGGTTTTGAATTGATAAACCGGATACGAGAAAAAAATGTATATCCTAAATTTGTTTTTACCACAGGTTATTCGCAATATGCTATTAAAGCAATAAAATCAGAAGCCTTTGATTATCTGTTGAAACCGATAGATATTGATGAGTTAAAACAAACACTTGCAAGAGTCAGTAATGCAAATCGTATAAATAAACAGTTTACCAATCTTAAACTTAGTTTGAGAGAAAGCGAGATATTAAAACTAATATTAAAAGGCAAAACAAGCCAGCAGATTGCCGACGAGCTTTTTATAAGTAAAAATACCGTTGATACACATCGTAGAAATATACTTGAAAAAAACGGATTGAAAAACACACAAGAATTGTTATTGCAAGCTGCCAAATACTTTTAATTTGGTTGCTGATTTTTTATGATTGCAATTAATAATACTCATTAATGAGTATGTAAAATACTTATTAACGTGATATTACCTTCCGTTTGTTTTATTTATGTTTAAACTCCAAATAATTATTACCATGAGTGTTAATATAAAACAGTTTACGGCAGGTGAAAAACTTACGGTTGATGAGATAAATACTCTGTTGCCTTGTGAAATTGTTTTTAATAAACCTGACAAGCACAAATCAGGCAATACTCATCATAAAGAAATACTTAGTTGTCGTGAAAAAGAAATAATACAACTAATTAAACTTGGTTTAAAAAATAAGGAGATAGCAAAACAACTAAAATTAGCATATGAAACGGTAAAAACCCACCGTAAAAATATTTTCAGAAAGTTAAAAATAAACAATGTTAGTCAGCTAATATATTTAGAACTATAAGTTATGGGTAAAAAGCATATGACCGAAAGTGAAATATTTTTAAAAAACAGAAAAAATATATTTACGTTAGAACATGAGATTGCCAATAAAAAATTATCAATTGGCGAGATTGATTCTATAATACCGGGTTATATACACACTAACCGTTTGTCTGATATGGCAATGACATTTATAAGCACAAATGGATGTCATATGTTTGAAAGAACAAATAAAGAGATAGTTGAAAACTATTTTGAACTGACTGATGAGCATGTCGATATGGATTTTATAATGAAGACCTGTTTCTCATCGTTATTGAAATTTGCACAATTAAACGATTATACAAGTACTTTTTCATTTTTTGAAAAAATACGCTATACATCCAAACATAATTTTAAGTTATACTGCACCGACATAAAGGTGCTTAAAGGAAATCAAGAGCTTATTTGTATAACAAATCCTGTAGATAAATTAGAATATACTGCTAAAAAAATAAAAGCAATACTTGCAGAAAATAAATTTTTTGATAAAAATTTTCAAAAGTTTATGTCGCTTACCAAAAGAGAAAAAGAGATTCTTGCATTGGTAGCTAAAGGTTATAAAAACAGTGATATAGGAGAACAATTATTTATATCAAATGCTACCATAAAAACTCACCGCCAACATATAAACAAAAAATTAAATGTCAAACATATTGCCGGACTAATTAAGTATGCAGGCACCTTTCGGTTAATATAATACTTATTAGTGAGTATTTGAAATGCACATAGTTATTTACTTTTTATACAAAAAATCATCCTTTGGGGGTATTGATTAAGGTAATATTATAATATAATTTTGAATTATAATTTATTTTTTATGAGAAAAATAATTTTATTAATTCCGATAGTTTTATTTAGTATAGTAGTTAATGCTCAATCACAATGGGCAATATCAGGTGGATACAATAAAGCATGGTTTGGAGAAAATAGAATAAAAGAAATATACAAAAATGCAGGAGTAATAGACTTTGCCATTATGAATATATTAAATGAAAAAAATGGTTTAGGGCTATACTATAAAGGTTTAGTAGCCAAAGGAACCCCAATAACAGTAAATGCAACTGGCTCTGCAACTATTTCAATCCAAGAAATTGGACTAATGACAATGATTGGCTCAAAATCAATATCTTTTATTTCAAAAATTGGATTAGGATCTATTTCTGAAGAACTCACAACTTCAATAGGTTCAGCATCAGGAACAGTTGAAACATGGGGATACGGCTTTGCTCTTAGATTAAGATTATTTAGAAATAATAAAATAAATATTTATACTGAAGGATCAATTCATTTAACTGAGCTTATAGACAAGCAAACAACAGATGGGGAAACTAGTAGTGCGTTCATTAAATAATATTGTATATTTGTGTCAAAATTTATTTTATGGCACGAAAAATCAGGAGACAATTGAAAATATCTAAAGAAGATATGAAGCAACTGGAAGCTTATAGCGTT
>Ga0256846_1000120_pt1 | contig 34438 bp, 31 predicted proteins | sample TevniametaG_FD_189098 | JGI IMG/M metagenome (GOLD analysis project Ga0256846, IMG submission 189098) | Tube worm associated microbial communities from hydrothermal vent at the East Pacific Rise, Pacific Ocean - Tevnia | ecosystem: Host-associated > Annelida > Integument > Unclassified ...
GTATAAAAACAAATAATACTATAAAGGTTACCAGCTTGTTCTCTAAAAAGAACTTTATTATTTTGTTAATCATTGTATTATATTTTTAATATTAATTCAATACTTATTTAGTGAGAATGTTCCACCGAATTATGCTGTTGAGATTTAATCATTTCCATTACCGGTTTAACTCCGGCTCCTTCTTCATATACCATTCTCCCGCCTAAATGAGAGGAGTAGGCTAAAACAACAGAAAAAGAGGTGAGAATAAAAACAAATAAGAACAGTTCTTTAATTTTCATTTTATTCTTACGAATGAGTATCCATACCGATAAAATAATATATGCGGTTGTTAAAAGATATCCCAGAAGCTCGTGAATTTCTAATATTTCGTGAATATTATTATTGTGTATGAGTGTTTTTGCAGTTATAACACCAGAAACAGCAGAAGCAATAATACCGAGAGTTCCCAGTATTAAATTTCCTGTTAACAGATTTATAAATATTTGTTTTTGTTGTTTTAATAATAATGCTAAAACAGCAAACATAACAGCACTCAATAAAAGAGCAACTGGAAAATGAATTATTAATGGATGTAAAGATGTCATAACATTATTTATTTAAAGAGTTCATAACACTGTTTAATTTTTCAAAAATCTCTTCCGCTATTTTCTTCATTTCAGTATTATCAATATCTGCAATCATTGATTTCGGATTAATGAAAGCAATCTCAATACCTTTGTCAATTTCCTGCAACATTACATTACAAGGCAGTATTGTTCCTATTTTATCTTCGGTGGTAATTGATTTTAGAGCAAATGTGGGATTACACGCTCCAAGAATTCTGTATTGACGAAAGTCTATGTTAAGTTTCTCTTTTAAAGCGTTGTTTACGTCAAATTGTGTTACCACTCCGAAACCTTCTTTTTGAAGTTCTTCTTTTACTTTGTTTGTAGCCGATTCTAAATCGGTTGACATTATTGTGTTTATATAATATTTCATCTGTTTATAATTAAATTTTCAATGGTCAGATGGAACATCCTATCTGTTAATTCACACTTTCAAATCCGCATCCTCCAAAGGCGGACAAGCTTTCTGCGATAATCATTGCTCGTGTGTGTTAAATAAACTTATCATGGATGTTTCATTTTTTTTAATTTAAAATTTAAATAATGTTGTAATCTTTAATGTGTCACCACGTTTTAACGTGGTGCTAATCTTATAAAGAGTAGGCATGTAATTTGTAAATTTTAATTGCTACGCTCACCGAAATAAATTCGGAGTAAACTAGCTTCCAAAGTTCCCGGTCACTGAGCTTGCCGAAGTGATTTCTGCTATAATTTATGTTCTTCGTTGCTAATCCGGCTTCCGACAAGTTTATACTGATCTCCGAAAGAATCGGAATAAGTCAGACTATGGAAAAATTACAGGAAGTTTGTTTGATATTTTCAACAGATAAATACCCCGAATACAGTTTGGGTGTTGGTGTTTTGCAGAGGAATCTTTATGTAATAATTCAGTTGTTGAACAGTAGCAGTTTTGTGATAACTAAACAAGCCGGTTAATTGATAAAACAACAACTTTACAGTTTGAACAACTGGAGTTGCAAACTCTTTTTTTACAAAATTATCGTGTATTCTGAAAAGTTCAATTTCCGTTTTACAATGCAAACCGTGTTTATTGCTGCTTGTATGCTCAGAACCTAAATCACATACTTGCTGATTATCGCAACAAGTTTCGGGTTCGTGAAAAATTGCAACACTGTATAATTTTCCGTGAGAAAAGTGTTTATGGATATTTATCCCGATAAAACTTATCAGGAAAATAGTGGAAATCAATATGTTGGCAATTCGACTCATTTGTTATTTTTAATAAGTCTAAATTACAAACAAATAACAGATTAGGTTTTATACAATTTCGGATAAAACTTATATAATTTTTGGATGAGGATTTTTTAAATTAACTGCCGTTAACTTTATCAAGGGTAGAGCGTTGTTTATTTTTACTGTTTTTGTATTGCGACAGGGTTTGTCCTGTAACTTCTTTAAACTGTTTTGAAAGGTGAGCCGGACTGCTGTAATTTAATTTAAATGCTATTTCGGAAAAATTCAACTGATTGTAAGATATTAACTCTTTTACTCTCTCTATTTTTTGTAAAATGATATACTTTTCAATGGTTAAGCCCTCTCTGTCGGAGAATATTTTAGATATGTGCGAATAGTCGTATTTTAAATTTTCAGACAGGTAGTCCGAAAAGTTTACTTTTATCTCTTTATCCTCATAATTATAAATAAACTCAATTACAAGGTTTTTTATCTGCTCAATAATTTTATCACTATTTGTGTAAATTAGTTCAAAACCTATCTCTTTCAGCTCTTTGTCAAGGGTTATAAAATCAATATTTTCTTCGTTTATGTTTACTTCTGCTTTTCCCAACTCCACTTTTGCAAACGGAATGTTAAGTTTTGTAAATGTGTTCTCCACAGCCGATATACAACGCGGACATACCATATTTTTTATATGAAGAACAGACTTGCTCATAAACTAATAATATTGTTATGTTTTTAAAACAACCAACAAGTTATTATGTTCATTAAACTGTTACTTATCACCAAATAGTTTTTCCTCAACAATTTCGCAGATGATATGTCCGAGCATAATATGATTTTCCTGAATACGCGGAGTGTCGTTTGACGGAACATTAAGCAAAAAGCCGGCAATATTTTTCATCTCTCCACCGAATTCACCTGTAAAAGCAACTGTTGTCATACCTTTGCTTTTGGCTGTTTCAAGAGCTTTTACCACATTTTTGCTGTTGCCTGATGTTGATAAGCCGAGAATCACATCTCCTTTTTTGCCTACACCATTTACATATCGCGAATAAATTTCGTTGTATGAGTAGTCGTTTGCCACAGCTGTAACATACGATGAGTTAACGTGCAATGCTTCGGCTTCAAGAGGTGGTCGGTCGAAATAAAATCTGCCCGATAACTCTGCCGCAAGATGTTGAGCATCGGCAGCACTTCCACCGTTTCCGCAAAATAGCACTTTACCTCCATTTTTATAACAATTTACTATTGCTTCGGCTACATCTTGAACTGTTTGTTGTAAATGCTTGTCTTCAAGAATATTTTTTTTAATAGAAATGGCATTATCTATAATTGACTTTATGCTTATGTCTCTCATATATTATTGTATTTAAAACTATTTATTTGTTGCGAAAATACAAATAAATAGTTTAAACCAAATAGCATTTTATTAAAGTAATTATTCTAATAATTCAACATTTACCTTTTTCAAAGTAGTATTCTCACCTGCGAAAATACCGTATCCGTTTTCTATATTAGAGTAAACAGGCACAGGTTCAGAATATAAATCGTCTTGATTTTTTAACATTTTAGCGTGACTTGAATAAAATTGATACAACTCTTTATTTAAGTGTTGTAGATAAATGTAAATTTTATTAAAATTAACATAATAAACTTTTTCGCGTTCATCCCAAGAATAGTAATTGGTATTTTCGCTGAATGCATCAGCATAAGTAGTTGTCGAACCGCTTACAATATGATTTGTAGCGTTAAAAGCTTTATCGTTAAAAACTAATCCGTTGCGTAAATAGAGTTGGCTTTGCGGTAAATCGCCGGTTTCAATTTCACAATATTGAAATTCTAAAAATGAAGTATCATGATTGATAGTATCAATTTTAAAAACCGGAAAGGCAATTATCAAATAATAGTAGTCTTCTCCTTCCAAGTCATTTAGTGTAAACGAAAAATTAAATCTTCGCGATGTTAAATTATCTTCGCCCCATTTAACTTCTATTGCTTGTGTGTTTGAAATAGTTACTTTTTCGGGAATTGATGTTTTTGCTTGTGCCAAATCTGAATTTTGGGTTGTCACCTCAATTTTGTATTGTTTATTTAATTGCGGAATAAAGGTTCCTCTGAATTTACCCAAAGAATCGTATGAAAATTTATTGTAAGTCAGTTTTTCTATAAAAATATCATTTTCAAAAACAGTTACTTCGGCATCTTTTAATTCTTCAACATTAATATTGTTGTAAGGAGAAAATGTTTTTGTTACTTCCGCAGTAAAAACACTGTCGGTATTAATTATTGAGTTTATCACTATTTTGTTTTCTTCTTCGGTTGTATTTATTTTTAACTCTTTTTCACAAGCTGTAAGTACTACAAATAATATGCTGATGATGTATAATGTGTTTTTCATAATCTTTAAATTTTAAATTTTTACCACGAAATTTTATAACTGATTGTCGGCATTATGGGGAATAGTGTTACCTGATAATAATAAAGTTTAGATTCTCCCGTATCCAAATCTCGTTCGTGCGATGAGTAATAAAACGAAGGATTAAATCTGTTGTATAAATTTGTAAATCCGAAACTCAGTTCTTGCCTTGTTTTCGGACGTTTTATTCTCATTGTGGCACTCACATCTAAACGGTGATAAGCCGGAAGGCGATAATTGTTTCGAGAGCCGTAATTTTCAATTACACCTGATGTTGAAATCTCAGAGCCGGTAGTTGAATACGGCGATGGAAAGCTAGACCACGAATGATACTTGCCGTCATATCCCGGCTCTGCGTATGCTGTGGTAGGAACACTTACGGCATTGCCGGTATAGTAAACCCACGAAGCATTTAGCGACCATTTTTCATTAAAGTGATACATTCCTACTATGGAAATGTCGTGACGACGGTCGTATCGGTATGGAAACTCTTTACCATAGTTTATTTCATCGAATATGCGATTTGTCCACGAAAGTGTATAGCCGAGCCATCCCGTTAACTTTCCTTTTGTTTTTTTCAAAAAAATCTCAACTCCGTAAGCATCGCCTTTGCCTTGAGCTACTTTGTCTTCCCAACCTGTTGCAGTAGTGTAAAAACTTGCTCCGTCTTTGTATTCCAACAGGTTATCCATAGTTTTGTAATATCCGTCAACTTCGAGTAGGTAGCTGCTTTTAATAATATTTGTAATACCCAGTGAATATTGCTCCGAGGTTTCGGGTTCTATCTCAGCTGTGCTTGGCACCCAAAGGTCTGACGACTGTGTGATACCTGAACTTGACAGCAAGTGAATATATTGAGCCATAGTGGAATATCCTGCTTTTATTGAAAAATTAGGATTTACCAAAAAACGCATACTTAAACGAGGTTGCAACGAATTATAAAATTTGTTTTGCACCAAAAATCCTGAAGCGTGAATACCTGCATTTAATTTAATAATACGGGACAGACTGAAATCATCCTCAAAATAAACAGAAAATTCTCCTGCCGAGATATCATTGTTTTTATATTTATTGTCAACAGTCTCCTTTCCTGTTTTTGAATAAAAATATTCAACTCCGGGCTTAAATTTGTGATAAATACCACCTATTCCAAATCGTATTGAGTGCTTATTGTTAGGCATAAACTGATAATCTTGCTTTAAGGCAAAGTCGTTTATAATTGAAGAATAATCTACCGAATTTTTACTTTCGGGATAAATATCGGTGTTGGAACTCTCTGCTTGGTACAAGTTATAAGTGTAGTAGTTGTAGCCGGTGTAGTAAGCAGTAGTATTAAGAAATAACTTACTTCCAAACAGATGATTCCAACGAACTGAACCGATAATATTTCCCCAGCCTTTATTGTCTTTTACGGTTTCGGTTGAATTAAACTCTTCTCCGTCAAACAGGCTTTTTGTGTTGTAGTAATATTTGTCACGACTGAAAAATCCGCTTACATAAATACGGTCTTTGTCCGAAAACTTGTAATTATATTTTAAATTAAAATCGGTAAAGTTATAGCCCTGTGTGCTTTTATAATCGTCATCGGAATTTTGAAGGTGGTTTATGGGCACTAAAATTAAATCGAGATAAGTTCTTCGAGCCGAAACCATAATTGAACTTTTATTTTTTATCAGTGGCCCGCTTACCGATGCTTTTGCAGATATTAACCCTACGGTAAGGTCAGTATGCCACTCTTGATTATTACCTTCTTTCATGGTAATATCCAAAACGGAAGATAACCGTCCGCCGTAGCGAGCAGGAAAAGCTCCTTTTATTATTTCCATATTGTTAATGGCATCGGAATTAAACGATGATAAAAATCCCCACAGATGGTATGGGTTGTAAAGAGGAACGCCGTCAAGTAAAATCAGATTCTGGTCGGGTCCGCCTCCGCGAACATAGAATCCCGAACTTCCGTCAACACCTTGTTTGATTCCGGGTAGCAGAGTAACTGCTTTTAAAACATCAACCTCACCACCAATGGCAGGAATGGCGTTTATCTCTTTTGCTTTCAGTTTAATCAAACCTATATTTGTAGATGTAACCTTATCGTTGATTTTATCTTGGTGTATTACTACTTCTCCCAATGTTACATCTTCCGGCGAAAGCCTGACATTTACTTTATTATCGTATTTGGTTAAAATGACCTCCTTATTTTCATATCCGATGAACGAGAAGGTAACAATAAGCGGTAATTCCGAACTTGGAATTGTTAAGCTGTAATATCCGTAATTATTTGATACTGTGCCAATACTGTGCTTTTTGCTGTAAATGGTGCAGGCAATTAATGCTTCGCCTGTTTTTGCATCGTAAATATAGCCCGAAACATTTATTCTGTTTTTTCTCTCTAATGTATAAATGGTAATTTGAGTGCCTATAAGTTTAAAACCCAAATTATACGCAGGCAGTAAATCGTTTAAAACTTCATTAATAGTTTTGTTGTTGTAGCTTTTATTAACTGTTTGATTTAACTCTTTTAAGTTGCTGTTGTATGCAAAAGAGATATTAAATTTCTGTTCCAATTTTTTAAGAGCATCTTCCAAACTGATATTTTGAAAAGTTATGTTTATGTTTTTGTCAAGATTAATTTCTTGTCCCAAAACAGGAATTGACACAATTAAAAGTAAAATAATTTTTATGTATCCAAGATGTTTCATATACTTAATATTTAAAATAATTTTGATTGCTTTTATTATTTATTCGGTTTTTATTATGTATTTATTTTCTTTTTTTACAATTTTTATATTACAGGTAAGTTCAAGAATTTCAAGCACTTCTTTTATGCCGGCTTTATGAAATTTGGCTGTTAAGCTACAAGGAATATTTGTAGTATTTTCAATAACAAAACTATTATTGTAATAGCTGTTTAAATCGTCAACAGCTTTGATTAGTGTTGTATTTTCAAATATAAAATCTCCTGTTTTCCACGCTAAATAGTTAGGGTTGTCATTCTTAAAGTTTTTTACTTGTGTATTTGTTACTTTGGCGGAAAGTCCGGCAGTAATGGTTGTTTGTTCAGTGTGGTTCAAATTACTTACATTAACTTTTCCGGTTGTAACATCAACTCTTGTTGTATTATTACTGTTTTTTATGTTAAAAGATGTTCCGAGAACTGTTATTTCAGCATTTTGAGTATTAATAACAAATGGTTTTTCGGGATTTCGTGTTACTTTAAAAAAAACTTCTCCCTTTAATTTTATGTTTCGTATATTATTTTTAAATTTTCCGGGAAAAGTAACAGTCGAGTTTCTGTTCAACCAAACAACAGAACTGTCGGGAAGTATTATCTGTATAGGTTCTGCATTGGCTGATAACTGTTTTGTAATCATTTTCACCTGCATATTACTATAAACAAAAAGTGCAGATATTCCTATTAATAAAACTGCTGCTGCGGCTACTGCTGTTTTGTTTAACCTTGTCCAAAGCGAAATTACTTTTGTTTGATTTTTACGTTTAACCTGCTTTTGAACTTTGTTCCAAGCCTTAGCGGTATCAAAGTCTTTAACATCTATGTTCCCATTTTTCCAAAGTTGTTTTAGTATTTGATACTCTTCGGGATTTTCTTTTTTGAATTTGTCAATACTTTGTTCTTCATTGTTAGAAGTTTCATTCAAAAAATGTTTTGCTAATAAGTTGTATATTTCCGGCATAACTGTAAAATTTTATTGCTCTTTTAACAGTATGTCGGTAAAAAGAAGTTATACCCCTATTGGTGAGAAAATATTTTTTTAAAGATGAGATTAACACCACGTTTTAACGTGGTGATTATAAATATGCCATGCCTTTCTCCGGCAGCCTGTTTTTAACAGGCTTTTGTTATTTTTTTACAAAGTAACTATTTAAAGAAATAATAAAATTGTAAGAAATTCTTGTTCTTTAAGTAACTGTCGCATTATTCTAAGGGCACGTCCCATTTGATTTTCAACAGTTTTAACAGAAATATTAAGTTTTTCGGCAATATCTTTGTATTTAAGTCCCGATTTTCTGCTTAAAAGAAAAACTTCTCTGGTTTTAGGGGGTAATTTAGCTGCAAAATAGTGCAATAAAGGTTCAATATCTTCTTCGGTAATATCTTGTTTATCCGAATCGATAAGTTCGGGAAGATTGTCTAAATGAATTTCGCTGTTAAAGTTTTTTGTCCGCAGGTAATCAATACATTTAAATTTTACGGCTCGCAGTAAAAAGCGTTCAGGTTTTTTAATATCAATATCATTATTTTCAATAAGTTGAATAAAAAGATTTTGCACAATATCTTCAGCAGTAACGCTGTCGGCAATTATTTTTGTTGCATAATTACATAGCGGAGAGTAGTATTGCGTAAATATTTCTTTTATCTCAATCATTATTTTACTTTTTGTAATTAACAATTGAATAAAATTTGTTATTTATTAACCACGTCATAGAGTTCACGGATTGTATCGGTCATTTTGTTCCATTCATATTTCTTTTTTTCTTCTTTTATATTTTCAACAAAATCATTTTGTCGGTTATTCTCAAAAAAATCAATAAGTTTATCGGCTATGTCTTTGGGATTAACATCAACCACATAGCCGGCTTTACCGTCGGGTATAATCTCAGCTAAGCCACCTACATTTGTTACCAGCATAGGTTTTTCGAAATGATAGCCTATTTGTGTTACACCGCTTTGCGTAGCCGATTTATACGGTTGGGCAATAATATCGGCTGCACCAAAATAATAGGTAACTTCATTGTCGGGAATAAAACGGTTGTGAATAATTACACTTTCGTGAAGATTAAATTTATCTATTATCGTATTATATTTAGCTTCGTTGGAGTAAAATTCACCTGCTACAATAAGTTTTATTTTTAATTCGGTAAATCTTTTATCGGCGAAAGCCTCAAGCAATAAATCAAGCCCTTTATAATCTCTGATAAGTCCGAAAAACAGCACATAGCTATATTCGGGATTGAGATTTAATTTTTGCAACGAAGTTGTTTTATCGGTTTTTTGCCCAAAATTGTCATACAATGGGTGCGGACTAAACAGCTTAGGTTTTTTTTTGTCAAAAGTTTTCAAATCGTGCAAAACACTTTTCGACATTACAACAAATCCATCAACACTTTTCACAAAATACGAAGAAAAAATGCGGTCGCCGGGGTGTTTTTCATGTGGGATAATATTATCAACCAGCGACAGAACTTTTATTTTTTTATTTTTACGAACAATACGAGCTACTGTTCCAAGGCTTGGAGCCATAAAAGGTAACCAATATCTTATAAGTAAAATGTCAGGTTGTATTTTTTTAATTTTTCTTGCAACTTTAATCCAGTTCAGCGGATTAACAGAGTTTAATGACCGCTCTATTTTAAGATTTTCGGGGGCATCACCTTCTGCATATTGAGTTTTCCCGGGAAACAAGAAGTTAGGATATTGTAAAGTAAAAGTTTGTATTTCAACATCTACTCCTTCTTTTTGAAATTCAGCGGCTAACCTTTCATTGAATAAAGCTATTCCTCCTCTGTAAGGATGAGCCGGACCTAATATTATTATTTTTTTTATCAATTGAATAAGTATTGATTATCGACTGATTTTTTTATTAAATTCAGTAAAAATACTATTTTTAAAGACAAAATTAATAATGAAGTTGGTTAAAAAGATAAAAAAGTATTTTTAGCAACTCTCAGAAAAATATTTGACAAATAGGGATTCTCCGGTTTGTTATTGTAATTTTGAATTATAAAAAATAATAATTTGAAAAAAATAATACCCATAATAAAAGCAATTATTATTGCGGCAAGTCTTTTTTATATTTTTTATAAAATTTACCAAGAAAAGCAGAGCGGAATACTATTTAATAATTTTTTCAATTTTTCGTTTTACAACATTAAGTTGTTGATATTGACTGTTTTGCTAATGTTTGTAAATTGGTTACTTGAAGCATATAAGTTTAAATTTCTTTTAAAAAATATCAGTAAAATTACAATTTATCAATCGTTTAAAGCTGTGTTTGCCGGAGTGACAGCATCAATATTTACTCCTAAACGCATAGGTGATTTTGCCGGCAGGATATTTATTTTACAGCCCGAACATCGAGTTCAAGGAACTTTTGCAACTCTTATAGGAAGTCTTTCGCAACTTATTGTTACTGTAACATCAGGATTATTTCTTCTTCTTTTTTATAAAAATAACATTACAAATGATACTTTTTTTTCGAACACTTTTATATATGTAATAACAATAGTTATAGATATATTTTTAATTATCGTATATTTAAATATAGGTAAATTAGAGTGGTTATTGTATAAATTTTCATTTTTCAGGAAATATTCCGAGTTTATTAATTTTATTAAAAAATATAGAATAGATGATTTGTTGTTGGTTTTGTTTATTGGTTTTTTACGATATGTTGTTTTTACATTGCAATTTTATATTTTATTAATAATTTTCGATGTAGATATTTCTTATTTTATGGCAATAACAGCAATAGGAGTTATTTATTTAATAACAACAGGAATACCTACTGTTGCACTTGGAGAATTAAGTATTCGAGGTTCTGTTGCCGTAATGGTATTTGAACCATTTATGCAAGGTATTTTTGGAGTAGTTGAAGCATCGGTTTTGTTATGGTTTATAAATTTGGCAATACCGGCATTATTTGGAGCATATTTTTTGGCATTAAATAAAAAAACGAAAATATAAAATGGCTGATTTATTTTTACTTGCATTGGGAATAACATTGATAATATTAGGATTAATAGGATGTGTTTTACCTGTATTACCGGGACCTCCCATTAGTTTTTTAGCATTGGTAAGTATTAATTATTCAAAATGGGGTCCGATTGATAACGATTTACTTTGGATGCTTGGTGCGGTAGCCGTAGCTGTTACAATTCTTGATTACATAGTTCCTGTGTGGGGAACAAAAAAATTCGGAGGCAGTAAACGAGGAATATGGGGTGCTGCAATAGGCTTGGTAGTTGGTTTGTTTTTTGGTATTTTGGGAATAATATTAGGTCCTTTTATAGGAGCTTTGTTGGGAGAGTTGTCGTTACATAACAATACAGAAAAGGCTTTTAGAGCAGCTTGGGGTGCATTGGCAGGTTTCTTGTTGGGTGTGGGAATGAAACTTATAGCTTCTGGAATAATCACATATTATTTTATAGTTCAATTTTTGTAAGTAACGTGGAACAGGAGAAACAACTGTAACAAAACAAATTGAAAATCGTCATTTTAATAGCATAAAAGTTTTATCTTTGCAATATATAAAGTAGTATAAAACAGAAAATTAATCAATTATGAATAATACAACAATTAATCAAAATTCCCGTCAGGGAATGGCTATTGCGGGATTAATTTTAGGGATAATAGGATTATTAATATCAATAATTCCGTGCTTAGGAGTTTTTGCAATAATTCTTGGCGTGTTAGCGGTAATTTTCGGTAGTGTTTCACTGGCAAAAACCAATTCGTCAAAAGGCATGAGTATAGCAGGAATAACACTTGGTGGGCTAACCATGTTTTTATCTGTTTTTTGGATAGTATTTGTAATAGGTATTCAAAATATTGCCACTAATAATTTCAAAGAGATGATTCATTGGGCTAACCATATTGATAACATAGGAAACATTGATAATTTAGATGATTATGATGACAATACAGAATCGCTTGACAGTCTTGAAAAAACTCTTGAAGAATTAGAATTCGGCACTGCAAATGATAGTGTATTAAGTGATACCATTTCTGTTAAAATAGAAAAACCGGAAGAGGAATAATTTTTTACATATTCCAGATCTCCCAAGATTTTTCAGCTTGTTTTATAAGCATATCTTTACCGTTTATTGTTGTAGCACCTTGTTCTTTCGATTTTTTTAAAAATATGGTTTCGGGAGGATTATAAATTAAGTCGTAACACAAATGTTTGTTGGTTATTGCATTGTAAGGTAAAACCGGATAACTGTCAACATCGGGAAACATGCCCAAAGGAGTTGTGTTAATAATTAGAGTATGTTCGGCAATAATATCGTTGTTTAGTTTTTTGTAAGTTAAATATCCTCGTTCCTTTCCGCGGGAAACAAATTTATATTCTATACCTAATTTTTCCAAAACATATTTTACAGCTTTTGAAGCTCCTCCTGTTCCTAAAATTAATGCTTTTGTATGATGAGATTGCAGGTGTGGTTTTAATGTTTCTTCAAATCCGTAAACATCAGTATTGTAGCCTACAAGTCGTTTTTCTTTAGGATTTACTTGAATTTTCACGGTATTTACAGCCATTACTTTTTCTGCTTCTTTATCAAGATTTGTTAAAAAAGGCAGTATTTTTTCTTTATAAGGTATAGTTATGTTAAATCCAATAAGGTTGGGATTATCGTCAATAATCTCGGGGAATTCTCCTATCGATTCCAACTCAAAATTCAGATATTCGGCATCAATATTATTATTATGGAATTTTTTTGTAAAAAAATCTTTTGAAAAAGATTGATCCAAAGGATATCCGATTAAACCATATTTTTTCATAATGTTTAGTTTTTTATTTAAATTATATATTTATTTTACTTTATCCCAATCGGCAAAATGAGTTATATTAAGATTTGTTTTTGGTTCGGTAACATATTCTACATTGCTGTTATATGTCCAGCCCATAGTTTTAGATCCGCCTCCCGATTGAGTTGTAATAAGGGCAGAGTTTCTGACAAGTCCTATCGGATATGCTTGGTCTCTTGGTAATTGACGATCGCCATGTGTCGGGTCGGTCGGTATCCATCCGTAATTTGGCAGATAAACTTCAACCCAACGGTGATAAACATCATCCATGTAAGCATATTCTTTTCTGTCCCACGTAGAGCCAACGTATCGCGTGGGTAATCCTGCAGCTTTACAAAGAGCGATAAAAGCAAACGAATATTCCGAACAAGAGCCGTGACCATTGGTTAATACAGTGGGAGCAGTATCCCAAGCACCATCCATAAGATAATGCAAATGTCCGATAAGGTATTGATGTATTTTACGTAAAATCCAATACGGATTGGTTTCATCGCCTACTATTTGGGTAATAATTTTTTGAATAATATTACTGTTTATTTGATATTTTTCATCATCGGCAAGATATTTATTTTTTATGTCGGCTGGAATATCATTAAGCGAACCCACCTTTTCGGGATAGATAAAATACCTTACATTATAAGATTCAAACACTGTAGTAACTTCAATATTTGTTTTTTCTCCGGGTTTAATATCTTTAAATTCATATACAGCAGCTTTTTGATTCCAGCGGTCGGTAACTATTTCTGTTGGCTTTGTATTATATTGAAAGTTGCCGATAATTTTTTGATTATCTCTATCGGCAGGTAACGCAATACTTACTTTCAAAGATTTTATTTTACCCGGACCATAGCATGTAACTCTGTGTTTGTAAGTAACTTTGTGCATTTGTTTATCTTTACGCACAAAGTTTTCGTTGTCACGAATTTTAAGTTGATATACTTTATTATCTTCGTAGTCAACAGCCCAAAGTTTATTATTGTTTACAGCTAATCCGTGCACATAATTTCCTGGAGCGTCAATAATTACAATAACATAGCCGGTGTTTGGGTCAACCATATAAATTTCATCAGTTTCTCTGTCGGAAATCCATAGGTATCTACCGTCAAAAGTAATTCCTTTTGGATCTTTTGCCGGTGAAGCAAATGATTTTATTGTAGTTCCGTCAACTTGGCTAAACTGAATTATTTTATCATTGCGGTCGTCAACGCACCAAAAATATTTACCGTCAAATGTTAGTCCTTTTACGCTTTTTGCGGGAGCTTGCAGCGTTTTTAAAATAGTTCCGTCTTTTGGGTCAATTTTAAAAATCATTCCGTCTAAATCTTCCGATTTATCCGAGCGTCCTCTAAAATCGGCATTCCAAAGATATTGTCCGTCCCAAGCTAAGCCCATAGGCCAGTATGCCGGTGATTCTATTGAGCGAATAACTTTACCGTTTTCGAGATTTATATAATATAATTTATCTGTTCCTCTATCGGCTATCCAAAGATTTTGACCATCAAAGCATAATCCTGTCGGAAAGTTATCGGGTGTGGGTATTGATTTTTCAACTTCACCTGAATAGGCAAAAATAATATTGTTGATAAATAACAAAGCAATAAAAAATAGTAGTTTTTTCATAACAGATATATTTTAAATTTACTGCACTAATTTAAAGAAAAATTAAATATTTAATGAAATTATTTTTGCTCCATAATTAATTACTGCATCGTATTTTACTAAAAAATCACTACCGATTAAACCGGCAATGTGCATATTTGTATATTGTTGATATATATTATTAATATGAGATAAGTCGAGTAATACGGTTTTGTAATTTTCAATTTCAAATTTATTGATAGTTAATAGAGGCATAGTTCCTATCTTTGTTTGTGAAATCATGGCATTAATACCTGAAGAATTTTCTTCTTCAACATCTTCAACATCTTCAATAAAATTTTTAACAAAATTGATATCAAAAACGGTTTTTGATGCTCCGGTATCAATAATAAGGTTGCCTTTTGTGATTTTATTAAAAACAGCTTCAAGCATTATATGATAGCTGGAATCTTCGAGTTCTATTATTTTCAATGGTATATCAATAATCATAATTTGTTTTTTTTGGCTAATGTATAAAAAAAGAGAGGCATGCGAAACCTCTCTTTAAAAAAATATATTTTAAAAATGTATTAAATTTCGGGGACAGGATTTTTTCTTCCGTATTTTTGTTCAAATAAATCCATATCATCAAGAACAATCATTACATCTTTAACAGCTTTAGCTGAAGTGTAAAGTAATTTTTTCTCTTCGGCAGTTAAGTCAAGTTCAATAACTTTTTCGATACCGTTTTTGCCTAGAACAACCGGTGCTCCTAAATAGATATCTTCTAAACCGTATTCGTTGTTAAGGCTTGCACATACAGGGAATATTCTTCTTGAATCTTTAATAATAGCTTCAACCATTTGAGCAGCAGCTGCACCCGGAGCATACCATGCCGATGTTCCCATTAGTTTAACTAATTCTCCGCCGCCGGTTTTTGTTCTTTCTATAATTGCATTAAGAGTTGTTTCGTCTAATAATTCGGTAACGGGAATTGAAGACACAGTAGTATATCGCGGAAGCGGAACCATAGTATCACCGTGTCCGCCCATTAGTAATGCTTGGATACTTTTGGGAGACATGTTTAATGCTTCAGCTAAAAATGCAGTATAACGAGCAGTATCTAATACACCTGCCATTCCAAATATTTCATTTGATTTTTTTGGAACAACTTCGTTGGCTGCAAGAAAAGCAGCATAAGTCATAACGTCTAAGGGGTTAGAGACGATAATAATTTTTGCTTCAGGAGAATACTTAACTGCACTTTTTGTTACTGCTTTAACAATTTTAGCATTGGTTGATATTAAGTCATCACGACTCATTCCCGGTTTACGCGGTAATCCCGATGTAATAACTATAACGTCAGATCCGGCAGTTACCTCATAATCATCAACAACACCTTTTACTCTTGTGTCGAATTGAAGAATTGATGATGTTTGCCACAAATCAAGTGCTTTACCTTGCACCATACCGTCTTTAATGTCAACTAATACAACTTCGTTGACAATATCTTTTTTTGCAACTTCATTTGCACAGGTAGCACCTACATTACCTGCACCTACAACAGTAACTTTCATATCTCTATTATTTTTTTAGATTGTATAATTAATTTCTAAATGTACCGACATAAAAACGCTTAACAATATACAAATGATTTTATGCTTTATTAAATTTTTTCACTATAATTTTATTTTCAAGATGTTGTTTTTTTACAATTATTGAATTTTAATCAAATTTACAGTGCTACATATCAATATTTTATCTGACATTGAATAAAATTATTATCTTTATGACTTAATTTAAAATTTACATATAAATGTTTAATATTTAATTTTTTTTACAAATGAAAAAACTATTACTACTAGCTACTATTTTACTTCCGATGGTAATTTTTGCTCAAGAATGGACAAAAAATTTACCACAAAAAGAGAATAAACAACTTAGTTTCTTTGAGATTCAAAAAGTATTTAATGATTATTATGCTCCGTTGAATGTTGAAAACGGTAAAAGAATTGAAAACGGAAAAATTATTAAAGTTCCTGGGTGGAAACAATTTAAACGTTGGGAATGGTTTTGGGAACAAAGAGTAAATCCTACTACAGGAGCTTTCCCAAATAGTGAGGCATTAAACAGAATAATGTCGCAAAATTATCAAGCTAAAACAAAAAGTAAAGGCGGAAACTGGACGTCTGTAGGACCAACAGAGTCTCTCGGTGGATATGCAGGATTAGGCAGAATAAATTGTATTGCCTTTCATCCTTCGGATACCAATACATATTGGGTAGGTTCACCATCAGGAGGGTTGTGGAAAACCACTAACGGAGGTGTAACTTGGTCAGTATTAACTGATAATAATGCTGTTTTGGGAGTTAGCGATATTGCTATTCCTTCTGATTATGAAACTTCTAAAACTATTTATATTGCCACAGGAGATAAAGACGGTGGTAGTATGCGTTCTCTTGGTGGAGGAGGATATAATGATAATAATTCAATAGGAGTTCTTAAATCTACTGATGGAGGAGTAACATGGTCAGCAATCGGATTAACATTCAATGTATCCGACGGAGAAAAAATAGGAAGATTGCTTATTCATCCTACAAACAATAATATTTTATTTGTAGGAACAACAAAAGGAATTTATAAAACAACAGACGGAGGAGCTAATTGGACTCATGTTTATTCGGGCAATTATGTTATTGATATGGAATTTAAACCGGGAAGCCCCGATGTTATTTATGCTTCGCAAAGATATTATTCTCCTAAAATATTAAAATCAACAAATACCGGTGATTCATGGTTAACAATAAAAACTTTTTCATCAAGTGATAAAAGAATTGAGCTAGCTGTAACGCCTGATGCTCCCGATTATATTTATGCAATTGTTGCTAAATCAAACAGTGGATTGCGAGGAATTTTTAAATCAATTGATGGAGGAGCAAATTTTACTCAATTGGTAAACGGAAATGATGATAATAAAGCGTACTTATATTATTTTAGTGATGGTTCGGGAGAAAATAAGGGACAAGGAAACTACGATTTATGTATTGCTGCTTCTCCAAAGAACAAGGATATTGTTTTAATAGGCGGAGTAAATACTTGGATAACAAAAGATGGGGGAAACGCATGGGAAAATTGTAATATGTGGACTTCACATAACTATTACAACAAAGATAATTCTCCTGTGGCTCATGCTGATAAACATTGTTTAAAGTTTAGTAGTAGTGGTTCGGTTTTTGAAACAAATGACGGAGGAGCTTATAAGTCTATTGATAATGGTGATTCTTGGAACTTTATTTCAAGTGGAATGGCTATTAGTCAGATTTATAGACTTGGGGTATCGCAAACAGCTCCTGGTATGTATATTACAGGTTTACAAGATAACGGTTCTAAGGCAAGAGATAATAATGATGGAGTTTGGTACGATGTAACAGGTGGCGATGGAATGGAGTGTATTATTGATTTTACAGATGAGAATACACAATATTCAACTTATGCACGAGGTAGAATTTATAGAACCACAAATATGTGGGAAGATTATACTACAATATCTAATAATATTAACGGAGGTTCAGAAGTAGGAGCTTGGGTTACTCCTTATATTTTAGATCACAATAATCATAAAACAATTTATGTAGGATATTCTGATGTATGGAAATCTACCACTAGAGGGAATTATTTTACTAAGATTTCAACTATGAATACGTCTTCAAAGATACGTTCGATGGCAGTATCAAAATCTAACTCCGATTATCTTTATGTTGCCGATTTTGATAATATTTGGAAAACAACAAATGGAGGAACTTCATGGACTGATATTACGGGAACATTGCCTGTTTTTGATAATAACATAACTTATATTGCAGTAAAAAGCAATGACCCCAATACCGTTTGGGTAACAATGGGAGGTTATGACAATAAGAATGTTTATCAAACAGTTGATGGTGGAGCAACATGGATTGATATATCAGCAGGTTTGCCGGAATTACCGGTTATGACTATTGTTCAAAATATTCAAATAACTTCCGATGTGCATTTATATGCAGGAACCGATGTGGGTGTTTATTTTAAAAAAGGTAATGATAATTGGGTATTATTTTCTGAAGGTTTACCTAATGTTGTAGTAACAGAACTTGAAATTTATTATGATAATAATGATAAAAGCAAAAGTAAACTTGTAGCTGCAACATACGGTAGAGGAGTATGGGTCAGTGATTTATATCCTGATGCTCAACGTCCGACAGCTTTGTTTAAAGCATCAAATACATCAATACAAGAAACAGCCGGTGTTAAATTTACCGATATGTCAACAGATATTCCTGATAGTTGGAGTTGGACTTTTGAAGGAGGAACACCTGCAACATCTACAGAGCAAAATCCAACTGTAACTTATGCTACACAAGGAATTTTTGATGTTACTTTAGTTGTTTCAAATGCTATGGGGAAAGACACTTTGTTAAAAGCAGATTATATTACTGTAAACCAGTTGGAAAAACCTGTTGCAGGATTTTCAACAATTAGTACAAATGTATATACAGGTCAAAATGTTTTGTTTACTGATACATCGCTTAATTTTCCTGATAATTGGAAATGGGATTTTACAGGAGGAACACCTGCAACATCTACAGAGCAAAATCCGACTGTTGTATATAGCTCCACAGGAACTTTTGATGTAAGATTGATAGCTTCAAATAATGCAGGAAAAGATACTTTGCTTGAAGCAGGTTATATTAAGGTAAATGATATTTCTAGTTTTCCCGAGCCTGTAAATGTTATGGCAAAGGCTGTAAAAAATTATGTTACTTTAACATGGGAAATGCCGTTTATAGGGACAATTTCGGTAAATAAATTTAAGATTTACAGAAATAATCAGGAGATTATAACAATTGATTCTACAAAGTTAAGTTATGTAGATACAAATTTGCAAGCAGGTGATTATACCTATTATATAACAGCAGTTTATGCTTATCCGGCAGGAACATCAGCCAATTCAAACGAAGCACCTGTAACAGTTTACGGTGAAGCAAAAGCTAATTTTATGGCTGATAATGTTACAGGAGCATATCCTTTAACTGTTACTTTTACCAATAATTCAGAAAATGCTGATAGTTATGATTGGGATTTTGGCGATGGGAGTACATCTGTTGAAGTATCACCGGTGCATATTTATTCCGAAAGAGGAACATATACGGTAAGTTTAACGGCTATGAACAACGAAAATGCAGATACAGAAGCTAAAAATAATTATATAAAAACTACAGAAAAAGAGTTAACTGTTGATTTTACAGCGGATGTTATTGAAGGAGTTTATCCGTTAACTGTTACATTTACCAATAATTCAGAAAATGCCGATAGTTACAGTTGGGATTTTGGTGATGGGAATACATCAACTGAGGTTAATCCCGAACATACTTATTCTAATATAGGAAGCTATACCGTAAAATTAACAGCATCGAATGCTGATTTTACAGAAACAAAAGTAAAAGCAAATTATATTATGGTAAAAAGTCCTGATCCTATTGCAGATTTTGAAGCTAACCCGACAACAGGTATTGATCCTTTAATAGTAACATTTACCGATAAATCGCAATATGCTCAAACATGGTCGTGGGATTTCGGCGACAATTTAACAAGTAATGCACAAAATCCACAGCATACTTTTACAAAAGGAACATATACTATTACCTTGCTTGTCACAAATTCATCGGGAAATGATTCTGAAATAAAAGAAAATTTAATTGTTGTTGAACCAAATTCTATAATCGAAAATACCGATTTTAATCTTAAAGTTTATCCTAACCCTGCACATAATCAAATATCTGTAGAGTTAATAAATGAAAACTTTAAAAAAGTAAACTTTAAACTTTATGATACAAATGGTAAGTTGATTAAAAATATTATTCCTGAATTAAGTAGTACAATAAGAAAACAAATTAATATTAATGAACTTAAATCAGGGAATTATATACTTAAAGTGGTTATTGACAATAGTATAATTGTTGTAAATATTGTTAAGCAATAATTGATTATTTAAATCACAAAAAAAGGTTGCATAACTATGCAACCTTTTTTTGTGATATGTAACATGGTAAATTGTGGTGTTAATTAAAAATGGATTTATAATAAATAGTCAACCGTGTTAAAGTTCCATATCTACCCTTAAATTACTGATTATTAACATTATTATGTTGATAAATTTTAAAAAAACATAAGTCAAAATTGCAAGGATATTACTAAATTGTATAAAAAACTTGCAGAAATGATAGGAAAAATAGACCCAACTCCACAGTTAGAAATGTTCAAAATCCCTCTAAAGCATTTTATAAAAGAAGAACATGAACTTGTTTTATTGTCAAAGAAAATCCAATGGGAACAATTAGAATCAGATTTAAGTCAGTATTATTGCGTTAATAATGGACGACCGGGTATTCCAATACGAACAATCTCAGGGATGCTTATTTTAAAAAGGATGTTTAATGAAAGTGATGAAAGTGTTATTGACAGATGGGTTGAAAATCCCTATTGGCAATACTTTTGTGGAGAGATTTATTTTCAGCATGAACCACCTTTTGATAGAACAGAATTAATAAAATTCAGAAAACGAATTGGCGAAGAAGGTGCAGAAAAGATTCTAAAATTATCAATTGATTTATTTCCGAAGAAAGAGATACAAGAAAAAGAAGTATTAATAGATACAACAGTTCAAGAAAAAAATATTACATACCCCACAGATGTGAAATTACAAAAGAGAATTATAGAGCAATGTAGATTAATAGCAAAAAATGAAGGGATACACCTTAGACATATTTACAAAAAAGAGTTAAAACAATTAATGATAGATCAACGTTTCCATAACCATCCCAAGCGAAGGAAAAAAGCACGAGCAGCTCAACGCAGAATAAAAACAATAGCAGGTAGAGTTTTAAGAGATCTAACAAGAAAGATGAGTGATGAGCAAAAATTAAAGTATGATAAAAAGCTTAAAATTTTCAATCAAATATTAAAACAACAAAGAAGTTCTAAGAATAAAATATACAGTATTCATCAACCTAATGTAAAATGTATTGCAAAAGGAAAAGAGGCAAAGAAATTTGAGTTTGGTAATAAAAGTTCAATAGTTAAAACGAAAACATCAGGAATAATAGTAGGAGCAATGGCTTTTTCAGAGAATATTTATGATGGAGATACGCTTGAACCTCAATTAATACAAACGGAAAGATTAACAGGACGAAAGCCAAAATATGGCATAGTTGACAGAGGCTATAAAGGACGAAAAATAGTAAATGATACAAAGATTATAATCCCAAAGAAATTACCAAGTTGGATAAGTAAATATCAGAAACAGAAAATTCGTAAACAATTTAGAGCTAGAGCAGGGATAGAACCAATTATAGGACATTTAAAAAGAGACCACCGAATGAATAGAAACTTTTTACTTGATGATATTGGTGATAAAGTAAATACAATTTTAGCAGCATCGGGATTTAACTTTAGAAAAATGCTTCAGCGATTAAAAGCTGAAGCACAATCTATTTTTATTATTATTTGGAATCAATTTATTCAAGATAAAATGATAATGAAATTTGCAGCTTGAGAAAAATATAAGGGTTTTTCACGGTTGACTAAATAATTAATTATTATTGATGAATACATTTTTACAAGTTATTCTATATGTAGGTGCAATACAAGGTATATTGTTGTCATTGTTTTTATTTTCGGTAAAATCAAATAGAATATCAAATAGATTGTTGGGCTTGCTAACATTGCTTTGGGGAATATTTTTGTTGGCTTACGGATTACAATTTGCAGGAATGTATTCAAAATACCCACATTTTATAAAAGTATTTTATCAGTTTCTTTTTGTTTTTTTTTCGTTACTTTATTTACAGATAAAATATCTTGTTTCTGATTATAAAAAATTTCAAAAAAGAGATTTCATACACTTTCTTCCCCTTATTATCAGCATTTTGCTTTACAGTAATTTTTTTATTCAATCGGCAGAAGTTAAATTACAAATAAACGCAAATAAGTCAGAGTATTATCGGATACTGCAAATACTTGGTGATGAGTTTATCGCTTTTCAGGGAATAATATACTCCATTACTGCTTTACTGTTATTAAATAGGTATCGAAAAAAAATTCAGGATTATGAATCTACGGTTGAAAAAAAACTTATAGCAGTTCAAAATATCGGTATATCATTAAACCTTTTTTCATGGATAATAGGAACTGTCGGAATACAATTTTATTATTTTCATGTAAAACCGGAGGTAGATCTTTTTACAATATCGTATTTAGTAATGGTAGTTGTAATTTATGTTATAAGTTTTGCAGCAATAAAAAGTCCTGAAATTTTTAAATTAAACAGGCATAAAATAAAAATAATAGATTTGGCAGATAAAATTTTAAAAAATGAAAATACAGCTAAATCAGAAAATTTATTGTCACAAGAATCGGAGCTTGTAGAATTAGATAAAAGATTACAAGAATTGATGAATAAAGAAAAACCGTATCTTAATCCTGAACTTACACTATCTGAACTTGCCAATTTGCTTAATACTTCACGCACTCAGTTGTCGAATGTGATAAATCAGTTACATGAAATTAACTTTTATAAATTTATAAATCAGTATAGAGTAGAAGAGGTGAAAAAGATAATGTTGGCACCTGAAAATGAAAATTTAAAACTTATAAGTATAGCTTATGATGCAGGATTTAATTCAAAAGCAAGTTTTAATCGAATATTTAAGCAAATGACAGGCATGACACCTTCCGAGTATTTTTTTAAGATTAAAAATTCACAAGTTTCAGCATAATTTTTTAGAAAAAAGCAACAAACGAATACCCTAAAAATCTGTAATCAATATTTCTGAATTGTCCGTAAGGATTGATACCGTTGTAAAAACGAAAATAATTACCAACAGATTCTATTCCTTTTGCATGTCTTGGAACAAATTTATATCCGATAAAAGCATTTATACACCATACTCTCTCTTCTTTCCCGGGTTTTTCGTATTGATAGCGAACTCTGTTTCTAAACTCTACCGATATTTCAGGGTGCCATGTTTTGGTTGTTAAAAAACCTGTGGTTTTTTGATAATTCACTTCAAAATAATATTCAGCCCAGCGGACACTTTTGTAAAATGTTCTGTTTCCTATTTCATCTTCAAATAAAGAATAATAACCTTTTTTGTGATTAATAAGCCCCATAAAGCCGAATTTCAACGACAATAAATTTCCTTTTATAGTATCCGGGTCATTAATTGTAAGCCCCAATTCATAATATTCATACGATACATTTACTCTATAAAAAGAATCTACGTGTTGTAATCCGTAAATAGAAACTTCATCACCAAGGTGAGTGCTCTCATGTGCAAGAGGTGTAATCTTTAAAGAGATATTTTTAATAAAATTGTTAGTATTAAAATATTTTATCCCTGCAAATGCAAAAGCAAACCTGTAATCATTGTTTACAATGGGAGCCGTAGTTTCTTCAAAAGCAGACCAAAGCACATGAACACTTACAGGCATAAAAAATTGCCATGTACAAAATTTATTTTTATTATAAAGAATAGGCATATCGGCACCCATATGAATTTCAATTAATGTAGAGTTAATTTCATCACCATTTAACAAAGTGCTTTTTGTGCCTCCTATCGAGATTTTACTTAAAGTACTGCTTATTTCCGATGCAAACGGCTTATAAAAAGTACGTCGTTGAAACAGAGAAAAATAGCTGTCTTCTTTTTGAGAAAATCCCTGTTTTGTTGTTAATAAAGCTATAAATAATAAAAAATAAGTAAAGTAATTTCTCATATAGGATTAAAATTTTTATAAAAACAAAAGTAATAAAATTAAAATTTGAATACAAAACACAATAAAATAGAGAAAAACAGCATTGTAAATATTTGATTTTTAATAATTAAAAACAGCAGCTGAAAAAATAATCGCAAAAAGGTGTTTTTTTTGTGTATGATTTAATTTTTAATACTATATTTGCACCGCAAAAGCAAAAAAGCTAAAGTTCTTTAAAAAAGTAAAAAAAATAAATTTATTTTTTGGATTTTATTAAAAAGTCATTACTTTTGCAATCCGAAATTAAACGCTCCGTTCGTCTAGCGGTTAGGACGCCAGGTTTTCATCCTGGTAGCAGGGGTTCGATTCCCCTACGGAGTACTTTTTTTAGTTTATACTATAATAATTATAACATGGCAAATCATCAATCAGCAAAGAAAAGGATACGTCAGAGTGAGAAACGTAGATTGCATAATAAATATTACGCAAAAACTACAAGAAATGCTGTAAGAAAATTACGTGCTACAACTGAAAAAGCTGAAGCTACAGAGTTATTCCCAAAAGTAGTTTCAATGCTTGATAAGTTAGCAAAAAAGAACGTAATACACAATAACAAAGCAGCTAACATTAAGTCAAGTTTAGCACTTCATGTAAATAGTTTATAAGTAAAAACTAATTCGATATTATTTATAAGCCTTAGCCAAAGCTAAGGCTTTTTTGGTATGTGCCTATTTAAAATTTATAAATCGACCGAATAAAAATCAATAATTTGTGTAAATTTGATATTTATCTCAAATTTTAACACAAATGAAACAACCCGAAAATCTTACTCCGAAGAATCTTACGATTAAGCAATGGGCATCGGAAGATCGCCCTCGCGAGAAATTATTAACAAAAGGAATATCTACACTATCGGATACCGAATTATTAGCTATATTATTGTCTTCGGGAACCAAAAATATGACAGCTGTAGAACTTGCTAAATACACTCTTTCTACCGTAAACAATAATTTGAATACACTTGGTAAACTTAATGTTGATGAATTAACTAAAATAAATGGGATAGGACAAGCAAAAGCTGTTACCATTATTGCAGCATTAGAGTTAGGTAAGCGACGTAAAGTCTCCGATATTAATCAAGAAAAAATAGCTTCGAGTGAAGATGTTTTTAATTTGTTTTATCATAAAATCGGAGATATCCGACATGAAGAGTTTTGGATATTGTATTTAAGCAGAGCAAATAAAGTTATTGACAAACAAAAAATAAGCATGGGTGGAGTTTCGGGAACTATTGTTGATATAAGAATAATCTTAAAGCATGCTATCGAAAAACTTGCATCAAGCATTGTTCTTGTTCATAATCATCCGTCGGGAAACACAAATCCCAGTGAGGAGGATAAAAAACTCACGAAAAAAATAAAACAAGCATCTGAATTAGTTGATATTGCTATACTTGACCATGTTATTATAGGAGATAAAAAATATTACAGTTTTAACGATAAAGGACTACTTTGATATTAGTGTTTTCTTGGTTTCACTAATATTTTTTTGCACCTTTACATATCAAATAAATAAAACTAAAATGGTTAAAAACATTGGAATTTCAGGCTCACTGTTTACTCAATTTCTTGCAGAGATACGAGACCAAAATATACAACTTGACAGTATGCGTTTTAGAAAAAACATGGAACGCACAGGTGAGATTTTTGCTTACGAAGTGAGTAAAAAGTTAGAATATGTTACCGAAAAAATACAAACCCCGCTTGGGATAGCAGAAGTTCCGATATTGAAACGCCAACCGGTTATTGCAAGTATTTTAAGAGCCGGATTACCAATGCATCAGGGTTTTCTTAATTTTTTTGATAAAGCCGAAAATTCATTTATAACATCATATCGAAAATACGACAAAGATGGTTCTTTTGATATAAAATTCGAACATATATCAGGTCCGTCAATTGAAGGTAAAGATTTAATATTGTGCGACCCGATGTTAGCAACGGGAGCTTCCATGTTATTGGCTTACAAAGCATTGATAAATAAAGGAATACCTCGCCATACACATATAGTTTCACTGATTGCAAGTAAAGAAGGAATAGATTTTTTACAAAAGAATTTGGTAAATAAAAATATAACATTTTGGACAGGAGCTATCGACGATGAACTTACGGTAAAATCTTATATTGTTCCCGGACTTGGTGATGCAGGTGATTTGGCTTTCGGAATAAAAGAGTAAAATTTTAAAAATTTATCTTTTTACACTCTGAAGTATCAGCACATCGGTTTAGCATTTCGGTGATAGTAATTTTTTCTTGTGGATGAATAAAATCAGGTGCTATTTCGTGTAAAGGAACTAAAACAAATTTACGATTATGTATTTGCGGATGAGGGATGGTAAGTTCTTTATTATCAATAATTTCTTTATTAAAAAAAAGAATATCAATGTCCATTGTTCGAGAGATATACCTTGTATCAGTTCGTATTCTTCCTAACTTGGTTTCAATATTTTGTGTCAATTTTAAAAGTTGAAAAGCACTTAAATTTGTTTCTATTTTTATAACTTGATTATAAAAATTATTCTCGGCACTAAATCCCCAAGGAGCAGTTTCATAAATTGACGATTGAGTAACGATAGAACATTCTCGACTTAAAGCATTAATTGCACTGTCTATTAACTTCTTACGTTTTCCCATGTTTCCGCCTAATTCTAAAAAAGCAACGTTTTTTAACATAATATATGTTGTAAAAAAGATTGCTTCAAATATATGTTTATTAACGGATTTAAAAAACTATTAAATAAATTGATTATTTTTAATAACTTTATTGAATTCAACTAAAAACCTGTAATTATGAATGAATCGATACTAAAAGCCTTAATGAGACTGTTTGCAATAATAGCAAATGTTGATGTGGAAGGAGTTTCGGAAAAGTCGCGTTCTATTGTTGAGTCGTATTTAAGAATGCAACTAAACAGCGAACAGGTTCATGAATATATAGAGTCATTTAACGAATATGTCAACAAATATCATGGTGACATAAAAAAGAAGGACGGCACAAAAGTAAGAAAACGAACATCGTCAAACTCTGTAAAAGTTTTGCGTATTTGCGAACAGATAAATTCCGAATTACAGCAAGACCAGAAAATATTGGTATTATTACAATTACTTGAATTTATCAGTTACGGCGAAGAAATTACCGAAAAAGACCTTGATTTTGTTAAAACAGTATCCGATATTTTTAATATTCCTGAAGACGAATATTTTAATTGCCATGCTTTTACATTAGAATCGTCAATAGAAAAAATACCTTATAAAGAGAATGCTTTAATTTTAGACCAACACGATTCGTCACCATTACCCGGTTTTAAACATATAAAATATAATAATCTCGAAGGAAGAATACTTGTATTGTATCTGCCGTCAATTAAAATGTATGCTTTCAGATATGTGGGTGAAACAGATTTATATTTGAATGGTCATAGTATATTGCTCAACAGAACTTATATGTTGCCTAAAGGTTCGGCAATACGAAGTTCTAAAATCGGAAATATTTATTACAGCGATATTGTTGCCAAGTTTATTGATTCATTTAGTGAAAATAAGGTTGTTTTTACTGCAAAAGATGTTGAATTCAGATTTAAAAACAGTAAAAACGGAATTCATAAGTTTAATTTCTCACAAAAAGGCGGTGAACTTATCGGAATAATGGGTGGTAGCGGAGTAGGAAAATCAACCCTGCTTAATGTTCTCAACGGTAATCTTGTTCCTCAAAGCGGACAGGTTTTAATAAACGGCTATGATATTTATACCGAAAAAGATAAACTTGACGGGGTTATAGGTTTTGTGCCGCAAGACGATTTGCTTATTGAAGAATTAACGGTATTTCAAAATTTGTATTATAATGCTAAATTGTGTTTTAGCGATTACAATGATGAACAAATACGAAATGCCGTAGATTTAATTCTTGAAGACCTTGATTTAAAAGAGACAGCTGACCTTATTGTCGGTAATCCTCTTAAAAAAACAATAAGCGGGGGACAACGAAAAAGACTAAATATAGCTCTTGAACTTATCAGAGAACCGTTGGTTATGTTTGTTGACGAACCAACTTCGGGACTTTCGTCGATGGACTCTGAAATGGTGATGGATTTGCTTAAAGAGCAAACATTAAAAGGTAAATTGGTTATTGTAAATATACATCAACCGTCGTCGGATATTTTTAAAATGTTCGATAAACTTTTGATTATGGATAAAGGTGGATATCTTGTTTATTCGGGAAATCCCGTTGATTCGGTTGTATATTTTAAAACCATGAGTAATCAGGTTAATGCTCTTGAAGCCGAATGTTACCATTGTGGTAATATTAATCCCGAAAGAGTTTTGCAAATACTTGAGTCAAAGGTAGTTGATGAATACGGAAGAGTTACCCGAAAAAGAAAAATAAATCCCGAAGAGTGGGCAAGTCTTTACAGAAAAAATATTGAAAAACAGATACAATTAGTATCGGAAAAAACTACATTGCCGAAAAATAATTTTAAAGTCCCGAATCTTTTTAAGCAGTTTAAAATATTTTCAATTCGGAATATATTGTCAAAATTATCAAACAGGCAATATATGCTTATCAATTTTCTTGAAGCACCTTTACTTGCAGCAATATTGGCGTATTTTACTAAATATATTACCGGAACGCCGGATAATCCCGATGCATATATTTTCAGTGCCAACGAAAACATTCCCATTTATCTGTTTATGTCGGTAATAGTTGCAATATTTATCGGACTTACCGTGAGTGCCGAAGAGATAATTAAAGACAGGCAATTGCTTAAAAGAGAAAAGTTTTTGAATTTAAGCAGGTTTAGCTATATTAACAGTAAGGTTATTATATTATTTTTTATATCAGCTGTTCAAACACTGTCATTTATTATTATCGGTGACTTAATTCTCGGACTTAAAGGATTAACACCGGCTCATTGGTTGGTGCTGTTTTCTGCAGCTTCGGCATCAAATATGATAGGATTAAATATATCATCAGCCCTTGATTCTGTAATTACCATTTATATTTTAATACCATTTTTAATAGTTCCGCAGTTGTTGTTTAGCGGGACAATGGTAAAATTCGAAAAGCTGAATAAAAGCATAAGTTCTTACGAATATGTTCCCGTATTGGGCGATTTAATGATTTCGCGTTGGGCTTACGAAGCTATGGCTGTTAAGCAATTTAGAGATAATGAATACGAAAAATATTTTTATTTTTTAGAAAAGAAAAAAAGTGAATCAAGCTATGTTTCTTCATATCTTATTCCGGCTTTACTTAATAAAATATCGAAAATAGAACATGAAACCGATAAAGTAAAAAAAGCAAAAGATATCAGCTTTTTACAACGTGAGATTATAAGATTAAATAATAAAACACCAAAATATACTTTTGATGATGTGAATTTAATAACAATTGAAAAATTTGATAATGCTGTTATTACTAAATTGCAAGAACATTTAAAACTTGTTACTAAGTATTATCAGAAAAAGCAAAACAAAGTGATAGAATTGCTTGATAATACCGTTGCCGATTTAACAAATCAGTTGGGTGGAAAAGAGAATTTAATAAAATTAAAAAAAGATTATTACAACGATTTTCTTGCTGATATGGTTTTAAATCGCAATGAAATACATAAAATTCAATATACCGAAAACGGTTTTGTTCAACTTGCAAATCCGATTTTTAAAGACCCTTTGACAAATTATGGAAGAGCACATTTTTATTCTCCCGTAAAAATTATTGGCAATAAATATATTGACACATATTGGTTTAATATTATTGTTATGTGGATTTTTAGTTTTGTTTTGTATATAACATTACTGTTCGACGGAGTTAGAAAATTAATTAAACTTTTTAATTATAAAAAATCTTAATAATCAAATAATTAACATATTAATAGTAGTAGTATGATTGAAATCGCAGAAAACGCAAAAGTGTGGTTAGATTCTGATAATATTTTAACTATAAAAATATTATCGAAGGCAACAATAGAAATGGAAGATGCAAAAAAAATTATTGCAGCTTCTGCAGAAGAAACAGAGAATAAAATTCATGGCAATTTAGTTGATGTGTCTGAAATGACTTACATGAGTAGAGAAGCCAGATCATTATTTGCCGCACAAGAAAATGAAACGGTTAAAGCAATAGCTGTTATCAGTAATTCAAAACTGCATAAGCCTTTGATAAATCTGTATTTTAATATTTCAAAACCAAAAATACCTACTAAGTTTTTTAACGATACAGAATTGGCAAAAAAATGGTTGACTGATGAATTAAAAAAATAATAATGACAATAACAGGAATTATACCTGCACGATATGCTTCAACAAGGTTTCCGGGCAAACCGCTTGCCGATATTAACGGTAAACCGATGATACAAAGAGTTTATGAGCAAGCTGAAAAGGTATTGAAGTATGTGTGTGTGGCAACTGATGACAGTAGAATTGAAGATGTCGTAAAATCTTTCGGCGGCAATGTAGTTATGACATCGCCATTGCATAAAAGCGGCACCGACAGATGTGCCGAAGCAGTTGAAATATTAGAGCAAAAAGGTATTAATACTGATGTTGTAATTAATATTCAAGGTGATGAACCTTTTATTAATCCTGTTCAAATAAAGCAATTGACTGATATTTTTGATAATCCTGATGCACAAATTGCCACTCTTATTAAAAAAATAACATCAACAGAAACTATTTTTGATGTAAATAAAGTAAAAGTTACAACAGGTAAATCGGGTAATGCATTGTATTTCAGCAGAAACCCGATTCCTTTTGTCAGAAATATTGAAAAAGATGATTGGATAAATCAGCAAGACTTTTTTTTACATATAGGAATGTATGGTTACAGAAGAGATGTTTTGTCGAAGATTTGCAAACTTGAACAAGGGACTTTAGAAAAAGCCGAATCGCTTGAACAGTTGCGATGGCTCGAAAACGGGTATAAAATTTATACGGCAATTACCGATATTGAAACTGTGGGTATTGATACACCTGAAGATTTAAAAAAAGTATTATCAATGTTTAAATAATATTTTACACATCAACATCTGTTTTTTCTTGAACATTATTTTTTACATCTTCAAAATCAAGATATTTAAACATTGCCGGAGCCAGTTTCGATAATGGTTCGTAAAGTAAACTGTTTTGCCTAAACTCAGGAGATAAGAATTGCATTTTGCCATTGGCAGCATTTATTACAACTAAAACCACACTTATAATAAAACCTATTTTAATAATACCGAAAGCAGCACCGAGAATCTTATTTACAAATCCTAAAGCAACAGCTTTTGCTAAGCCTTCAATAGCTTTTGCTATAAAATGAATGCCGATTACTATTAAAATAAATGTTGTGGCAAAAGCTATAATATTTAAAACATTTTCGTCAACATTTATTACTCCTGCAAGATAGCCTGCAGTAATACCGGAGAATTTTATTGCTCCCCATATTCCTATAAGCAATGCTATTAACGATGCTGCTGACGAGATTATTCCTTTGCTGAACCCCTTATAAGCACTCCATACAAAAAGTACGGCTACAATTAAATCAAAAATATTTGACCCCATAATAATGTAAATTAATGACCTGACTTTAAAAATAAAGTATTGTGCTGGACGCAAATTTAAAGATAAAAAAAATATTAAAGGTTATATCTGAAAAATTTATTCTATCATAAGATTGCAACCTCTTATGTCGCTGTTATCAAATCTGCCGAGAACAGTAAATTTGTTGTTCTCAAAAACTTTTCCTATATCCTTTGTTTCAATAAAGCAACAAGAGTAAATATTTGCAAGATCAATAACATTAATTCCTCCGCTTCGATTTTTCCCGACATAACAAAAAGGGTCGTATGTGTCTCTTATAAGTATTTTCATCCATGGTGGAGTTTCAAAAATTCCTTCTCCTTTTGAATAAGCCTGTGATAATAATTCAGTCATTCCGTATTCGGAGTAAATTTTATTTACATTAAATGAATTATACAGAAAATTATGCAAATCATCACGTATCAACTCTTTTCGTCTGCCCTTCATTCCGCCTGTTTCCATAATTATAATATTGCTTAAATCTTGCGGAAATTGTTCAGCCAAATCAAGCAGAGCATAAGTAACACCTAATAAAATAGTTTTTGTTTTTTTCTTGTTAAGTTGTTGTAATTTATTGGCAAGTTCACTGTAATTATTAAGATAAAAACCGCTATCGTCGTGTTTTGATAGTGATATTAGTTTGTCAGCCATATAAACTAACGATGAGCCGCCCCGCTCAATATAAGAAGGGAGCAGAGCTAAAATGCAGTAATCTTTAACATTGCCGAAAAAATATGTGAATGATTTTAAAAAACTTGATTCATATAATTTTAAATCGGCTACATTATGTTTACTTGTAACTGTTCCGGTGGTTCCACTACTCGAAAAAGTAATCTCTGAAGTGTAATTTTCGCATAAAATATTGTGTGTTTTAAAAAATTCAATAGGAATAAATGGTATTTGTGAATATTGAGAAACAGACTCTACATTTACATTCAACAAATTGCAATAATCTCTGTAAACAGAAATATTATTGTATTGATAATTGAAAGCTTCCAATGCTAAAGCATTAAAAGCATTTTTGGAGTTAATAGAGAAAATTTTTCTTTCCCAATCTTTCATTTTTTAATTATATAAATTATAAATAACTATATTTTAAAAGGATAAAACAATTAAACCTAACAAGTTAAAAAATACCTGTTAGGTTTATGATTAAGTTTACTTTTCAAGTTTAAATATCTATTTAATATTCAATTTATCTTTAATTTCTTGTGGAATAGCATTTTTATGAACTTGAATAGCAATAGTTTTAAGTCTTACATACGATTCACTCATATATAATTTTCCACCCATTTTATTACTGTCAGAAGCCCAAGAGTTTTTTGTAAGATAATATAAAGTCCCGTTTTGGTCTTTTGCTGTTCCTATCAAATGCATTAAATGATCGTCGGTGGTTTTAAATTTATCAAAAGTTTCTTGACGTAATTGTTGAGTAACGGTAAGTTCTTTACGTGGTTTGCTAAAATCAAACAGCATATTGTTTTGTTCTTTTTCCGATAATGTTTCCCATTTTAAACGTTCACCTTTATCCATATTTTCGGGATTGGTTTCGGGAACAACCGCAACACCGTTTGAGTGAGAAAAACCTCTTTCGCTTACATCACCATCCCAGTTTACTGAAAATCCGTTTGCAAAAGCATTATCAATAATTGACATTAAATCATCAATGGGAATATTAAAATATTTATCGTGCGACCAGTTATCGGGTATTTCTAAGTCTGTTTTTTGATAAAAAGGATAAATATTGTATGATGTAAACTCATAATAATCGTCAGGATTAAATTTTGTCTGTTTTGCAAATGATTTTGGAGTATATTCTTTACCGTCATAGATAAATTTTTGCGGCACTTTTCCAAGATAAATATCCAGTGTAGCATCTATTATGTCAAGACATTTACCTGTATAGCCTCTTGTATTTTTCAGGGCATCATCTAAAATACCTTTCATTATTTTTACCATTTCATCGTGGCGGTGATATTTAAGTCCGTAATTCAGTCCTGTATAAGCATTTTCGGGAACCATACCGAATTCTTTAATAATATTCATTACATCGTGAGCTTGTCCTCCTTCGCTAAAATTAGCAAGTCCTTGATAACGAATGTATTTTACGGCTTTTTGCGGATATGCATATCTTACAAAAAACATCTCTGACAGGTCATATTTTTGATTGCTAATACGCATTATTTCAGTTTCAACAAACGATGTTGTTGCAAAACTCCAACATGTTCCGCTACTTGCCTGATCTTTTACCGAAGTTGTGGGAATTTCTATTATATTGGTAAACTTATAACTTTCATCTTTTTCTTTTTTCTTGTCTTTTGCTTGTAACAAAAAAGCAGAAAATAAAATAAGTCCTGTTAAAAGGATATTCGTAAATCTTTTCATTTTAGTATAAAATTAGATTATATAAATAGTTTGTTATTTTTTTAATAATACAATAAAATAGGAGTTTAATTTTTATAAAATTAAAAATAATAAATTTCTACATTAAATGCTAAAATAGTGTTATTATACTTTGTTAAAACAAAATATTTGTATAGAAATGTTGATTTTTAATGAATAATGCAGGTTCTCAAGAATATAAATTGTTATGCAACAAAAAATAGTATATTTTTGTTATCATTATAAGATTATGCAAAAAGTTTATGGATAAGAAAAAAACATCATATAAAAAAAGAGA
>Ga0256846_1000121_pt1 | contig 34436 bp, 35 predicted proteins | sample TevniametaG_FD_189098 | JGI IMG/M metagenome (GOLD analysis project Ga0256846, IMG submission 189098) | Tube worm associated microbial communities from hydrothermal vent at the East Pacific Rise, Pacific Ocean - Tevnia | ecosystem: Host-associated > Annelida > Integument > Unclassified ...
GCACCCGGCGGCGTGTCCCCTGCCCGTTTCCGCCTTAACGTACAATTCCTTGTCCGGGGCGCGCTCCACGCCGAGGGCCTCCATGGCTGCCAGACCGGCTTTGAGCCCCATGGGCATGGCCGGGCAGCGATGGCCGTGAAATTTCAGTCCCACATCGAGAATTTGTTCAAAATCATTCATGATGGCCTCCAAAATCAGTTAAACGTCGATAAATGATCGCCCGCACCCCTTGTGGCGGGGATTCCTGCAGGGTGACCGGGTACAGGGCTTAATTATTCAGATATCGCCATGTATAGATATAAATATTTTCTGACAATCAGTTTCCACAAATATTTTTCCGGTTGATTTCAGGCAGACGCGCCACCAGTGCGTGGATATCGGGATCTTCGTCCAGCCAGTGCCGCAGGGTGCCCAGCAGGTTGGCCACATATGGGTTGCAGTTGCCGTCGGACAACCGGTAATTGACCCACAATCCATCCTTAAAATGGGTTATTAATCCAGAATCTTCTAATATTTTCAGATGCTTGCTGACGGTGGACTGGGCCAGGCCCAGGGCTTCCTGCATTTCGCAGACGCATAAAACCCTGTGTTGAAGCAGCTTGATCATTTTAATCCGGTTGGGGTCGGACAGGGCCTTCATGGTTTTGATGAATTCTATCATGGCATCTCCATATCGTTGAGCAGGAATGTATTGCTATGGAGGGAGGCTGTCAAGGGAAAAAATTCAGGTGCGTTGCGCTTCTGCGGCCGGCATAAAAAAAGCGAATCGCTTGGCAAGCGGATACGGGGCTGTTAGAAAGAATATATTTCGCCAGCACAGAGAGGCCATTGCCATTGATGACGGATCACACATCCCCGGGAAAAGTACCGGCAGACACGTCGACCGGCCCGCCGCAGGCCGGTCGGGATGATCAGTGTCGGCGGTGCGGCATCTGCTGCCGGAAAGGGGGGCCGGCCCTGCACAGAGAAGATGCGCCCCTGGTTGAACGGGGCGCGATTCCCATCCGGCATCTTTTCACCCTGCGCAAGGGAGAAATGGTCGTTGACAATGTCCATGGCGGCACAATGCCGCTGGCCGGGGAAATCATCAAGATCAAGGGGCGGGACGGGGCGTGGACCTGCTGCTTTTACGATTCGGCCGCGCAGGCCTGCGGAATTTACGATGCCCGCCCCGTGGAGTGCCGGGTGCTGACCTGCCGGGATACGGCGGCCATCGAGCGGATGTATGCGCGGGACCGTCTGACGCGCCGGGATCTTCTGTCGGCCGTCAGCGGTCTGTGGGATCTTGTTCAGGCGCATGAGACAAATTGTGCCATCCGGAAAATTGAAGCGCTGGTGGCGCAGCTGCAGGGGGCCACTGCCGCGGCCGCCCGGGCGGCGCTGGGTGAGATCATGGCCTACGACCGGCATCTCCGTGCGCTGACGGTTGAGAAAAGCGGAATGGCCGCCGACCAGCTTGATTTTCTTTTTGGCCGGCCGCTGGCCGATACCATTGGCCGGCACTTCCCGGATGGCTGGCGGTAAGGCTACCCGGTCCGGGGGGCGGCAGCGATACGCTGCCGCGAAGATTTCCGTCAGGCGTAGCCGTCGTAGCAAAGGCCGTCCCAATTGGCCGGGTCGGCCAGCCGGGCGGAAATGTCCACGTTGAAGAAATCGGCGGCCGGTTGGAAAATGTCGGGATGATCGGCCTGAATCTGCCGGGCGGCATCGAGGACGACGCTCAGCCCCTTTCGGCTCATCCTGCCCAGGGGCTGGCGGCATCCACCGGACGGCATGCCGAGAATGCTCATGAGTGTTTTGAAAGCCAGCGGATTCCGTGCCCGGCAGGCCACTTCGCCATGGGGAGTTGCTTCCATGGTTTTCACCGTGACCAGATCAAACAGCGGGGCCAGAGCCGCGTTCATCTGCCGGGCCGCGTCTTTATCTCCCGCCCTGTAATATGCCACCATTTCGGCAACGGCTTTGGGAGCAATATTGGTGGCCACGGAAATCACGCCGTCGGCGGCGATATCGGGATCCGACATCATCTCAAAGGTCAGACCGTCATCTCCGGACAGAATCGTGAAATCGGGGCCGCAGCATTGCCGCGTGCGACGCATGTTTTCCAGATTGCCGGTCGCCTCCTTGACCGTGCGCACGTTGGCGTATTTTTCGCTGAGCAGGGCGATGTCTTCGGGCAGCAGCTGGGCGCCGGTCCGTCCGGGAATCACGTAGGGAATAATCTGGGTGTCGGGGAAAGCGGCGGCAATGGGGGCCAGGTATTCCCGGCGGATCTCCATCGAGCTGGGACCGTTGTAATACGGATCCACCAGCAGAATGGCATTCGCGCCGGCCGCAACGGCATGCCGGGAGCCTTCCAGCGCTTCCGCCGTATTGTTGCTTCCCGTGCCGGCGATACAGAGACATCTGTCTTTGGTTGCCGCAGCGATTTTTTCCGTGACCAGGTTGTGCTCTTCCCAGTGAAGCACCGGACTTTCTCCAGTGGTTCCCACGGCCAGGATCCCGTCGATGCCGTTTTCAATCTGAAAATCAACCAGTTGCGATAAGCCTTCTTCGTCAACGGCGTCGTTTTTGAACGGTGTGATCAGCGCGGTAAAACATCCCGTCAGCATTTTTTCCTCCTCGATAACGATAAATTCAATCCATCAGGATGAAAAGTAAAAAAGAGAGGCTGCCGGTGTCAAGCAAAAAGATGTGAAAAGGCGGTGTTGCCGCTTTTTCTTGACAAATATTCGAAAGCGATAATAGGGTTGGTCATTCATTGCGTCACCTTGAGCAGCGGGCTCCGGCAGCGCGAACGGGGCGAATTCGAGCGCATAAACAGGCTGGAGGTGTTTTTTCCGGCAGGCCCGTCGGTTTGGGGGCATTGTTCCAGAACGGGGCGCACCCCGCGGTGAAACGCGATTTCCTGAATGAATCATCACTGCCTGAAAAGGACCCAATAAAGGACCGGATAATGGATAAAGCCAAAGACGTTCATGAGTATATTACCCACCAGCGGGCCGCCATCGCCGGCAATCCGGACTGCGGGACTTCCCACTACAATCTCGCCGTGGGGTTGCTGGGGCTGGAAAAATTTGATGAGGCCGAGCAGGAACTCCACGCGGCCATTACCTGCAGCCCCGGGCTGGCCGAGGCCTATGTTCAACTGGGCGGTCTTTGCCTGCGGCGCGGGGACCTGGATGGCTGCGTGGCCTACAACCAGCAGGCGGTCAAGGTCAAGCCGGGATTCTCGGAAGGTTGGGGAAATATCGGATTTGTTCATCTCCAGCGCGGCGAAGTGGAAGAAGCGATCGGTGCGCTCGAAAAGGCGACCCGGTTTAATTTCCGGTTTGTCCAGGCCTTTGCCACGCTGGGAAATGCCTACCTGATGAACGGGCAGGTCGATAAAAGTATTGAAGCCGGTTTAAAGGCCATCAAGCTGGCCCCTGACTTTGCCATTGCCCACAACAATCTGGCCATCGCCTACCTGGAAAAGGGGGCGTTTGATGAAGCCATCGCCCATTGTGACCGGGCACTGGCGCTGAAATACGAAGTGGCACCGGAAATTTGCCGGGAAATCGATCGCCATCGAAAATAGCCAGCTGCCGTTCAGTTACTATCTATATCATCGGGATTGCCCGGTATCCGGGAAGGACCCGGACTGGCACATGCCGCTGCCGATGGCGCGCCCGGGTGATTCCGCGGCAGGTATACCACTTTCCTACGGTGAATATTTCACCGGCATCCATTCTTTTTTAACGGCCGACCATGGCTGCGGTCTGCTTAAGGCGGTGTCGGCATGTCTCGGCGGCCGGACCTCGCCGGCGGCAATCGATGCGGTGGCCGTCTGTATTCAAAAGCACGGGGCGTTCTACCATCCCGCCCGGGTCGATGTGGCGGCCGGCGGCCAGGCGGTTTCCTTTGTGGTCAACGTGGCGGTTTCACCTCCGGGCCGGGCCGGGCTGCAGCAGGAAGCGGCCCTGCTTGATCGTCTGAACGATGCGTTTCCCAGGCGGTATCTTCCCCGGGTCTACCTTCGGGGAGATGGGCAGACCGGTCGGCGCCATGGCCGCCTGCCCATGTTTCTTGGTGAGTGGCTGCGCGGATACCATGAATTTCATATCGGCGATACCGGTGATCCTTTCCAGACGATTCGGATCTGGGATGCAAAAAAAAGCGCGCTGCAGACGGCCGCGCAGAAAACACTGCTGTATCGCCGGGCAGCGGAAATACTGACCTATTACTATAACCTGGAAACATTTGAGCAGATTTTTCCCTGGCACCACGGGGCCGGTGATTTCGTCGTTCGCCGGCGCGCGGCCGATATCGACCTTCGCCTGATCACGGTGCGGGGGTATGCCCCGCTGGTGGATGCGGATGCCACGGATCCCATGGCCGTGCTGGAAGCCCTGCTGCGGTTTTTTCTGCACCTGTCCCTGCGCATGCGGATTGACCGGCTGGATGGCACCGGCGCCCTGGTCTGGGCGGATGAAGCGGCCATTCATGGAACTGTGCGGGGGTTTTTCGATGGCCTGGCATTGAAGCCGGCCGTGTCCGTTCCGGCCGGACCCCTGATCGATGACATCAGATATTATTTTGCGCGGCTGTCGCCGGCAGCGCTGGATAGCGGCCTTGCCGGCATTGTGGCGGCCTATCCGTCCCGGTCTGCCGAAGGGCGCCTGATGGCGCTGCACCTTTCTTCTCACGGCCGTGCGCTTCACGAGAGTATTCAGCATATCTCCGCAACGGCCCGCTGACCGATAAAGTTGAATATTCTTCAGATGATAATTTTTATTAATCCCTTTTTTTATTGACAGTTATCCGGATTAAAGATAAACTTGTAGTCTTGGTCTGAATATGAGCGCGTGGCGGGTTACGCCCGTTAAACCAGGCTTCCCACCATATTATACAAAACTGAATATACGCACTTGGCAGGGCTGAAAAAAATTGTGCGCCGACAGCCAAATCAGAATTAAAACACATCCGCCTGAGGAGAGGAGGTGAACGACCGTACAAGGGTAGAGGGACCCCAGACATTTGACGAAAAGAGCTAATTCTTAATGCAATGGAGGTAATACAATGAAGCATGAGACCCCAATGCTGGACCAGCTTGAGGCTGGACCATGGCCGAGTTTCGTGTCCGATCTGAAACAGCAGGCCGAAAAAAGGGCAAAGAACGAGGAAGGCATTGAATTCCAAATCCCCCAGGACGTAGTAGAAGATCTTCTCGGGATACTTGAACTGTCTTTCAAAGACGGCGAGACACATTGGAAACATGGCGGTATCGTTGGTGTCTTCGGATACGGCGGCGGTGTTATCGGCCGGTATTGCGACCAGCCGGAACAATTTCCGGGCGTGGCGCATTTTCATACCATGCGGATCAACCAGCCCGGGGGAAAATTCTACAAAACTGACTTTCTGCGGGATCTCTGCAAGCTGTGGGATTTGCGGGGCAGCGGGCTCACCAACATGCATGGGTCCACCGGAGATATCGTTTTTCTGGGAACGACCACGCCGCAGCTGGAAGAAATTTTCTACGAATTAACCCATAAATACAATCAGGATCTGGGCGGATCCGGTTCCAACCTGCGGACCCCTTCGGATTGTATCGGTCAGGCCCGGTGTGAATGGGCCTGCTATGACACCCAGGCGCTCTGTTATGACCTGACCAATGAGTATCAGGATGAACTGCATCGCCCGGCTTTCCCCTATAAGTTTAAATTTAAATTTGACGGATGCCCCAATTGCTGCGTGGCCTCCATCGCCCGTTCGGACCTGTCGTTTATCGGTACCTGGCGGGACGATATCAAAATTGATCAGGAAGCCGTCCAGGCCTATATCGGCGGCGAACTTCCGCCCAATGGCGGTTCGCATTCCGGCCGGGACTGGGGTCCCTTTGATATCGAAAAGGAAGTCATCAATCTCTGCCCCACCAATTGCATGTGGATGGAAGGCGGCAAACTGAAGATTGATAACAGAGAATGTACCCGCTGCATGCACTGTATCTGTGTCATGCCCCGCGCGCTGCGAATTGGTGATGATCGTGGCGTGTCCATCCTGGCCGGCGCCAAGGCGCCGATTCTGGATGGTGCTCAGATGGCATCGTTGATCGTTCCCTTTATTAAAGCGGAACCGCCTTATACGGAGATCAAGGAAAATGTGATCGAACCCATTTGGGACTGGTGGATGGAAGAAGGCAAAAACCGCGAGCGGCTCGGTGAGCTGATGAAGCGTCAAGGCCTCCAGAAACTTATCGAGGTCCTCGGTTTTGATCCGGATCCGCGTATGGTTCAGGAACCGCGCTCCAACCCGTATATCTTCTGGAAGGAAGAAGAAGTAACAGGTGGCTGGGGACGAGACGTCGACGCATTCAGGAAAAAACACCAGAGATAAGGAGGGGGTATCACCATGGCATTTATATCTTCAGGCTACAATACCGATAAGCCGATGGAAGACCGGATTACCGACATCGGTCCGCGAAAGTACGATGAGTTTTATCCCCCGGTCATTGCCAGCAACAAGGGGAAATGGCTCTATCATGAAATTTTAAAGCCCGGCGTTCTCGTCCACGTGGCTGAATCCGGAGACAAGGTGTTTACCGTTCGCTGCGGCGGGGCCCGATTGATGTCTACGGGGCTCATCCTTGAAATCTGCGATATTGCCGATAAGCACTGCGATGGCTATGTGCGCTGGACAACCCGGAATAATATCGAGTTTATGGTCGACGACGAAAGCAAGGTCGAACCGCTGGTTCAGGATCTGGAAAGCCGTAAATTCCCGGCCGGCAGCTATAAATTTCCGGTGGGCGGCACCGGTGCCGGCGTCACCAATATTGTTCACACCCAGGGGTGGGTCCATTGCCATACACCGGCCACCGATGCATCGGGTCCGGTCAAGGCGACCATGGATGCGCTGTTTGATGATTTTAAGGATCATCGTCTGCCGGCGCAGCTGCGGGTGTCGCTGGCCTGCTGCCTGAACATGTGCGGCGCCGTGCATTGCTCGGATATCGCGATTCTCGGATATCATCGAAAACCGCCCATGCTGGATCACGAGTTTGTCGACAAGATGTGTGAGATCCCGCTGGCTATTGCCGCCTGCCCGACGGCGGCGATCAAACCGGCCAAGGTTGACAGCGCGTCTGGTGACAAGCTCAAGAGCGTGGCGGTCAACAGCGAGCGGTGCATGTTCTGCGGTAACTGCTACACCATGTGTCCGGCGATGCCGCTGGCCGATCAGGAAGGGGATGGTATTGTATTGATGGCCGGTGGTAAAGTATCCAACCGGATCAGTGCACCGAAATTTTCCAAGGTTGTGGTCGCATTTATCCCCAACGAACCGCCATTATGGCCGAAAACAACGGAAACCATCAAGAAGATGGTAGAAGCCTATGCCCTTGGCGCCAACAAGTATGAGCGTCTGGGTGAATGGGCCGAGCGAATCGGATGGGAACGGTTCTTTGAAAAATGCGAACTGGACTTCACCCACCATCTCATCGATGATTTCCGGGATCCAGCGTATTTTACCTGGCGCCAGACCAGCCAATTCAAGTTCTAATTATCGGATGGCAGTGCAGAGGGTGCGGTTCCCGCGCCCTCTGCCCATTCTACAGCGAGGTCTAACAAATGGCATTAGATTACGAAGAATCAAAAAACAAGTTAATCGAGGGATTAAAGAAAAAGTCCAAAATGAAAACCAAATTCTATTTCAAGGATTTGGCCAAAATTTTGGAGGCCAAGCCCCGGGAAGCCAAAAAGGTGGTAAACCGGATGATTACCGATGGCGAGCTTGAATACTGGTCCAGCGGCAGTACGTCCATGTACGGCATTCCCGGTACCGGGAAACAGGCGGCCGCCGAGCACGAAGATTAGAATCATAAGGCGAGTTCTCTTTCCCGATTCCTGATGCATTTTTTTCAAAGGGCCTGTCAGATGGGCGTATCGCGATTCATGATTTCCGCATTGCGGGGGGGATCGGGAAAAACCGTTCTTTCCATCGGCCTGATAGCGGCCTTGAAAAAGATGGGGCGCCGGGTAGCGCCTTTCAAAAAGGGGCCGGACTATATCGATGCCGGCTGGCTCGCTCTGGCGGCTGATCGGCCCTGCTTCAATCTTGACACCTTCCTCTGCCATTCCAGCGATGTGATTGCTTCCTTCCACCGTCATGCCCAGACAGATGATATTGCCGTCATCGAAGGAAATCGGGGCCTTTTTGACGGGATTGATCTGGCCGGTAAAACCAGTACGGCCGAGCTGGCCAAACTGATCGATGCGCCGGTTGTTTTATGTCTTGACTGCACCAAATCCACCCGGACAGTGGCCGCGACAGTACTGGGCTGTCTCCATTTCGACGCCGGGGTTAACATTGGAGGCGTGGTCCTGAATCGCGTCGCTGGTGACCGGCATGAACGGATCCTGAGAAAGAGTATCGAGCATCATTGCGGGGTTCCGGTGATCGGTGCCATCGGTAAGCTCAAAAAGAAAGATTTTCCCGAACGACATATGGGGCTGGTGCCGACGCAGGAGCACCTGTGGGCGCGAAAATCAGTCGCCGCGGCTGCCGAGGTCGTCGCCCAAAGAGTGGACCTGGCATCGGTGCTGCAAATCGCCGAAGCCGGAGTTCAAGACCACGTCTCAGTCCGGCCGGATCCGGCCGTCGTCACTGCCAGTCGTGTGGCCGCTCCAGGTATGGAGGGTGACGACAAAGAATCATCGCCGCCGGTTCGTATCGGTATTGTTCAGGATTCAGCCTTCCAGTTCTACTACCCCGACAACCTCGAGGCCCTTGAAACCGCCGGGGCCGAACTGGTTTCCTTAAGCCCGTTGTCACCGGCGCCCTTCCCGGATATCGATGCCCTGTATCTGGGCGGCGGTTTCCCCGAGACCCATCTGGACGCGCTGGCGAAAAATACCGATTTTCACAATACGCTCAAGTCCCTGGTCGATCGTGGTTTTCCCGTTTATGCGGAATGCGGGGGGTTGATGTACCTGGGCCGGGCCATCACGTTATCCGGCGAATCCTATGCCATGTCCGGCGTTCTGCCCATTGTCTACGGATTGTCGAAAAGGCCGCAGGGGCACGGATACACGGTGTTAAAGGTGGAACGGGACAATCCGTACTTTCCCGTTGGCACCGTTATCAAGGGGCATGAGTTCCACTATTCACGCGTTTCCGACTGGCAGGGGCGGGTGGCGGATCTGATATTTGACATGGAACGGGGAACGGGGTTTGCCGGCGGCCGGGACGGCGTCTCTTATAAAAATGTCCTGGCGCTGTACACGCATGTCCATGCCCTGGGCACGCCGGCGTGGGCGCCGGCCCTGGTTCGCAATGCCCGGCAGTGGCAGTCCCAAAAAAACGGGACATAAACGGGTTCAACCCCGCTCACGTCCCGCATATCTTCATCTCCATCGCCGGATTATTTCTTTTTGGGATGACATTTTTTACATGTGGTCGGCGCTTTTTTGGTCCCCGTTTTTTTATTAACGGCCTTATGGCATCCCCGGCAGTTGTAGTGCATGGCCTCGGCTTGATAGGCAAGCTTTCTTTTTTTCTTCTCGGCTTTGGTAATTTTTTCTTTTTTCCACTTCTTTTTCAGCTTCTTGGGAACTTCACCCGGAATTTTGTGGCACGCGATACATTTTTTGACTGCGTCGCCCTCTTTGAGGGTGTCCAGCGGTTTGTTGTTTTCATCATGATGACATTCGCCGCAGCCGGCTTTGTATTCCTTGACGTGTCTGGCATGGCTGAATTCAACAATTCCTTTTTTGTGCTTGGCATAGGCCGGATCTTTCATCTGGATGGTTTCGGGATATTCCGCCGCATAAATACTCACGGAAACCAGAAAAATGGATACCAGTAAAAAAACACCCGTCAGTACACCCGTCCGCGTACCCCATCTGCCCTGATCATTCATTATTTTCTCCCATATCTTTTCAATGACTGTTTTCAGGAGGCCTCAGATTCAGCCGCCGTCCGGCGTTTTTTGCCGAAAATTTTTGCCCCGATAATACTTAATTCGTAAAGCGCCATCAGCGGTACGCCCAGCATAATCTGGGTGATGACATCCGGCGGCGTTAAAATAGCCGCGCCGATAAAGAAAATTAAAATCGCATATTTCCGGTTTTTCTTTAAAAAATCAACCGAAACCAGGCCAATGCGGGCCATGAAAGTCAGTACCATGGGCAGCTCGAACGCCAGGCCAAAGGCCAGGAGCAGTTTCGCCGAAAAACTCATGTATTCACGCATGGACGGCAGGGCCTGAATGGTATCATTGGAAAAACTCAAGAAGAATTTAAATCCAAAAGGAAAAACCAGAAAATATCCGAACAGGGCGCCGCCCAGAAAAAAGAAGGAGGAAAAAAGGACAATGGGCAGCATCAGCCGTTTTTCCTTTTCATACAGCCCGGGGGCGACAAACATCCAGAATTCATACAGAATAACGGGAACGGCGATCATCAGGCCGGACAGCAGGGAGACTTTCAGATAGGTGAAAAAAGCTTCGGGCAGCCCCGTGAAAATGACCTTGTCGCCGGTGTGCATGACCTCTTTGAGCGGCCGCATTAAAATATCAAAAATTTTTTCCTTGAAAAAGTAAGAAGCGACAAATCCGATGCCGATGGCGATGAAACAGACAATCAGCCGATTTCTCAGTTCTTCAAGGTGGACCGTAAATGGCAGTTTTTCATCATTATTCGCCACCGGCAGGATCTCCCGGGTCTGTGGAACTGTCCAATGCGGTGTTCAGATTCTCGTTATCAGTATCACGACGTATGGTTTCCGTGGGATCTGAAGGGGCGGTTGGGGAGGTGGCCTCATGGCCGTTGTCGGGTGAATCTGTTTCCGTCTGCGCGGCTGTCTGGCCATCACCCGAATGTATTTCTTCCGTGGCCGGTGAGGCGGTATCAGGTGTAAGCGGATCAACATTAACCGAATCTCTGATTTCATCGGTAATGTCGGTAAAGGTATTTTTGATATCGTTCAACTCTTCGTCAACGCCCAAAGATGACTTCAGCTCGCCCGTGGCTTTTTTAAACTCACCCATGGCCCGGCCGATGGACCGGGCCAGATCCGGCAGTTTTTTAGGACCGATAACAATCAGGGCAACCGCCATGATGACGATCAATTCGGGCATACCGATGCCAAACATTTTTTCACTCCTCGGTGATTATCATTCCTCAATCAAGCCACCATTTATCGCCTATTTACCGGAATCTGTCAAGAACTGACAGGTCCGGTGCCGGGGAAGGCCGGCCGCCGTCGATGGCAGTCAGAATTTATCGTAAAAGAGGCGTATGGGGAGCCGTGCGATATAGGGCCACGTCGATGAATTGGATAAAGGCCATCATCCGGCGGAGGGTCTTATTGCCCGGATTTCAGGACGAAGAAATATAAATGCCCTGGATGCTGCAGGTGGCCGGCCACCGTTTCGGCATAGGCGCCGTTTCCCCAGAACAGATCCGCCCGCCCGGCGCCCCGGATCGCGCCGCCGGTATCCTGATTTAGAAAGAACCGGGAAAAGGGAATCCATCGGCTGATTTGCCCGCTGGCGTCCACCACCGGTTTTTCGGTTTCGACCAGGGTCAGGGCCGCGGGAGGGAACAGGCGGCGGTCCGTGGCCAGCGATCGCCCGGCAGTGAGGCGGACGTTGAGATAGCCGAAAGGCCCGTCTTTGCGGGAAACAAAAAAAACATAGCTCGGGTTGGTATTGAAAATTTCCTGAATTCTTCCGGGATGGGCTTCGAGGTAAGCGCGAATGGCCTGCATCGACATGTTTTCTTTCAAAATAGCGCCTTCATCGATCAATAACCGGCCGATGCTGCGGTACGGGTGCCCGTTGGTGGCCCGGTAATAAGCGTTGATATAACCGCCATCATTAAAATAAATTTTGCCCGAGCCCTGAATGTGCAGGAAAAACAGCGCCACTGGATCGGCCACCCAGGCCAGAATGGGGGCTTTGCCGTCGAGGGCATGGTGGTCATCAATCTGGGTACGGTCGTAGTAGGGCACCAGGCGGTCGCCGGCCAGCCGGCCCACCAGGCGCTGGCCCTTGTATTTTTCCCGAAACCGGCCCAGATCGACGGTGATCAGGTCGGCCGGGCGGCCGTAAACGGGATACTGGTACCGGCCCTGACGAACGCGGCTGCCCTTGAGGCTCGGCTCATAATATCCGGTAAACAGGACGCTGCCGGATTCTTCTTTTCCGGCAGAGCGATAGATACGGAATTTTGATCTGATAAACTGGTTAAGGGCAGCTGCCGATGGCCGGGTTTTCAATGCGGCCCGGAAAACGGTCAGCGACTGAATCACCTGCCTGGCGCTCACCTGGTCCGGGCCATACTGGAAAAGTTTGTCCGGGGGGAGGGTAGCCAGATAGGTCAGGCTCTGGGTCAGCGCATCGGCCAGCCCGTCGTAATTGAGATCGTCGGCAAAAGACGGCAGCGCGTCGCCGGCAATCGGGACCAGAGCGGTTTCCGCAGTCGGGGGGGGCGGTTTCATGATCCGGGCACATCCGGCAAGAAGGGTCAGGCAGAGGATTGGTAAAACAATGGTTATTCGGACAGGGTTTGATCGCATGGCGTGCGCTCCGTCTCCAGGTCTGATCGGCGCAGCGGCGTTTCCACGGGCCGACCTTCGGGCAAGGGGTGGTCATCTTTGGCGGGAATGCCGAGCGATTCGAACTTTCGGGCCGAGACAACGACTCTTCGATTGAGTGAGCCGACCAGCCGGTTGTAGTCGGCGACACAACGGTCCAGGTTTTTTCCGAGTTGATTCACATGTGAAAGCATGAGATGCAGCCGGTCGTACAGCTCCCGGCCCAGGGCGCCGATGGCGCGGGTATTTTTCCCGGCGCTGTCCTGATGCCAGCCCATGGCGACGGTTCTCAAAAGAGAAATCAGGGTGGTGGGCGTGGCGGGGATCACCTGCCGCCGGGCCCCGATCTCGATCAGATCCGGATTTTTGGCCAGGGCCGCGGAGAAAAAATTTTCGCCCGGGATGAACAGCACCACGAATTCCGGGGTCTGGTCAAATTGAGACCAGTAGGCTTTCTGGGACAGCTGCTGGATGTGATCGAGGACCTGCCGGGCATGGGCATTCAGGCAGGCGTCGATTTTTTCCTCCGAATCGGTCTCCAGCGAGTCCAGGTAGGCGGACAGCGGCACCTTGGCGTCAATGACGATTCGCCGACCGCCGGGCAGCCGGACGATCATGTCCGGCCGGATATGGCCGCTGGCGGTATGGACGGTGGTCTGCTCGGTAAAATCACAATAAGCCGTCATCCCGGCCAGTTCGACGGTCCGGCGCAGGGTCAGTTCCCCCCAGCGCCCCCGCACATGAGGCACGCGCATGGCCCGGGCCAGCCGGCCTGTTTCCTTCTGCAGATCATTCTGGCTTTGGAGCAGGGCGCTGACCTGCTGGGTCAGGCCGCCATAGGCCGCCTCCCGGCTGCGTTCCATGGCCTGAACCTGCTGGTCGTACCGGGCCAGCGCTTTTTCCACCGGCTTGACGATATCATGCATGGCCGTTCGCTGGGAATCAATCTCTTTACCGGCCGATGCCATATAGCGGGAAAACGTTTCCCCGGCCAGATCGAGGAAGGCCCGGCTGTTTTCACGCATAATCCCGGCGGCGAGCGCTTTATAGGTATCTGTCACCCCGTCGCGGAGATTTTCAAGCAGGGCGATTTTTTCTTCGGTATTGCGGCGTTCTTTTTTAATGATGGTTTCCAGCGTGGCAATGCGGACCCGTTTTTCCGCGATGGCGGCCGCGTGAATGCGGTCAGAATGGATGCGGGCAATCAACCAGCCGATCAGCCCGCCGATGGTGGCACTGGCAATAAGCAGCGCAATCGCCTGGAAGGTCGGGTCCGTCAGAAATGGCATCGGGTTACGGCCCGGGGGCGGAATCGGTTTTTCGAATAAAATGGCCGCTCTTGCCGCCGGATTTTTCGATCAGGCCGATATCTGAAATCATCATTTCTTTTTCCATCGATTTGCACATGTCGTAGATCGTCAGGCAGGCAATGGAAACAGCTGTCAGGGCTTCCATTTCCACGCCGGTCTGGCCGGACAGGGTCACACTGCTTTCCACCCGGATACGGCCGGTCTTTTCATCGGGGAAAAAATCAACCTGGGCGTGGGTAATGTTTAAGGGATGGCACATGGGAATCAGTTCCGCGGTTTTTTTAGCCGCCATGATTCCGGCGATGCGGGCGGTCTCGAGGACATTGCCTTTTTTAACCTGGTGCTGCCGTATTCGGGCCCATGTTTCCGGCCGCATGTGCAGGTACCCTTCGGCCCGCGCCACGCGCTGGGTAACGGGCTTTTCGGTAACATCGACCATGCGGACGCGGCCCTGTTTGTCCAAATGGGTCAATGAGTCCATTCGGGTCTCCTTTATCCATAATATTGCCAGACCGGAAAATGAAAGGTTTTCCGGCCGCTCAATCAGCGGCCGGACAGGGCGCCGCCAGGACAGGCTATTTTTTCCTGGTTTTCAGGTCCAGCGTGGTCATTTTTTGAATTTCTTCCAGCCGGGACTGGATCGCTGCGTTGATATCGGCCAGTTTTTTATTTTCGGCTGTTAAATCTTTCACCTGTTTCGCCAGCTTTTCCCCGTTTTTAACCTTATCGCGCAGATCGGCAATCTCTTTTTCCAGATCCGTTTTTTGTTTTGTCAGCGTTTCAGTGCTTTTTTCAAGCTGATTCATATTCTTGGACATCGCTTCGTTTTTCTTCACCACTTTGCGCAGCACGGCGATTTCCTTTTCGTACACCGCTTTCTGTTCGGCCAGGGAATCGTTTTCGGTTTTGAGGCGCTCTATCTTTTTTGACAGCGGTGCGGTTTCAGCGCTGATGTCCTTTTTATCATGTTCGCCGCCTTTCAGTTTGGCCAGCTCGGCGGTCAGCGCTTCATTTTCTGTTTTCAGCGTCTCATTTTCCGTCAGCAGCTGCTCGGTATCCTCTCCAGCGGCTTCCTCTTTGCTGCCCTTGTTTTTCTTTTTAAGCTTTTTGACCAGGTCGCCGAGCTTGTTGGTGAGTTTTTCATTCTTCTGTTCAATGTCGCTGATATACCGGCCCGCATCTTTTAACAGAGATTTATAATCGGGTGGCGCATTGTCATCTCCGCATCCGGCCAGCCCGATGCTCATTCCCAGGCTGAGTATAGCTGCTGCTGCAATGTTGACCACGCCACGACTGAATTTTCTGTCATTTCCCATGATTGACTTTCCTCCTTTTTTCTACGATCTGTATATGAAAGAGACCATTCAACGAAACCAAATTCAACGTCAGGCTGCACAATCATTGGACGGCCAATGGATTGAATGGTGAGCTGTCCGCGCGTGCCGTCAGATAAAAAATTGTGTTTTCCGGGTAACTGTTGATTTAACAGCGTTTAGTGTATCGGTCAAGGCGGCAATGACATGTTCGCGGATATCGCCGGCCACCACAATGAACATGACGTCTTCTCCCACCGCCAGATCCCGGTCTGCGACGATGTCCACCCGGATATCGACAATCCCCGGATATTTCCTGTGGGTATCAATCACCGATGCCAGCTGTTGATGGTCGACGCGGACCCGAAGCCCGGACACAACGCGGCCGTCCCGCGCCGATCCGCGGACCACGCCGTTGTGACAGAGGATCATGCCGATCCGGTCGGCGTCGGGATGATTTTTAACCTGGGCGATCATTTTTGATAGATTCATCAGTTTCCCTGTGCGTATGAGGCCCGGCGATCGTCGTCAGGGCGCATCTGTTCTGCCCGCGCCAGATCTTCCGGCCGGTTAATATTAAAAAAGGATATGAGCTCCGGGTCCACCCGGCGCAGTTTTTTTTCGGAAACCGGCCGGATGCGTTTGCGACCGAACACCCGCTGGATTTTCATCTGGTTGCGGGCGATGTTCTGCTCCACCAGGGGCAGGTATTTTTTTGCATATACCGCGCACAGCGGCTCGAGGCCCGCCGCCGTATCCGGCATGGCGGCGCCGCCGGTCAGGTGGGCCGGGGCGATAATGGTTTCGACCAGTGCCCGTTTTAAAAAAGGGGTATCGCAGGCGCAGATAAACGCATGGTCATTGGACGCATAAAACAGGCCGGTGTGGATACCGATGAGCGATGCCCGGATCGGAAAAAGATCCGCGGTCACCAGACAGTCAAATGCCAGCATGGCCGCCGGATCATTGGATACAATGATGATTTCGTTAAACAAATCGGCAAACAGCCGGTACAGGCGCTGGATAATGGTCTCGCCGTTTAATCGGATCAGGGCCTTGTTTTTGCCGTTAAAGCGGGTATTCAGGCCACCGGCCAGAATCACCCCGGTGATCGGTTTTTTCATAATTATTCAATAGCCAATCGATAATCGTCAATTCTCATACGTTAAATCTGAAATGGACAATATCGCCGTCCTGTACCCGATACGTTTTCCCCTCCAGCCGAACCGTTCCTTTTTTACGGCATTCCTTGAAAGAACCGGTGGCTTTCAGGTCATCATAGGCCAGGACCTCGGCGCGGATAAATCCTTTCTGGATATCCGAATGGATCGCGCCGGCGGCGGCCACCGCCGGGGTGTCCTGATGAATGGTCCAGGCCTTGACCTCGTCCTCGCCCACGGTGAAAAAGGATATCTGGCCCAGAATTTTGTAGGAAAGGCGGATGACCCGGTCGGCGGCCGTGTTTTCGATCTGATATTCCTGAAAGAAGAGCTCGGCTTCATCTTTATCCATCTGGGCCAGTTCCCGTTCCAGCTGCCCCCGGATATGGACGCTGGTTTCCCGGGCAACCGTTTCGGGCAGGTCGGGCATGTCAAGATCCGCATCGCCGTTATTGACAAGGACGAGCAGCGGCTTGGCCGTTAAAAACGCAAACCCGCGCAGGGCCGGCGCCGTGGCCAGTTCGGGCTCCCGGCGCAACGGTATTTCCGCCTCCAGGGCCTTTTGGCAGCGCTGCAGCAGATCGATTTCTTCGGGACTCGGTTTTTTTCCCCGTTTCTGATCCAGGGTCAGGCGTTCAAGCCGCTTTTCCACAACAAGCAGGTCGGCCAGAATCATTTCCTGATCCGTTGTCGCAAACTCCGGGGCCAGCGCCGGTGTTTCGGCCCCATAGGGCGTGAAATTACGTAGAACAAGAATCAGCGCGTCACAGTTTCGGATCCGGATCCATCCCCCCGGATCGGCGTCCTTGCGGGTATTGTCCGTGGCGATGATCGTTCCGGGCAATAAGTATTCAACCTGCGCGAAAGCTGTTTTTTTGGGTTGATACAATTGGCTGAGGAAGTCGATGCGCGCATCCGGCACGGCAATCGTGCCTAAATGATCATCTTTTCGCTCCCCCGGCGAAATGGCGATTCCGGTGAGGGCTTCGAAGATCGTTTGTTTTCCCGCGCCGGTCTGGCCGATAATACCCAGTCGCATAGTCTTTTCCCATGTATAAGGTTAAATCCGGAGGGTGTTTGTATCTTTATTATTTCAGGTGTCCGGTTGGGAAGAATTTAATGGATTGGAAATGAATTTGCAAGCTGTCCGGCCGGGATTGGTCCCATAAAAAAGGGATCGCTGCGTGAACAACGATCCCCTGGTGGAAAACGGGCGCCTGTATTTACTGCCGGGGCCGGTCCGGCGCTATCGTGTGGCCACCCAGACCCGTTCTTCGTCCCAGTAGCCATCGCTGTCGGCGATGCTGATGTAATGTCCCGGCACCCAGCAGTTGTTCCGGTCGTAGTGTCCGGGATTCCAGGCCTCGCGGTAGGTGGGCGGTACCCAGACGCGCCGGGTTTCCCAGTGGCCGCATTGCTGCCGCGGCGGCGGATCGTAGCTCTGGTAGGGCAGACGCGCCACCGGCCGGCGGTGAATATGGTTATGGATGGCCTGTCCAATCATAAAGGCGCCGATGCCGATGGCCGCCCCCCGGAGCATGTCCCGGTGGCGGCGATGGCGGGATCGGGCCGATGCCGGCGGCGTAATCAGGGCCAGACTCAGTGCCGTGATCATGACGATGGTAAACAATTGTGATTTTTTCATGACATATCTCCTGTCGGGGGTGGAATATTTGCTTTTTGTTGATTTAGACGCCGGGAGCCGCAAAAAACTCATTCCGCCGCGAAAAAATTTTTTCAGCCGAAAAATCAGCGTCATTTGGCATGGTTGATGGTGGATATCACCGGAAGTGGATGCGCCTGCCTGGGCGTCTGCCGGATATCCGGCGATTGAATGGGGGAAAATGGCGGTAAAATCCGCTTTTTACCGGGGCCGTATCGCTAAATCGTCCGGGTTTCGAATATCTGGCCGCTTGGCATCGACGGGTGGCCAAGAAATACAAAAGTGGCATGCTGTTTGCGTCCAGATTAATGAAAGGCAATGGATCCGGTGGTCTAAGCTTCATAAACAGCCGGATTTTGTTTAACGGTTCAAATCAAAGGAGAGGGAAATGACACTGAGTAAAAAACTGGGTGCTGAATTCATGGGAACTTTCTGGCTGGTGCTTGGCGGGTGCGGCAGCGCCGTGCTGGCCGCCGCGTTTCCCGATGTGGGAATTGGCCTGATGGGCGTTGCTTTCGCTTTCGGGCTGACGGTATTAACCATGGCGTTTGCCATCGGGCATATTTCCGGGTGCCACCTCAACCCGGCGGTATCGTTCGGTTTGTGGTCCGGGGGACGGTTTTCATCATCTGAACTGGTGCCCTATATCCTGGCGCAGGTTGCCGGTGGCATCGCCGGTGCCGCGATTTTGTATATTATTGCCAGCGGCAAGGCCGGTTTTGATGTGACCGCCGGGTTTGCATCCAATGGATACGGCGCGCATTCTCCAGGCGGCTATGGCCTTCTGGCCGCGCTGACCACCGAAATCGTGATGACGTTCATGTTCCTGATTATTATTCTGGGGGCCACCGATGCGCGGGCGCCCCAAGGCTTTGCGCCGATTGCCATCGGGCTGGGCCTCACCCTGATCCATCTGATCAGTATTCCGGTCACCAACACGTCCGTCAATCCCGCGCGAAGCACGGCGGTGGCGATTTTCCAGGGGAGCTGGGCCCTGTCGCAATTGTGGCTGTTCTGGATTGCGCCGATTGTCGGTGCGCTCCTGGCCGGAGTGGTTTATCGCTGGTTCGAGGCGGATGTTTCTGCCTGAAAGCCATCCGGGCAGTAAAACGTTTTACTGCTGCGGCCTGACACGCGGGGCGGCCGGGTGCATCGATGCCGTCTCGCTTTAATTTCCTTCCGATTTTCCGCAGTTTGTCCAATTGACAAAATTGTATCGATGAGAATACAGTCCGGCCTTGCCCTTACCGCCCGTATCCCCAGTCATCCATCAGGAAAAACGGCATGGACCCGATCATTTTATCGACCGCCGAACCGGCGCCGGACGCCGCCGCGCAACTGGACGCCCTGATCCGGCAGGCCCTCGAAGCGGGCGCCACGGGTGCGGTGATCATTCCGGCGGATGCCATTCGCGTGGATCCGAAGCTGGCCGATATGTGCCGGGAGCCCCGGTGTACAGGGTACGGCCTGTCGAAAAGCTGTCCGCCCCATGTGTCCGGCCCGGCCGGCTTTCAACACCGGCAGGCCCGGTACCGCCGGGCGCTCTTTTTCAAGATCGATGTGCCCGCCGATATCCTCTATTCCAGTGATCGCCGCGAGATATTTCAGCTCCTCCACGAACTGGCCGGCGGCATCGAACGCCAGGCCGTTGATATGGGTTTTGTTGCGGCCCGGGCCTATGCGGGCGGTTCCTGCAAAGATATTTTCTGCCGGGACCATGCCGACTGCCGGGTCGTGTCCGGTGCCGGCGAATGCCGCCATCCGCAGGCCGCCCGGCCGTCCATGTCGGGCTTTGGCATCGATGTCGGGGCCCTGATCAAAACCGCCGGCTGGAACGATCGGTTGACCACCCGGGATACCGCATTGCCGGAGACAAAAATGGCCGCTGTTTACGGTCTTGTTCTGATCGGTTAGCGCGCGCCGACCGGCGCTATTTAATCCCCGCATGCATGAAAGACTGGACGAACTGGCGCTGGAACAATAGAAAGGCGATGAGCAGCGGTGCCACCGACATCAGGGTGGCGGCGGAAATGATCGACCAGTCGACACCGGATTCCGGGGCGCCGAAAATCCCCAGTCCAACGGTCAGGGGGCGCGTTTTGACCGAATTGGTAACGATCAGCGGCCAGAGAAAATTGTTCCAGTGGTAACTGACGGAGACCAGGGCATAGGCCAGGTAGGTGGGACGGGCCAGGGGAACGTAGACCCGCCACAGGATACCGAAGATACCGCATCCTTCCAGACGGGCGGCGTCTTCAAGCTCCTTGGGTGTGGACTTGAAGGCCTGGCGCAGGAGAAAAATTCCGAAGGCGCTGGCCATGTAGGGCAGGCCAATGCCGAAGATGGTATCAATCAGGTTAAAATGGGCCAGGGTTCCGTAGTTTTCGACGATCAGAATCTCGGGGGTGATCATCAGCTGAACGAGGACCAGACCAAAGGCGACCCGGCTGCCGAAAAATTCAAAACGGGCAAAGGCGTATGCCGCCAGGGAACAGAGGACCAGCTGGACGGAGAGAATCATCGTCACCAGAATAAACGTGTTAACCGCATACCGTAAAAACGGCGCCTGGGAAAGCGCTTCGCGAAAGTGATCCAGAGTCAGGGGAGCGGAAAGCGAAAAACGGATCGCATATTCACTGGGATGAAATGCCGCCCAGAAGGCATAAACCAGGGGCGCCACCCATAAAAAAGCCAGCAGCCAGGCGGCGGCGGTCTCCAGCGCCGTTTGAAAATCCAGAGAGGTCGGTGGAGTCATTTTCATCGATAATGAACACGTTTGTCGAGAATATAAAACTGCATGAGCGCCATGACGGCCAGAAGCGTCAGGAGAACAACGGTCAGCGTTGCCGCGTAATTGGTATCGAAATAGGAGAACGCGCTTTCGAAAATATAGTAGAGCAGCAGGTTGCTGGCATTGTCGGGGCCGCCTTTGGTCAGCACAAACAGGTGATCCACCAGTTTGAACGAATTAAGCACGGCGTTGATGAGCACAAAGAGCGTGGTCGGCATCAGCAGCGGAAAGAGCACCCGGCGGAAATAGTACCAGCGGGTCGTTCCTTCCAGCCGGGCGGCTTCTCCCAGTTCCGGCGAAATATTCTGGAGGGCGGCCAGATAAAAAATCATGAAAAAACCGGCTTCCTTCCAGATGGTCATGATCATCAGGGCCGGCAGCACAGTCGCCGGATCGCCCAGCCAGTTGTGGCCGGCAAAACCGAACCAGCCGGCAATCTGGTCGATCAGGCCGATGTCCGGTGTGTAGAAAAAAAGCCAGATATTGGCCACGGCAATCATGGGCAGAATGGTGGGGGTAAAGTAGGCCATCCGAACCAGGGAGCGTCCGGGGAGCGCCCGATTAACAAACAGCGCCATGATGATTGCCAGAATAATGGATGTGGGGATTGTCCCGATGGCAAACCAGGCGTTGTTGGCAAGCACCTTCCAGAAGATGGGATCTTCCGTCAGCATCCGGTAATTGGCCAGCCCCACAAAACGGGACGGCCGGATGGCGGTCCCTTTTGAAAACAGGCTGTCGATCATGGTGATGACAGTGGGGTAGTGGGTAAAGGCGATCAGTAGAATCATCGACGGCATCAGGAGCAGCCATCCGTAAACATGTCGCATGTAACCACGTGTCATTATGATAATATCCGCATTTTAACCGGAATTCTCCACCGCTGTTTTCCGGGAGAGGCATGGGTGACCGTTTTTAACGGGCACGCGGGAAGCGGTATTATTCTTCCCGCGTGCGGCATTGTTCAGCGGTATTGTTTCAGCAGCCTGTCGGCGGTGGCCTGGGCGGCCGAAAGGGCGGCCTGAGGCGTTTTGGAACCGGTCAGGGCGGCCTGGATGGCGTCATCCAGGGCTTTGCGTACCCGCCCGGTCTGGTAAGTCGACAGTTCGGCGGTGGCGAATTTCAACTGGTCTCTGGCCACGGCCGCATACGGGAATCCCTTGATGTATGCCTTCAGCTTGCTGGTGTCATAAGCGGCCTGGCTGATACCCATATAACCGGTTTTCATCGACCACTCGGCTGAACGCTCGGGGCTGGTCATGAACTTGATCAGCTTCAGTGCCGCTTTACGTTCATCGGGGGAGGTTTTTTTGAAGATGTAAAAATTGCCGCCGCCGGTAGGCGTCCCGCGACGTTTATTGGCCGGCAGCATGGCCACGCCAAAGTTGAACTTGGCTTTTTTCTTCACCGTCGTCAGGTTCCCGGTGGAGTGCCACATGATTGCGGTTTTACCTTCAAGGAAATTTTTGCGCAGCGTGCCCCATTCGATGGTGCCCCTGGGCATGATTTTATGCCTGGTGCCCAAATCCTGCCAGAATTGCAGCGCGTCGACAACGGCCGGTTTGTCAAAGTAGGTCTGGTTCCCGGCATTGTTCATCAGTACCTGACCATTCTGCATGGTCAGAGCGCCGAACATCCAGTAGGGATACCCGGTGGAAGGAATCATCAGGCCCCATTGGGACCCGTCCGCCTTGGTCAGTTTTTTGCCGGCGGCGACCAGCTCGTCCCAGGTGGCCGGCGGGGCTTCAGGATCGAGACCGGCGGCCTTGAACAGGTCTTTGTTGTAGTACATGACGATGGTGGAGCGCTGGAACGGAATGCCCCAGGTCTTGCCGGCGGTCCGGCCATTTTCCATCAGCGTCGGGTAAAATGAGTTGAGCCAGGCCTTGTCGGCGTCGTTTTCAATGACGTCGTCAAAGGCGACAATGGCATCCTGTTCGATCAATTCGTAAATATCGATGGCGAACATCACCGACAACTGGGCCGGCTTGCCGCTCTTCAGGGCCGCCAGCGCCTTGATGCGGGCGTCGTTGTAATTGCCGGCGTAAATGGCGTTGACCTTGATATCCGGATTTTCTTTCATAAAATCGGCAACCATGGAGTCGACGATTTTGGTAAGGGGTCCACCGACGGCGACCGGGTAGTACATGGTCAGTTCCGTTGCCGCCTGAACCGTTGGGGTCATGCCGATACAGGCCATCACCGTTATCAATGCCAGTAAAATTTTTGCTTGACGTAACATGTTTCTCCTCCGTTTTGGTTGGGAGGCGATTCATATTGAACGCCCCCGGGTTGAAACTGCTGAAAACGGTTCATCGGTTCTGTCTGGATAAACCGGTCAGACGGGGTCTACCCGCCGGCCGTTGCCGTTAAACAGGTGCATGGCCTCGCGGGGCCAGCAGATCTTCAGATGATCGCCCACGGCCACATCGGATTTTCCGTTGACCCGGGCCAGCAGCTGCTGGCTGCCATGATGCAGGCGGATGATTTTTTCGCTCCCGAGATAATCGATTTTATCCACTTCAACGGGCAGCCCCCGGTCTCCCGGGACGATATGCTCGGGCCGGACACCGATGGCCAGGCCCGGGTCGCCGTCGGGAATCGGGGCGCCCTGCGCCGCTGTCTGCAGACCGGCAGTATCGGAAACAAGGTCCAGCCGGACCAGATTCATGGGGGGCGAGCCAATAAACCGGGCCGCAAAAACCGTGGCCGGATTTTCGTACAGGTCAAAAGGCGTACCGATCTGCTCGATCCGGCCCTTTTTAAGCAATACCACCTGGTCGGCCATGGTCATGGCTTCGGTCTGGTCGTGGGTGACATACACCATGGTCAGGCCCAGACGCTGCTGGAGGTTGCGGATCTCGTCGCGCATCTCGGCACGCAGTTTGGCATCGAGGTTGGACAGGGGTTCATCCATCAGGCAGACGGGCTGTTCGGAAACAATGGATCGGGCCAGAGCCACCCGCTGCCGCTGTCCGCCGGACAGCTGGGCCGGTTTGCGATCGACCAGGTCGGACAGCCCCACCATTTGAGTCACTTTATTCAGGAGACTTTGCCGTTTGGCTGCCGGGACACGGCGGACCTTCAGACCAAAGAGAATATTTTCGCCGACATTGAGATGTGGAAAGAGGGCATACGATTGAAAAACCATGGAAACGCCCCGTTTACTGGCATCGATGCCGGTGACGTCCAGATCGCCAATGGAAATCCGGCCGGATGACACTGTTTCCAGCCCGGCGATGAGACGCAATACGGTCGATTTGCCGCAGCCGGATGGTCCGAGCAGCACCGTCAGGCTGCCTTCGGGTACCTGAAAGGAAATGTCGTCAACGGCGGTAAAAGCACCCCATTTTTTGGTCAGGCGGTTGATGTCGATTCGGCTCATGCGGTTGCCTTTCCATCGCAGACCACCAGGTGGGCGCCGGCATTCGCGAGCCGGGTGACAATGGCTTCCGGCGGGCGGCGTTCGCAGAAGACCTTGGTGGCTTCACCGATCTGGCCTCCGCGGACATGGGCGGTCCGGCCGAATTTGGTGCTGTCCAGGACGAGAAACGAGGCCCGGCTGTTTTCACGGATGGTCTGCCGGGCCCGAACTTCCTCCTCGTAAAAATCGAGCAGGGTGCCGTCTTCATCGACGCCGGCAACCCCGTAAATGCCGATATCCACTTTGTAGGCGGTAAAGAGCATTTCCATGCCGGGGCCGAGGACGTCCCGGTCGTCATTTCGCAGTCGCCCGCCGGCAATGGTGACTTCAAAGGCCGGGTTGGTGCAGGCCAGCATGGCCACGTTCAGGTTGTTGGTCAGAATACGCAGCTGATCGTGCGCCAGCAGGGCTTCCATGACGATCTCCGGCGTGGTGCCGATGCTGAACGCCAGGGATACGCCGCCGGGTACGTGCCGAGCGACTTCGCGGGCAATGGTTTTTTTGGCCTCGGCATTGTGAACCTGCCGCCAGGCGTAGGCGTCATTTCCAGTCCTGGCCGGCTGTTCGACTCCCCCATGGCGGCGGCGGGCAATCCCGTAATCGCACAGGCAGTTCACATCCCGCCGGATGGTCTGCGCGGTGACGTTAAAGTGCTCGGCCAGGTCTTCGACGCGCAAAAAATTGCGTTGATGGATCATTTTTGCTATTTGCGCCTGCCGTCTGCTCAGCCCCGTTGCCATGGTTTCCAGTTCCTCCGCTACGTTAAAAAACGCATATTCGTTCGAACAATATATCCTGTCGATTGAGTGATTGCAAGAATAAAATCGATCATTCAGCGATGAATATTTTCGTTAAAATGAAGATATAATTTCGTATTAGTTCATATGAAAATATATCGGATTCAGCATATCCTGCCGAAAAGGAATCTTTTTATTGGGCCAGGCGGATAAAAACGCGGAGGATTGCGCGGGCCGGGGGCATATTTTTCCTGCGGGGCCAGATGCGGCTGGATGCCAGGCGTCGGAATAACCGCCTTGACCCGGACCTGCCAATCGGGCTACATATGTTTAACATCCTATAATCAGAGTAAGTTTGATATAAGTTGCGGGCGCGTGACCCGACCGTGGAGAAAAAATGACCCCCTCTGATATTGTCCGGTTGATGAAAGAAAAAGCCGCCGGCGTTCAGGCTTTTGTTTCGGATGTGGCGGATTTTGATGCTGTTGCCCGGTATGTGACGGAGCTGACGATAAAGCGGGGCGGTCAGACCCTTGCCGCCACCGGCCTGGCTCCGGCGGCATACGATACTTTCAAAGCGGCCTGCGGGGCGGCCGGTCTCACCCTGCTGGGCCCGCCGTTTCGCCCGCACGCGCATCACATTCACACGGCCCTGACCGCTGTGGACGGGGGCATTGCCGAGACCGGCACCCTGGTCCTGGATTCGGCCGCGGAAGATGTCCGCCTGGTGACCATGCTGGCCGATACCCACGTCGCCATCCTGCCCGTGTCCAGAATCAAACCGGATGCGGCCGCCTTTGCCGCCACGCTCGACGCCCGCCTCAAAACCGGCAAGCCGGCCTATCATGCGTTTATCACCGGCGCCAGCCGCACCGCCGACATCGAAAGGGTACTGGCCATCGGCGTCCACGGCCCCCGGGAACTTCATATCCTGATTATGGCGGACAGAATCATGGAGGACCGTCACGCATGATTAAAACGGCGCAGGATATCCAATCATACAAACGGCAGCTGAGAGACGCCCTGGGAGACCGGTTTTTACGCACCGCCCTGGATAATTTCAATACCGCCTATCGGGAAAACCGCCCCCATGTGTACCGGGAGATTGATTTTGAAGGCATCCGGGATGAAATTGCCGCCGGCAAGGATGCCGGGCTGCCGCATCTGAAAGAAATGTTCGATGAATTCAAGGCCCACGCGGAAGCGGCCGGCGCAAAGGTCCACGTGGCCGGGGATGCCGGGCAGGCCAATGAGATCATCGCCCGGATTGCCGCAGACGGCGGGGTGAAAAAGATCATCAAGGCCAAATCGATGACGGCCGAGGAAACCTTTTTAAACCATCATCTCGAAAAGGCGGGATTTCAGGTCACGGAAACAGACCTGGGGGAATGGATCATCCAGCTCCGGCACGAGGGGCCTTCCCACATGGTGATGCCGGCGATCCATCTGTCCCGGTACCAGGTGGGCGACCTGTTCGAGACCGTCACCCGGGAAAAACAGAATTCGGAAGATATCGACCAACTGGTCAAAGTCGCCCGGAAAGAGCTGCGGGCCGCCTTTCTGGAAGCGGACATGGGCATCAGTGGCGCCAATTTCGCCCTGGCCGATTCCGGCACCCTGGGTCTGGTTACCAACGAGGGGAACATGCGGCTGGTCACGACCCTGCCGAGAATCCATGTGGCCCTGGTCGGATTTGACAAGCTGATTCCCGATCTTCAGTCCGCCCTGCGGATACTCAAGGTTCTGCCGCGAAACGCCACGGGCCAGGCGCTCACCTCGTATGTCACCTGGATCAAGGGTGCCACCGAATGCCTGTCGGCGCCGTCCCGGCAAAAAGAGATGCATGTGGTGTTTCTCGACAACGGTCGTCTGGCCCTGGCCGAAGACCCGGTTTTTTCCGAAGCCCTGCGGTGTATCCGGTGCGGAGCCTGCGCCAATGTCTGTCCGATTTACAGCAAGGTCGGGGGACATAAGTACGGCCATGTCTATATCGGCGCCATCGGGCTGATCCTGACGCTGTTTTACCACGGCAGCGAAAATGACCGGGCCATCGTTCAAAACTGCATCAACTGCCAGGCCTGCAAATCGGTCTGTCCGGTGGATATCGACCTGCCCCACCTGATCAAAAAAACCTACCGGGCGGTTTTGAATCAGGAACGGAAAACGCCGGTCAAAAACCGGATTCTCGCCCGGGTCATGAAAAACCGGAAGCTGTTTCATTTTATACTGCGAAAAGCCTACCTGGCCCAGAAGCCGTTTGCCGGCAACCGGCCGATGATCCGCCACCTGCCGCATTTTTTTGAAAAAAAACATGGTTTCCGCAGCCTGCCGGTGATTGCCCGGACCCCGCTGAGGGATCAATGGCACCGGTTGTGCCCGCCGGTGGCCCGCCCGGAATATACGGTTGGTTTTTTTGCCGGGTGCGCCATTGATTTTATTTATCCCGAGCAGGGCCGGGCCCTGCTGGCATTGCTCGGGGGGCGCAATGTCCGGGTGGAATTTCCCATGGACCAGACCTGCTGCGGCCTGCCGGCCCTGATGGCGGCGGAAGAAGAGACCGCCAGAGCCGTGGCCCGCCAGAACATGGCGGCCATCCCGCCGCAGAAATACGATTATATCCTGACCCTGTGCGCGTCGTGCGCCTCTCATCTCAAGCACAATTACCCCAGGATTTTCAGGCAGGACCCGGATGCGCCGGACGGCCTGCCGGCATTTTCGGACAAGATCATCGATTTCAGTTCCTTTCTGGTGAACGTATTGCACGTGTCTTCCGAAGCGTTTAAACAGACCGGTAAAAAAGTCGCCTATCATTCCCCGTGTCATCTCTGCCGGGGGCTCAAGGTGGTTGATGAACCCCGCCGGCTGATCCGGCTGGCCGGTCATGCGTACATACCATCCAGGGACGAAGACGTCTGCTGTGGATTCGGCGGGTCGTATTCCGTCGATTTTCCGGAGATTTCCGCCGCCATTCTCAAGAAGAAACTGGACACCATCGAGGCCGCCGACGCCGAGCTTCTCGTCACCGACTGCCCCGGCTGCGTCATGCAGCTGCGGGGCGGCATGGACCGGCGGGGCGGAAAGATCGGGGTGAAACATATCTCGGAAGCGCTGGCCGATCAGATGAAAATTGATCATTAACCAAAGTGAGATGCCCATGCTGACCCGTGCCGACACATACGCAGCCGTCTGTTCATCCTTTCGCTGGAATATTCCCGAATACTACAATATCGGCGTGGATATCTGCGACAGGCATGCCGCTGACAAAGACAAGACCGCACTGATCTACGAAACCGATGACGGCCGGGTGAAAAAATATACCTTCGGCGATTTTATCAAGCTCTCCAACCGGTTCGCCAATGTATTGACCGCTGCCGGCATCACACGCGGCGACCGGGTGGGGATTTTGCTCCCCCAGTGTCCCGAAACCGCCATCGCCCATATCGCAACCTATAAAATCGGCGGTATCGCCATCCCGCTGTTTACGCTCTTTGGCCCCGATGCCCTGGAATACCGCCTGGCAAACAGTGACGCCAAATGCATTGTGACCGATACCACCGGTCTGCCAAAACTCGCCGAAATCGCCGAAAAACTGCCGGCACTGGAAACGATTTTTCTGATCGACGGTCCCGGCCGGGCCAACATCATTGATTTCTGGGATGCGGTATCCAAAGGGGCCGAACGATTTACGCCGGTCCGGACCCGCGCCGATGATCCGGCCCTGATTATCTACACCTCCGGGACGACCGGGCCGCCCAAAGGGGCGCTTCATGCCCACCGGACCCTGCTGGGCCACCTGCCCGGCGTCGAGTTTCCCCACGAATTCTTTCCCCGGCCCGGAGATGTCTTCTGGACCCCGGCGGACTGGGCCTGGATCGGCGGCCTGATCGACGTGCTTTTTCCCGCCTGGCATCATGGCATGCCGGTGGTGGCCTACCGGGCGCGCAAATTTGATCCGGAATTCGCCTGCCACCTCATGGCCAGGCACCAGATCCGCAACACGTTTCTGCCGCCCACGGCTTTGAAAATGCTGCGTCAGGTGCTGGATGCCGCGCGGCAGCGGTATCCTTTTGCCCTGCGGACCATTGCCAGCGCCGGGGAAGCACTGGGGGAAGAACTGTTTCACTGGGGAAAAACGGCGCTGAACGTTGATATCAACGAGTTTTACGGCCAGACTGAATTTAACCTGATGGTCTGCAATTGCGCGGCGGTCATGGATGTCCGTCCCGGTTCCATGGGGCGGGCCGTTCCCGGTTTTGAGGTGGAGATCATCGATGATAACGGAAATGTCCTGCCGCCCGGCACCCAGGGGAATATTGCCGCCAAAAGGCCCAATCCGGTCATGTTTCTCGAATACTGGCGCAACGCCAAAGCCACTGAAGATAAGTTTATCGGCGACTGGTGTTTAACCGGAGATATCGGGATGAAGGATGAAGACGGATATTTCTGGTTCGTGGGGAGACAGGATGATCTCATCACCAGCGCCGGCTACCGCATCGGGCCGGGTGAGATCGAAGATTGCCTGATCCGTCATCCGGCCGTGTCCATGGCGGCGGTGATCGGCGTCCCCGATTCGGAACGGACCGAAATTATCAAAGCGTACATCATCCTCAAGGCCGGCGTATCGGAAACCCCCGGCCTGGCAACCGAGATCCGCGATTTCGTCCGCCACCGGCTGGCGGCCCACGAATATCCACGTGAAATCGCGTTTGTACCAAGTCTGCCGCTGACGGCCACCGGCAAGATTATCCGCAATGAATTGCGGCATCGGGAAAGCGGCGGTTAAAGCCGCAGGAAACGGGCGCGCCGGCGCTTTCCCCGCCCGGCAGGCGTTGACCATCGGGCCGCGGGTGATTATTATTGTCAAATACGCAACTGCGGGCCGGATGCTGTTGCCGGCCCGGACGGTACAATATTTTGAAACCGAAAAATGTGAAAGGAGTCTGTAATGACAGAGGATGCGGTATGCTGTGGATTAAAAGTCGGGCAGTCTGTGCCGGACTTTGAGATGAAAACCTTTGATTCCGCCAAAGGAACCTTTGGCAGTATTGCGCTGGATGATCTGAAAAAGGCCGGCAAGTGGACGATTGTCTTTTTCTATCCGGCCGATTTTACATTCGTTTGAGCGACTGAATTTGCTGCTCTGGCAGAGCAGTACGACCGGTTTAAAAAAATGGGTGCCGAAGTGGTAACCGTGAGCACGGATACCGAATTTGTCCATCTGGCCTGGCATGAAAACGAAAAATCGCTGGCAGATGTTACCTATCCCATGGCCGCCGATCCCACGGGCGAAGTGTCCCGGCTGTTCGGCGTTTATGATGCGGCCACCGGCCTGGCGCTGAGGGGCGTATTTATCATCAATCCCGATGGCGTGATCATGAACTCGGAGGTCAATTACTACAACATGGGCCGGAATATTGATGAACTGATGCGTAAATTCAAGGCCAATCTCCACCTGGCCCGCAAAGCCGATGAAGGCTGCCCGGCCAAATGGAAGGATGAGGGCGACAAAACCCTGACGCCGTCCGAGAAGATGGTGGGGAAGGTTTTCGAAGCGCTGCAATAACCGCCCTGCAGCCGCCGGCAGCAGCGCCGGTTCTACTGTGGATTGCGTCTGTCGCCGTACCCGGACACGGGTGCGGCGATTTTTTTATTGGCGCGGCCCGTTCACCGGGCAGCGGGCGGACCGGTCAGGGCAGCCAGGTAAAAAACCGATGCCAGCGTGGGCGGTAGTGATCGTTGATATCCAGGGAAATAACCACCGCATTGGCCCGGCCGACAATCCGGTCACGCGCCACAAATCCAAAAAAGCGCGAATCCGCGCTGTTGTCCCGGTTGTCCCCCATCATGAAATAGTGCCCTTGCGGCACCGTGACCGGGCCAAACGAGTTCAGCGACGGGGCGGTCGGGAAAATCGCCATCGGATGTTTTCGCCCCGCAAGGTTTTCTATCATCAGGCGTCGCCGGGGCGGCTCGGTGGCGCGGGGGGTATCCAGTTTTTCCGGGCCGATCAATTCATACGCCATCGTCCTGCCATTGATAGATAACCGATTGTGAGACATGGCAATCGAATCACCCGGAAGGCCGATGACGCGTTTCACCAGGCGTTTTCCGTCCACCGGTGAAAAAAACACCACGATATCCCCCCGTGCGGGATTATCCCATTGGGCCAGGTGCCAGGTGGTATACGGCACCTTTAAATCGTAGGCCAGTTTGTTGATGAATATCCGGTCGCCTTCCACGATGGTCGGTTTCATGGACCCCGTTGGAACGACGTTCCAGTCGGCAATGGCCGATTTAATTGAGGTGGCGATAAACAGCGCAATCAGGATGCTGCCGACCCATCCTTTTATAAAGGTGGATGCGTTGGCTTTCCATGTCTTTTCCATGTCAACTCCATGTCTGTGCGTGCCAATGTTTTCCGGACCTGTTTTCCAGGCGCCAGACCCCCTGGCCGGCCCGTGGGAATATTGCCCGGCTATTGAATGCAGACGTAAGGCCCGGTTTCCGTTGCGGCCACCTGCCCGATGATCCGGGCCTGCGACACGCCGCCGGCGCGTAGTTGTTTCACCAGAGGCGGTCCCTGAGGCGCCGGTACCGCCGCCAGCAGTCCCCCGCTGGTCTGGGGGTCGAAAATAATTTCCTGGTGCCATGCCGGCAGCTCTTTTTCAAGGTGCAGCTGGCTGCCGACGATTTTCCGGTTAAAGGCGTTGACGCCCGTATTGACGCCTTTGCGGTACATGTCCAGGCTTTCAGCCAGGATCGGAACGGCATCCAGGTCGATGATCAGCGCTGCATCCGATGCTTTGGCCATCTCAAACCCGTGGCCGGCCAGGCCGAATCCGGTGACATCGGTAACGGCATGGGCGTCATATCCCCGTATGATTTCCGCGGCCTGCCTGTTTAAGGTAATCAGGGTGGCGATGCAGGCATCCATGGCGGCGGGGGAGACCAGACTTTTCAGATTGGCATTAAAAAGAACGCCGCTGCCGATGGGCTTGGTGAGGATGAGCACATCGCCGGGACGGGCGCCGCCGTTGGCCCAGTATCTGGCCGGGTGAACAATGCCGGTGACGGCCAGTCCGAACTTCGGCTCGTCGTCCTCGATGGAGTGCCCTCCGGCCAGTACCGCCCCGGCCTCGGTAATCTTGTCCAGCGCGCCACTGATAATCTGATGCAGAATTTCCGGGTCCAGCTTTTTGGACGGAAAGCTCACCAGATTCAGGCAGGTAACCGGCCGTCCTCCCATGGCATAGATATCGCTGAGGGCATTGGCCGCGGCAATCTGGCCGTAAATATAACCGTCCGCCACCGGCGGCGTAATAAAATCCGCCGTGGTAATGATGGCCAGTTCGTCGGTCAGCCGGTAAATACCGGCGTCATCGGCGGTGTCAAACCCCACCAGCAGATTCGGGTCATTTTTCCGGGGTAAATTTTTCAGTAATTCTTCGAGTCCGACCGGATCGATTTTCGCCGCTCACCCGCAGGTTTTGGCCAGGCTGAGCAGGGTCGGTTTTTTCAAAAATGGCAACCGGGCCATTTGGTGACCTCCAAGGGTAATGATCGTTAATCAAAAACCCCACCAAATCAAAAAACAGGTCAATACGCAAGGGTAAAGGATTCGGGGCACGGGCCGCCGAATCCGGTAATCTCTCCGTCCGGGTCAAAATGTTTTCTATCGCAACTGTTCAGCCGCGGATTCACGCAGATAAACCATGCTGTTTTATTAAACACAAAGAAATGGCGCATATTACGCTGAAAAGTTTTATGCGGTTGACAGCGAGCCGGGGGATGGGTTTCTGGAATCAATAATTCAAAAGATCTGTATATGATAAAAGAGAAAAAATCCGCGCGGATCCGCGGCCGGGCGGTTACATTTTATCTAACCGGACATTACTGGAACTAATGGGGAGATGATCCTATATATAAAAGATCTGTAGCACACCTTCCGTTCAGACAGTGCTTTTTCCTGATCTTTCTACATCCTTCAACTCATTGGCCGCGGGGATACCGGCCAGGCCCTCGGCTTGATCAACCGCCCGGATCACGGCTTTGGCCAGTACGGATGCCGCCACCACGCCGATGGCGTTGATATCGGCAGTTTTGCCGGCCTGGCCTGTCGAAAGGGCGAAGACAGCATCTCCATCCAGCATCGTATGCACTGGCCGAATGGTCTGCGCCAGACCATCATGAGCCATCTGGGCCACTTTTGTTGCTTCGGCGTTGGTTAAAACAGCGTCAGTAGCAACAACGGCCAGGGTCGTGTTTTGCCCATAATCCAGCATGGTTCCGCTCAAGTCGCCGTGTATGCGTTTTACGGTATTAACAAAACCGCCCCCGGCAGGATTCCGGGCGCCGGCGATAATTTTGTCGTCACCGGAAGCAACCACATCGCCAAAGGCATTGACGGCCACCAGGGCCGCTACGGTAATCCCTCCTGCTATTTTGCAGCTGGCCGAGCCAATTCCACCTTTTGTGGCTTGGGGCGGCCCCAACACCTTACCCACGGTCGCGCCGGTTCCAGCGCCGACGTTCCCTTCGGCCACCGGCTCGGCCGTGGCGGTCTGACAGGCAGCGTACCCCTCGGTCGGACCGGGACGGACATCAAAACGGCCAATTACCAGGTCGAATAAGACGGCAGCGGACACAATGGGCACCACGCCAACCGTCACATCGAAACCAATATTTTTTTCCTCCAGCCAGCGCATGACGCCCCCGGCAGCATCAAGCCCGTAAGCGCTTCCACCGGTCAAAAGGATCGCATGGACCACCGGTGCCGAATTGACCGGATTCAGCAGCGCGGCTCCACGGGTTCCAGGGGAAGAGCCGCGTACATCCACCCCGGTCACCACCCCTTCCGGGCAAATGATAACCGTGCAGCCCGTCGCGGCTTCCAGGTCCGTGTAGTGGCCTACCAGCAGGCCTTTTATTGCAGTCAGTGTGTTATTCATGGAGCACCTCAATCGGATTAAGGATTCAAGGAAATTTTGTAACTATTCAGCCGCGGATCTGCGCTGATTATTACGGATATTTTTTCTTTTATTATCATATTTGAATTTTTTTCCCACCTGAAAAGGAATCTTTCTAAACAGATCATACAGAACATCATGGCTCATCCGCTTCACCGACTCCGACATTCCGCCGGTTACCATAAAAGTACGCAAATGATTTAACAGCTGCGGATGAACCCAGATCCGGGATCAGGCCGTCCAGGGTAAATTCGTTGATAAATCGCACAAGCCCGTTGTTTCCTGTAGCCACAAGGTATTCTTCAAACTGCATCGGGCCCAGATGAAGATACTCTATACGGCCCACGGGCATGGAAAACGCCGGTTGTTCAAGGGCAAATTCAAGCAGGGAGCCGGCCGCAATGACATGAAGGTCGGCTATTTCCTCGTAAAAGTAGCGCAAGACAGCCAGGATATGCGGCCGTGCCTGAATTTCGTCTAAAAAAAGCAGGGTTTT